>JAEEGL010849084.1_pt1 | contig 50715 bp, 36 predicted proteins | sample 9134231 | NCBI WGS metagenome assembly JAEEGL01 (sample SAMN16246548, study PRJNA631951) | gut metagenome | biome: gut microbiome; feature: rumen; material: fiber-attached | host: Bos | place: Iran: Karaj | collected 2018-10 | reverse complement strand
ACTGTCATCCTGTTTCACCACCGTTTTTTCTTTGATTATAGCACATTTCACGGCAGCTGTAAATTGACAGAATCACAGTTTTTCTGCGATGAACTTTTGCTTTCAACTTTGTGGATTTTTCAGAAGGACTGAATAGTTACATAAAAACGAGTATTTTTCCCGCACATTCCGGATCACTTCTCCATAATACAGCGCGTTCAATCTTATTGGTTATTTCATAATTCGAGGTTTGCTTTGACTCAATTCCATTGTAGCCAACAATTGCCACATATAGCTTGTTTTCCTCTGTAACCAACTTCTGTATTATGTATTCAGGGGTAATTCCTTCAATGCTTTTGATAATGATGCCGATTTTGACATTCTGAAGTCGTTCTCGAAGAAGTTCAGTTACCAGCGATTGTTTGTCCATCATTTTTCAGCACCACCCATTCTGATCTGCAAGATACCGTCTGCCATCACCTCAGCAAAATCCATAGATTCAAGAGTTGAAGCAAACGAGCTAAAGTTCTCCTCCAAGGCATCCTCGTCAATTTGCAGAATCATTCCACTTGAATGCAAAACCTGCATTTCAAATTGACTTCCTCCAATAATAATGCCGAATCTTTCCCATAGACGCTTTCGGATTTCCGTTCCGCTGATTACCTCACCTGAATTTACACAGCAGCGCATAAGCATCTCAAGAATATCCTGAGATACAACGAATCGTTTATTGGGATGCTGCTGATCAGGGGGGTACAGTATTCCCGCATTTGTTCCTAGCTTTTTGATATAGGTCACAGGATGTGATGATGCTTCCAATGCCAGCATATCATACATGGTTTCACCGAATTGAAGGAGCACATCTTCTCCCGTAAGATCAGTTGCTCGCTCCTTCGCAAGCGCCCATAACGCATCCAACTCATCTTTACCGACTTTGGTACTCACCTTTCCTTTGTTGTCACGGGCATACACAGGGGCTTCAAGATTTAGCAATTCTTCTTTAGAATACCCCTTCTGTTCCAGCCACTTTGCATATCCCCACGCATAGAAACGGTTTATTGATTTGTACATCTGCGTATAGGACATTTCTGACATTCTCGCTACACTACTAAAGCTAGGAGATTTTTTGCTGAAATCAAGCAGGACAGGCTTGACTTTTTCTTCACAATAAAAGGATTCCAAAGAGGTCAAATATCGAATCAGGGTAAAAATGCAGAAGAAATTGAATAGTCTCAGTTGTGTCAAAGGGTTGGTATGCTGCTTGAAGTTGTTTAGCAGGCAGGCACCGGCATTCTTAATTCCATCAATAAACCATTGTGTGTTGGGATTAATATCGGTGAAAATAGGTATCTCCATATGCTGGCTTTGCTTGGAAAACACCTCCATGTTATCCTCTTCCAAGACTGGCTCAAACAAAAGGGTGATCGGATCATTTCCTTCATCTAGCAGATTTTTAATATAGTCTGCAAGCTCTGGGCAATAGGCTCTGATAATACCTCCAATAAATTCGCCCGCATCCTCATACATTGCCTTACTAGTAATGAAATGCTTTGATCCAGCTGAATAGGAGATCATATTATCGCCTAATCCCTTTACAACATAAACCGCATCATCTACATTCAGAAGACGCTGCATAACATTACGCATAGATTCCAGTTGGTTTTCAGTCACGCTGTCCTCAATCATCTCATCATTTACCAACTGAGAATAGACTGTTGCAGTTTCGTTTCCAGCGGGGACATTTCCTTTCGCATCTGAAACCAATGCCATCCGCTTAATGCTCTTGGATCGGTTATATGAGCCGTAAATACACCGAAAAACTCCTCCAGCAATGTGGACAGGCTTAACCGAACCGCCATTCGGCTTAAATCCAACATAGGCTTCATCTACCTTTTGCCTAGCATCCTGTAAGGTAAACTCGTCCATACTGATTACACCTCTCTTTCTCGCTCGCTGACAATCGAGGAATATTTCTTATCTTCTCTGTCAATCTCGACCATTATTGTTCTCTTGTTTTGTACATCCATTAAGCCGATTCTGACTGTGTCTTCTTCAACATCATCAAACGATTGCAACTGCTCAATGAAACGCCAGACCTTTTTTACGAGATCGGATTCCATAAACAAAACAGGAACGCCTCTTTCGGCTTCATTAAGCAGCAGATACATTTCAAAATCGACCTTCAAGAAAATACTAGGAGCATTTTTCTTTTCAAGCCGGATGTAATTAGCGGTCATATCAATGCCATTCTGCATACTTTGCAATAGAACTGGTCTGCCAATAGCAAAGTCGCTTTTTTTCATTACTCCCGCTGAAATAAGTACCTTTCGGGGGTCATTGTTAAAGCGATGCCCTGACCAGATCTGTAGCTTTGAGTTGGACGCGTTCTTCCCAGCACCAAAGAAGCCATTTAGTTTTGCAATCAAGTCCTTAATGATCTTGCTGCTATCTCGGTCTAAGAATTCTTGGAAACGCGATGCGTCATCATCAAGAATTTTCAGAAGTTCCTCGCCGTACTGATTGAAGAAAAAGAATTGCCTTTTTCTAAGCTTGAATAACGTGGAATTATCATAATCAATCGCCTCAGCCGGGATGCTGTAGCCCTCAATCCAAGAGCTGGTATCAATCTGATTCAGCAGAATTCGCTCGTCCCATACCGGATGAGAGATATTAACCGGATCAATAGAGTTATTAATGGCATCAAATAGGTTTCCCTGACCAGAATAGATCAGATTTACAATATCGTATTGATTATTGCCGGCTGTTTGATTCAACTGCTTGCAGCTTCTGTTTCCAAAAATCAGGTAAGCAATGAAGCTTTGAAGCTCTCGCAATGTAGCATGGTATCCTCGCAATGATACACGTTGAAGAACGATGCTTAGTCTCTCTTGAAACAAGTCATTTCGCAGCAGTTTTCTATTCTTATTTACGACACAGGAATCATAAAGAGGGCATTTTTTGCATTCCTTGTAGTGTTCAGGTGCTGTCATCTTGGAGATAGCTTGCTTTAATATCTCTTTTGTTAGAGCTTCTCTTTTGCTCAGATCAAATACAACAAGCGAGTCTTCTTCTTGTTTCTCATCATGGAACACGACGGCATTAACCATTTGTGAATATGCTTCTTTAACCGGCGCAAAGTCAGGAAATGAAGAATAAACAGAATGCAAAACCGCCGCATTGATTGCAATTACAAATGGAGAACCATTATTCTTCGCGCTCTGCCATCTCTGGTAGATTTCCTCATCGGATAAAGTGCTGGCATCAAGTTCGATTGTTACCGGGTTTTCAATTTGCTCAAGCTTAGTTTTTAGCATCCTGATGATATGTGTCTTTCCATCGCCTGGATTTCCTGTAAGAACAATATCCTTGCCCTCTTGGGCGGCGCTTAGAATAGCATCATCAAGCTTTGTTTTCAGATGGATTTCGGAAAGCAGTGCTTCATCTACATGATCGGCATAAGCACTGGTTCCACGATAAAAATCACGAATGAATTGCAGTCCGGTTTTGCTTTCGTCGCTAGAGGGCATATGCGACACCTCCTTTAGTTTCGTAAAGCCCCATTCTTCATCATCACTGATTTGTTTGCCAACAAGGAGAGCATCTTTCTGAAAGTCTCTAATTCGCTGATAAATCGGTTCGTAGTTTAATCTGCTGCTCAGCCAGCGAGACAGCCAATAATCTATTACCTTTTTTGTCCCGTCTTCATAATGCTCTATATCTGTGTAGTATTCCGGCTTATCATCTATTCCTAATAGGTATTCGCGCGTGTTTTTTGCCAAGAAAGCGCCATAAACAATGCGCGACATTGCGTGCTTAGAAAAATCCTTTGAATCCTCGTTTGTTGATTCAAGCAGTTCACGAATGGACATGGTGAGCAATCGCATTTTGGGGCTTGCACCTTCACCAAACACATGGTTGATCCGACTAAAGCCGTCACTCGTAGCTTCAGTCAAACTCTGAGTGGTAGCTTTGCTTATATGCATTGTACCAAAACCAATGGTCATTCCAAGCTTTTGCCAAATAATATCGAAATCCGATCCGAACACTGTTCTCGGAATCTTCAAACGGTTGTATTGACTGGAACCGACGTAGTAGAGAGATGTGGTACCAACATAGACTAAATCTGCTGGACGGAAAACATTCTCTCCCTTCAAACGGCTAGCAATCATACTTGCTTTGTCTGAGTACCTTTCTTTATAATCGTGAATAATTTGCGGAGAGGTCGCAAGTAATGCAACCAATTTTCCGGCTAATATTTCATTGTATGGCGGGATAGCTCCACAAACATTCAGTTCCATGAGACTCGATCCGATATGCTGTGTTTTCTGAGCAACCAGTGCACTGCGAATTGCCGAATTGCCATTTTCGCTTTTACAGAAATCAACCCAGATATCTTTGAATGATTCTGATTTGTAGACTTCCTGCAAAGCCTTCTTAGCTATTAGCAACCGAGCAAGTTGGTCTGCTCTTTTTCTTCTATATAATGCTTCTTCTGTTTCCTTCGAGATACTACCAAGTTCACTTTTCTGTTCTTCGTCGATACCGTCTTCAGTTGCTTCTTTAAGTAACTCTTGCCTTCTCTGTTCAGCGCTATTTGCATAATCAAGCAACTGCTGAATATCCTCGTCACTGGGATTAGTTACGGTTTGCTCTGTGCATAGGGAAGAATAGTCGATCCCGCTTATTCCGGTTTCGATGTATTGCAAAAGTCGCTCAAATTCTTTTCTTGCATCCCTTGTGCCAAGTTGTACTATTCTATCAATAAAAGCCTTTTGGTTCCACCCTATATAATCATCACGACAGGTAATCTGAACCGCACAGTTTTCAAGTGATGCAATTCCCATAACTGCGTGCATAGGATGTGCTGCGTCACGAATTAGATATTGCATAGTTCGACCAGGTGTTGTTTCAGCGGGGGTTGACCATGTCAATCTGAAATATCTCCATATTTCAGATGTTTTAATGCCTGTAAAGGAATCGCGCTCATTCTCAACAACAAGCTGCAAATATGGCTTAACAGCGTCAGAAATGTCAATATCACCCTTGTGTACTTTCTCCAAACGGGCTGCTAACTCTACACCATCAGCAATGAGTTCACTTATGTCGTGCTTATTGACATTGGGTCGTTCCATTCGTTGGATGAAATCAGTATATGAGACAAGCCGCTCGTGCCTACTTTCACTCATCCAGCTTCTTAAAAGCTTTTTGACCTCTGGAGATGATGAATCATGTAAATTTGAACCATTCAAGCTCGGCAAACTCATATACAGCACACCATCTCGATAACAAGCCTTCCATGATGCTCTTGTCAGATCTCTGAACAACATCCAAACTGCTCGATACTTTTTTCTCTGTCCCAAATTATAAGTGCAAGTGTTCTGCGCCCAAGCTATTTCCTCAGTCGAAATCCGTTCAATCTCTAAAGGCGATGTAGAGTTGTTAATACCAGACACAGCGTTATAGAATCTGACCCTAAAGTCACCTTCAAGTTTAGGTCTAAAGGGAATTTCACGGTTTAACATAACAGGATACCTCTCTATTTTCAATCGATAATGTATAATGGTGCATCCTGCGTGTTAGCCTAAAGAATACAAAGCTCTGTCGAAAGCCATAAATCCACACAAGATCATATTCACTCATCTTTCCTTGATTATGGTAAGTATAGTAGCGATTATTCATCTATTGTTTCCATGATATCTTCAAGATGGCAATCCATCGCTTCGCAGATGCGAAGAAGAACATCAGTTGTGATATTCTCTCCTTTACCAAGCTTTGCCAGCGAAGCAGAACTGATTCCTGCTTTCTCTTTCAGATCACTTTTCTTCATATTCTTATCTATCAGGATTTTCCAAAGTTTATTATAACTAATTCGCATTGCTTATTCCTCCTCCTCACAACAATTCGGCAATGACTGCCAATCATGCGCAGCCATTATTCCATATCACATTATATATTATAGCATCAATTCGCAAAGATTTCAAGCCCATTTGCCAATATAAAATTCGCTATCGCAGATAAAGTGATGCGAACGCAGATTTGTTATTTCCTCATTGTCAACGATTAGAGGAAGCGATTATTTGGCCTACAATTGAAGGTGACAGGTCTGTCACCCTCTCTCTTTTTTTATTCAACCCAGTATAACAAAAGCGGCATCGGAGTCAATCCGAGCCGCTTTTCTATTATTCACTAAATGTCTGAGCAACAGATAGCAAGAGATCTGCTCTTGCATCAGGGAGTGAACGGAACACTTCAACCAAAGCCCTTTCCCGCTCTGTGAGATAAGAAATCTCTGTATCGTCGTTAAACAGTTCCGGCAAAGTTATGCCAAGCGGCACAATAAGCCTCGTTAAAGTATCGATCGAAGGATTATGATGACCGTTCTCCAAGTCCTTTATGTGATTCTGGGAGATACCCGTTTCTATAGAGAGCTTATAGATTGAGATCTTTTTAGATGTGCGTATCTGCCGCAGTTTCTTTCCGATTTCCATAGCTATTCTCCCTTCATCTGCAACTCTATATACATTATAGTATAGATGCCCATATATTTTAATGTAAAAGTGGGTATTGACAATACTATCTTTTACCTGTTATAATATGGAAGGCGAAAATGCCATTGGCGGAATGGCAGGGTGACAGGTCTGTCACCCTATCCTGTTTTTCTTTTCAACCCGGCATAACAAAAGCGGCATCGGAGCAATCCGAGCCGCTTCTAGTACTATTCACTTGTTTAGAACTTCGCTGATTCGCAATAATGCGCTTGCTTTCTCCTCGTCGAGCTTGCGATAGTTTTCAAGCAGCGCTTGTTCATTATCGGAGAGATATACAGCCTTTTTGTCTTCGCTGAACAACTCTGCCAGTGTAAGCCCAAGAGGTACTAATAGTTTTTGGAGCGTTTCAATCGTTGGCTGACGGGTTCCTTCTTCGATTCCCTTGATGTGATGTCCGGAAATCCCGGTTATCTGCGTGAGACGATACATTGTTAATCCTTTTTCAGTCCGGATATCGTGAATCCGCTTTCCAATCTCCATTAGAGAACCTCCTCCTTTCTTCTGTCTATTATTATAATGCCAATATCCAGAAATAATAATATCCGTATGGGCTTGATTTTATGGACATTTAGGTATATAATATAGATGAAGATAAAACCTTCAAGGGGTGACAGACCTGTCACCCTGATTGCCAAAACAAAAAAAGCTGCCCAGCTACACTGAACAGCTCATGGTTTGTATAGGCAATAAAAAAGCGCCCACATGGACGACGAAAAGACATTATTAGTCCTTGACAGAAAGCGAGAAATGTGCTATAATAGATGGGTGTATATAGAAAAAGCATCACACAGAGCGCGACTGGACGGCAATCCAATCACGCTCCATAATCAGACCGGTGTTAGCGCACCTGACTGACTTAGTGCAATGGCAGTTTTCGTGTTCATTGTAGCACGATAACTCATATTTGTCAAGCCTTTCAGTGTTTCGTTGACAGCGGCGCTGGAAGGCTTTGACTATTCACACCAAGATGCATCGGTCGCGACTCGCAATCCTGCCCGATGTATCCGGCAGCTTGAAAACTGAATATCGTTAGTTATCCGGCTTTCCGGTTTGTGGAATGGGAACATTCCAGCACATCCGTCACATACGCGAAAACAGCCTGTCTGAGCAATCAGATCAACCTCTATGCTCTTTTCTTTTCAGATAGGAGACAAGATAAGGTTTTGAGCGATCTCTATGCATGACGGTGAATCGGTAGGCATAACCGAGGGATGCAAGGAAAGCGAACCGGACGCGCAGGGCGGTGATGAAATGATACACCCTGTACGCTTTGCAAGCAAACGGATAATTAGCTTTGCGATATACTAGATCAAAAGAAAACAGGTTGCGAAGCATGAGCAACGCAACCTGCTTCGAATGATAATGGCAGGGGCAGAAGGAATCGAACCTTCTGCATACGCCGTAGTTACACAGCCTGCATTTCCTACGATTTGTATTATAGCATAACACGATTCATTTGTCAAGAATCTTTTTACGCCCATAGCCGGCAGAGATGCCGGTTATGGGCGTTTTTTTGTTGTCTAATTGTCTGCATGGTGGTATAATGAACCTAAAAGCACATAGTTGTGTGTAAAAACAAAATAGGAGGTTCCCCACTATGGCAGAAACAGTACAGACCAGCGTTCCGAACGCCCGCGTTGATGTTCTCGCAATCATGCGCAGCAAAATCCCGACCGCGACAAACACCTTGTCGAGGGATATGCTCTTGCCGGATTTTGCGCGGTATTGGCTGACCAGCCTTACGCCGGACATCAAGGATTCCACGCGCGACGCATACCAAAGCGCAATCGACAATCACATCGACCGCGTATTCTTCGGCACCAGACTGAATGAATTAACATCAGAGGATGTGCAGTATTTCATCATGAGCCTGACCGAAGGGGTCGAACTGGAAGATCCGTTAAGCCCCAAGACAATCCGCAATGTGCATGGGGTCCTGCACAAATGCTTACAGACAGCCTACACTATGAAACTGATTGAAGAAAACCCTGCAAAGCACACTGCAATGCCCAAATTGCGGAAGGTTGAGATCATTCCGCTGAATACAGAACAGCTTTCCCGCTTTCTCACGGCTATCAGCGGGCATCAGCTGGAGGTTCTGCTCAAACTGGCACTGTTCACGGGAATGCGCAAGGGTGAGCTGATGGGCTTGACATGGGACTGTTTCAATTTTGAAGAAGGATATATCCGGCTTACCCGGCAGCTTTCCTATAACAAGACCAAACGCCGCTATACTTTCGAGACGTTGAAGAACGGCAAGCCCCGCACGATCTATCCTCCAGCCGCAGTGATGGAAATGATGAAACAGCACAAAACCCGCGTCCGCATTGGCAAATTTGTTTTTCCGGGTACGACCGGCGGCGAGCATCTGACGCTCTCGCAGATTCGGAAACCCTTTGAAAGACTTGTCGAAAAGCTGGACATTCCGCAGTTTCGTTTCCATGACCTGCGGCATACTTATGCCGTCATTTCCATCAAAGCCGGTGTTGATCTCAAAACAATCTCTGAAACGATGGGACATTACTCCGTTGCGTTCACACTGGATACATACGCCTTTGCGCTGGATGACATGAAAACGGAGGGAGCGCAGAAAATGCAAAAATACATGACTGAACAGCAGTTTTCGCTGTGAAAGGAGTTATTCCTATGATTTTTCGGCACGATCATCTGAACGAGCATCGTCCCCTGCTGCAATTCATCAATGAGGAAGTGACAGGCAAGGGCTACCGGACACTGATTCTGCAAGTCTGGCTGATGAGCAGCCTTGCACAGAATCCCGATGCTGCCCCGGAAGAATCCTACAGCTATACCGGCTTGGCGGCTGATTTTGAAGAAAGAATGCAGGCACAGTCTTTTCTTTTCAATCTGGCGATTCACAAGGATGTGAGCCGGATCACCTTTGATAACGCTGAAAGCACCTGCACAATCGAAGTGATACTGTGAGATATACGAAAGGAACAGATATGGGACACACAAGAAAAATCGCCCTCTATAATCACAAGGGCGGCGTTGCCAAGACCACATCGGTCATCAATCTGGCGTGGAGTATCCAGAAAGCCGGTAAAAACGTGCTGGTGGTGGATTGCGACACGCAGGAGAACTGCTTTATGTTCTTTATGGCGGCATCCGGGCAGGAGCCTATCCTTCCGACTGCCTATGAGCGCATCAAGCATACCACATGGGCACGATATATGGAGATTGACCGGGATGAAACAGACAAATTTGACTATATCTTGTTTGACTTGCCGCCCGCAATGACAGAGGAAGTCAAGCAGATCATTCATCACTGCGGCATCGTCTATGTTCCGACCATGCTCGGTGAATTTGAAATTGCCGGTCTGGAACAGGTGACAGTCGAGATTGCCCGCCAGAATGCCCGCTTGGGCGGTGTTTTTATCACAATGTATCAGAAACAGAACGATGAGGAACTGCTGGAGACATTCCGCACCGCGCTGCATTCCAGTCTGATGGAGACCGTCATTCCATTTTCCCGCACTGTGAGAGAGAGCCAGAAAGCCGGTCTGCCGATTGAACCATACTTTGCAGAAAAGAAAGTGCCGCGCAATGGAAATAGCTGGAAGATCGTGAATGCCTATGAGAGCCTTGCGGCTGAAATTGTGCATCAGTGTGAGGCATGAATTTCGCAAAAGGACTTGACAACCCATAAATAATGTGGTATCATTACTTCGTAGAACGCGAAATTACGGAGGTGCTTTTCGTGATTATTCTTGATGTTAAGCTGAATCATATCTATGGCTTTGACGATTTTCATATCAATTTCACTTATCCGAAAAAGATTGTCGGCTCTTTGATTGAAAACGAGCATCTGGACGGGCGCGAGCGTTTCCGCTATAAAAAGGCTGTCATCCTGATGGGAACGAATGCAACAGGCAAAACCAGTCTTGGCAAGGCTCTGCTGCGGATTTTCCGTTCCGTTAAAGAATCGAATGAAGCAATCCTGCGGGAACTGGTCAGCTGCGAGAACCCTGCGGAGTTTCAGGTTGATTTCGTCAATGAGGGCTATACGCTGCATCGAATTGCCGGAATCGTCGATGCGGATAATGTGAGCATTCATTACTACACGGCAGATATTGCGGAAATGGATTCTTATGAAAAAGCTGCTGTAAAGCTGAAAGACCGCTCTGATGAAGTGGCAGGCAGTTTCAAAAAGCTGAAGGCACTGGTCGGTGCTTTGGAATTCCGGTTTGCCTATCCGGAGATTGAAAGCTCTCTCCGGCTTGGCGATGTAAAGAAGAACGCACTTCTGAAAACTCTACGCGCGGTGATCGGCACACTTGATCCGACACTGACGAATGTTTCTGTCGCAAAGGATTTGAAGGATTCTTTTGTAATTCGGCGGCGCGGTCAGGAGATTATCATACAGGAGGGCAAGCTGCTGAATCGTGAAATGCTTTCCAGCGGAACCGCAGAGGGCATTGATGTTGCGGTATTTCTGGCGGCTATGCTTTCGGATAATGGCTGTTTCTATTACTGTGATGAGCATTTCTCCTATATCCAAAGCGAAATCGAAAAGCGCATTTTCGGTCTGATGCTGGAACGATTGGGCAAGAACGAGCAGCTTATCTTTACAACACACAACACGGATATGCTCGATCTGAATCTGCCGAAACATTCCTTTGCCTTTCTCAAAAAGGAAATTGCACAGGGCGTTTATCAGGTGACAGTGACATTTGCATCGGAGATTCTGAAACGAAACACTGATTCAGTCAAGTGTGCGATGGAAAATGATGTATTCGGATCGCTGCCGGATGATTCTCTCCTTGATGAGCTGGAGGTGGAATCATGAACCGGAAATGTGTATATTTTGCAGAGGGTGAATGCGAGGAAAAGCTGATTGCTGCTCTGAAAGAACAGCCTTCCCTTCTCATCCCCGGCAAGGTCAAAAGATTCAATGTGATTCAGAATGAACTGAAAACCTCGCATTTGGTCACGATTTCACCGGGCAGCATTGTCGTTCTGGTATTTGATACAGATAATGAAGTGACTATTCATCTACAGCGCAATATCGAAGCATTGAAAAAGCGTTGTTCCGGCGTGAAAATCGTAACAATCGCACAGGTACTGAATTTTGAAGACGAAATGGTGCGCTGCACAGACATTGACAAGGCGCAGGAACTTACCAAAAGCCCAAGCGTGAGTGAATTCAAGACTGCTGTCAACAAAATGAAAAGTGCAGAATTTCGCCGGACACTGGAACGGCACAAACTGAATTTATCCCGTCTTTGGGCACAAACGCCCCCGAACAGCTTTCAATTTATCACACAGAGTGCTGAATCTGTAAAGAAGTCTGACGAATCCAAAAGTTGACAGCCCTGTCACTTTTCAAAACCGAATATGTTTTATGCCCCGATAAAATATCTTATCGGGGCTTTCTGATGCCTGATAAAGAAAGGATGGTTATAAATGGCACAGACCATGTTGCGCAATCTGGCGGCAATCGTGCAGAATACTGCAAACGAGAACATCCGCATGATTGATATAGCCGAACTGCATGAATCCCCGGATAACTTCTTCCGAATCGAGCATATCGAAGAACTGGCATATACGATTCTGGCACAGGGCGGCGTGAAGGACAACCTGATTGTCACACCGCTGGCGACCGGCGGCTATGAGATTGTCAGCGGACACCGCAGAAAAGCCGCTGTCCAGTATCTGCTCGACCACGATGAGAACATTTCCCGGCTCCTGCCGTGCTTGGTGCAGCGATATTCTGATGAGGACAGCAAGCGGCTTGACCTGATTTCGATGAATGTCACGACAAGGCAGCTTTCCGATCAGGAGCTTTGGCAATCGTTCCGGGTGCTGGACGGCATTCTGCAAGCGCGGAAAGGTGCCGGTGAGAAATTCGGAAGGATGCGTGAATTCCTCGCGCAGCAGCTCGGCACATCGCGCTCACAGATCAGCAAGCTGCAACATATCAGCAGCAGCGCAGAGCCGGAAATTCAGGATGCGCTTGCAGAAGGAACACTTTCCATCAACACCGCGAATGAAATTGCAAAGCTGGAGCCGGAACAGCAGCACGAACTGGCCCAGGGCGATCTGCATACAGTCACGCCAACCGCAATCAGACAGGCAGCAGGGCCGAAAGGCACATCTGCTGCGAAACCGCTGACAATCCGTTGGGACGGCGAACTGCTTGCGGACACAGTCAGACAGCAGCTCATGTATCTGGTGCATACCGGTGCAGGAATGCGCGAAAAGGCTTGCGATTTGAACCGCACAGACTTCACAAACGAATTCCGCAAGCAATTCCTGTCGCAGAGATTCGACTTCATCGACGGCATCACAATCTCATGCGGATTCGACCGCATTGCAATTTCCTTTTCAAGCCCGTCTGATTTCCAGAATATCAGCACAATCGAAATCATCTGGAAAATGGCTGCAAAATACGTTCAGAACTGGATCAGGGAAGAATCTGTGGCAGCAGAGGACACGGAGAAAGTTGACAGACCTGTCACTTTTTCAAGTGACCCCCCTGCTGTGACCGATGAGCAGGAAGAAGTTGACAGACCTGTCACATTTTCTGCGGATAATAGCGACCCGTCCGCAGAGGACACGCTGCATTTCGGCATGATGCCGCAGGAGCAAAGAGACTGCATCTTCAATACCGGCTGCTTTAACAGCATTGCACTCGGCTATCTCACGCTCACGCTGCAAGAAATGGGTATGGACGCAGAAACAGTCATTGCGGCGCAGAAACAGATGAGCAGCATCTTTGACAGCAGAACCGCAGCAGCAGCCCGTAAAGCCTACAACGAATCATAAGGGGCAACAATGGGAAAGCTGAAACTTGTAACGAACTTCCCCGATGATGGCAGCCGACCGCGCACAGCCCGGAATTGGGCTGTGCAGGGCTATCTGGTAAAAGAGGGCGCGGTCGGGGAAGAAATGTACTGTAACCGGAGCTGGAGCAGGGCAATCTATTATTATCCCGATGATGTGTACCTTGCCAGTGCCGAGGAACTGGCTGCATACTGGAAAACGATCAATGCAGAACACGCTGCACGGCAGAAGGAACGGCGCAGACGAAAGCGCGAAGCAATCGAGCGGGCAACCGCCCCTTTGCAGGACTATCTGAATGAACATCGGGGAAGTAAAGACAGAATTGTGCAGGCAATCTGCCGGGCAGCGCGGAATGCGATACAGGATTTCAAGCGTTATCGCGGGGCTGTCCCTGTCTATACTTTCTTCAATGTGGTTCTCCCCCTTTCCGAAACCGATGCGGAGCCGGTTCATTCGGATGTGATTGTGCTTGATACCGAAACAACCGGCTTGTCACCGAATGACGGCGCGGAAATATTGTAGCTTTCAATCATCAATCAGGACGGAGCGGTCCTGTTTGACGAATACTTCAAGCCTGTGTTTGCAAAGTCGTGGGGAGATGCAATGGCAATCAATCATATCTCCCCCGATGATGTTGCGGACAAGCCGACGATTTATGAGCGACTTCATGTAATCCTGCCGATTCTGCAAGGCGCAAAGCTGGTGGTCGGATATAATACCACGTTTGACCTGTTCATGCTGGATAAGGTCGGAGCGGTCGTGCCAAAGGACACGCCTGTTGTCGATGTGATGCGAAGTTTTGCCCCGATCTATGGGGCTTATAATGAGCAATACGGCAGCTATACATGGCAAAAGCTGACAACCTGTGCAGCATATTACGGGTATGACTGGGGCAGAGACAAAGCACATGACAGCCTAGCCGATTGCCGTGCTACCCTATTCTGTTATCTGAAAATGCAGGAGTTATCCTTTGCGGATGATTTCTGACAATCTGCATGGAGGAATGAGCATGGATGTGCTGATGAAAGATTTGTCCGGCGAAAGCAAGATGAGCCTGCTGTCTTTCATGTTAAGAATGCAGGCTTTAAGAATACTGTCTGCTGACGGAATACCGGTGCCGGTATCACAGGCAAGCAACGATCAGCCGCCCGAAGTCATCTATTATGATGACGGAAACCCGCGCGATTACGGAGATTATATCGGCTATCCGTTAATGCAGGATGGTCTGATCTGGGAATGGCTGAAAGAGTATGATGATCCGATCAGCAGCTATTATTGCGAATCTTGCCCCGAAATGACCGGGTTGAATGTAGATTGTGTTCCTGCAAAAAACAAGGACTGGTTCATTTTACTATATGCAAAGGACTCCGGGAGAAGGGGCGGAGAATGTATTACAATCGAAAACGGAGAAATATGGTGGGAGTAAATATGAAAGTCAGTAAATTTATTATGCTGTCGCTGTTCATGCTTACGCTGACAGCCTGCGGCAGAACGGAGATCAGCCTGAATGAGTATCTGACCACGCAGATCAGCGGTGCAGAAGGCAAGGGAATGATTGACTGGTCACTGGACACAAATGCGCTGGTACAGAATCACCGCGCGGCTTTCGGACTGAAAGAGAATGAATCGCAGGCAGAGGTTGTCGCGGAGGTTGACAAGCTGACCGGCACATTCAATCAGTCTGATTCTCTATTCAATGGGGATTCTGTCACCTTTGCATGGGATTCCGCCGGAATTCACGCATTGGAACAGGAGTACAAAGTAAAGCTGATTGCGGACAATCTGACAGTTAATGTCAGCGGCTTGCCGGAGGTTCAGCAGCTTAACCCGTTCGATTATGTCACAATCGAGTATCAGCAATATGAGGATGAAGTGATGCCGGTTGTAAAACCGACTGGCGATATTCCGTTCTGGCTCGATTTCATTGTAACAGAGCAGACAGGGCTGCGTCCGGGCGATCACTTTACTGTGAGAATCGGCAAAACCGTCAGCGGCAATGAACTGACACAGGAGCAGATTGCCGAATATGCGCTGAATCAGGGATATGAGATTACACTGTTTGAGAACGAGTACCTTGTGCCGGAGAGTATTCCGTAAAGCACATATAGTTGACTTTCACACTTAAATGAAATGCAATTTAAGTGCAAAAGTCAGGTGTTTCGTTCTGACTGTACCATTATCCCGGAAATCGTTGTAAGGCACAACTTTTTTACACAATCCCCTTGATATTTCCGCTTGATTATGATATAATGAAATTGTAGGAAAGGCGTGATAGCGATGAAATTGAAAACACCGGCACAGTGGCATGAGGATGATCTGCGGACGATAGAGAATTACCGCCCGATTGATGATGACTTCATGCGTGTGCTGTTCAAAAATGATCTGCCGCTGGCGCAGACAGTGTTGCGTATCATCACCGGCATTGACGATCTGGAACTGATTTCCGAAGATACACAGTATGATGCCAAGCGGCTACAAGGCGCACGGTCTCTGTGCCTTGATGTGCTGGGCAAAGACAGTCAGGGGCGGCTGTTCAATCTGGAAGTACAGCGCGCAGACAAGGGCGCAACCCCGCAGCGTGCGCGGTATCATTCCAGCGTGATGGATGTTGAGTTTCTGCAAGCAAAGCAGGAATTTGTTGAACTGCCGATTACCTATGTGATTTTCATCACGGAAAGCGATGTGCGCGGGCAAGGCAAGCTGCTATACAACTTCGCATGGACGGATACAGAGGACGGCACACTGCTGGATGACGGAGCGCATATTCTGTTTGTCAATGGTGCGTATGATAATCAGGAGGACACATCCGCACTGGCACAGCTTGTGCATGACTTCCGCTGCAAACGAGCAGATGAGATGCGGATCAAAGCACTGGCAGACAAAACCCGATACCTGAAAGATTCACCGGAAGGAGTGAGCGAAATGTGCAAGGCGATTGAGGATATGAGAAATGAAGCGGCAAAGCAAGCAGCTTGGCAGAAAGCGACAGAAACCGCTATGAAGCTGATTGCTATGGGCGTTGGAACTCCTGAACAAGTTGCACAGGCAACCGGCTTGACGCTGGATGAAGTACAGGAACTCGCCAAAGAGGTGCAAACATCTGTCTGATACGATAAAAGACGATTTAGACAGGTTCAATCCCAACAATCGAATATCTGACGGAAAGCTCTGGTGTTCTCTGCGCCGGAGCTTTTCTTATCGGAGAATATGAAACACTTGACAACGACACACAATATCTGCGTAATTTCATGTGTGATTGTCAAAGTTGTCACACCTGCCAACCCGCAAAATTGAATACAGAAGATCAACTCTGATAAGAGTAAAGAAAAAAGGTATTCGCCTATTGACAATCACGCATAATACTCACAGGATTTTATGTATTGCTGTCGAATCTGTCGGTTATATCCTAACAAGGACGATGGTGGTTGAAAAAATGCGATTTTGGGGTATAATAGCAATTATAAAAGTGCGATTTTGGGGATATTCTGTGTTTTGAATTTCAGGAGGGGGAACATCGCTGGATCATTTCATTGAAAAGTATTCTTCGCGCATTCTGCGTAAGTATCTTGTCTATACGAAGGATTATGCGCAAGAAAACAATGTAATCTATCTTCCGGTTTATATGTTGCCTTTCCTTTGACATGAAGGGCGACAGACCTGTCACCTGAACTGAATAGTAAGATCAGCCCTGATATGCCCTTATATCAGGGCTTTTCTATATCAAAATGTCAAAGGAGCGATGCAAATGAACATGAGTGAGGAGGTCACAGGTGTTACCTTGCAGGTAGCGGAGAAAGCTGTGACAGCCGGAGTGAATGTGACAACCAAGCTGGCAGAAACCATAGCGAGGTTGTTTCATGAGCTTTTTGCAATGGAGCGGGAGCGCAGCGCAGCCAAAGCAGCCGGAAAGGGCGGCGGAGCTGGCAGCGGCAAGGACAAGGTGAAGGGCGTTGATCTGACAAATCTGAAACCCGGTGTTGTCAATCTCTATGATCTGCAAAGGGATGCAGAACGGCTCAAGGATACAATATGCACCTGTGAGAACGGCGTATCCCGCGAGGAAATGAAGGCAATCGCAAAGAAGGCAAAGGAATACGGCATACCGATTGCATTCAAGAATCCCAAGAGCAAGGGCAGCATCTATGCCTGTGTGCGCGGTGCTGATCTGCCAATCTTCAAAGAGGTCTGTGCAGCTTGTATCAAGGACAAAATGGCACAGCAGCCGGAAACGCTCGGAAACTTCAAATGCGAAAGATGGGAAATCCCGTTTCTCACTGCTGAAATGAAGAATTTTGATGTTCCGGCAATGTTCCCGCATTCCGCAGAGGGGGCGTTCTGTCTGTATGACAAGAAGGACGAGAACACAGTCAGGATTGCCCGCTCACAATTTATCCAGAAATGCAAGGAACTGGAAACACAGGTAGCGATTGACCGGGACGAGGAAGGCTATTACACGATCAAGGATTTACGAACCGGCAGAGAGGTGTCCTTTGAGGATGTTCCCACGCAGAAAATGCTTGCACAGCAGATTCAAAAGCAATTCGGGTTTGACGAGAACAAAGCGAATATGTGTGCAGCGAAATTCGGGCAGGAAATGCTGACAGATGAACAGAAACAGTCATTCTTCCGTGTGTGGTCGCAGGATGCTTTCATGCACACAAGCGGGTTGCTTTCACTTGAGAATGAAAATCCGCTCGCAAAGCCTTATCAGTGCTGGTATCTGATTCCGAAAGAGGATGCCAAGCCGCGGATTGTATTCCGTGAGCCTGAATCGGGCAAGTTTGCGGTGCTGGAGCCGCAGAACATGAGCCGCAAACAGATGCGCGGCGAACTGACCGCACAGCTCGGCATCACCGATGAAAAAACACTGGCTGCGCTGGTCGATAAGGCTGACCGGGTCGCTTTCAGTCAGGAACGGGATAAAGCCGGTCTGTATATCGCCGACCGGAGATTTTCGCTTGATGATTTCAAGCAGGATGAACTGGTCGAGTATGTGCATACCGGCGCAAGCGGCGAGAAGTACAGCACAAAGCTGAAACCCATTGATTCCGTCAGCCAGCATATTGAGCGAACCGGCAAAAACGCGATGGGTGCGCCGGATGCAGACGGATTTGAAGTCTCCTGCACTTTCTTTTCAACCGAGCAGAATGAAAAAGGTGAACCTGTCAGCAAGGAAAAGTCGCATAAGCTCTTTCTGTCACTGGCTGACAAGAAATCCGGTATGCACATTCTGACGGAGATGTATAAAGAACAGGGCATCCCGGAGCAGACAGCAAAGCAGCTTGCGAAGGAAGTATTCCAAAAGGCATCGCAGCAGAGCGCAGACAAGGTTGTGAGAATCGAAGAAGTGCGGAGTGATGCGATGACCGTCGCATACGGCACAGCAACAGCGGAGATCACTACCGCCGACAAACAGGCAGCGGCAAGCAAGGTCGCAGCGGAATTCGGAGTGCCGACTGATACCGCCGAAACCATTGTGCAGAAGGCAGAGGAAATCAGAGCGGATGCCGTGCAGCAGCGTGTGGATGCCTTGCAGCAGAGCAAGACCGATTTTGCAACGGCGATGAACAGACTGACGGAGCGTGAACAGATCGGCAAGGACAGCATGATTGTGTGCAGTGCATCTGATCCGCAAAAGCATATTGTGGTCACCGGCAGTCACAACGGCGAGCGCGTTGTGCATGATTATGCGGTCTATAACGGCGAACAGAAAACCGGCGGCTATTCGGATGCACAGACAAAGACACCGGAAGGTGAGCCGGTTGTTGAGCCGAACGGCAGACACGCATGGACGAATCTGCGGCAGGAAATGCAGACACAATCCGGCATCGGCGAGGACGATGTGCTGACCTTTGCAAGTGAACGGGAGTACAGGCAATACATTGAAGATACCGCTTTCCTTTCCAAGTCGGAACAGGAGCGCAGCGGCATGACCGACGGCAAGCCTGAACCCGATGAGAAGCCTGCACACGGAAACGGGCATGAGCATCATACCGCACCGACACAGACCGCCCTTGACGATCTTGCCGGACAGGGCGCAGCAAAGAAAGCACCGGGCGGCAATCTGCCGAATATTCCAGAACCCGCAATGCCTGATATGCCGCGTCCGGCTGCGCGGAGAAGATAAATGTCTGCGCCAGACAAAGCACCGCGTCCAAGAAAGAAAATAGATCGTGCAACCCTGATTGTGTATATCATAGTCGGGGTTTTATTATTGCTGATCTGCATTCTGATGGGTGCGGCTTTTGACTATTCACTGACAAACGGCAAGATTGACGGCGGGAAAATCGGCAAGGCGGTCAACTATCTGCTGTCACATCCGTCAAAGATATTTGCTGCATTGCACACGAAGGGCAGCTACGCGCCGAGGATGCTGTTCTTTGGTGCAATGGTCATCGGCATTTTTGCGCTGTATAAGTACAGCGAGGATGTCCGGCGACTTCATCGGCGCGGCACGGAACACGGCTCCGCGAAATGGGGCGATGACAAGGAAATGAAGTCGCTTGCAGACAAATCGGAGCCGAAGAAAATCCCGATCAAGAAGTATGATGCGGAGCATCCTGACGGATACCGCGTGTTCGATCAGCACGGAGAATTTGAGTGTGTGCTGGTGGACGGCAATATCATTCTGACAAAAGATGTGTTTATGTCGCTCGACACATGGGGACACAAGCTGAATCTCAATGTGCTTGTCATAGGCGGTTCCGGCGCACAGAAAACGCGCGGCTTTGCAAAGCCCAATATTATGCAGCTCAATACGTCGTATGTTGTGACTGACCCGAAGGGCGAAATCCTTGCCGCTATGGGCGTGATGCTCGAAGAAGCAGGCTATGAAGTGCGTGTGTTCAACACGATTGACATGACACATTCGCACAATTACAATCCGTTTCATTATGTTTTCGATCAGGACGGACAGATTGATGAGGTCAAGGTCAAGAGCATGGTCGAAACACTGTTTTCGGCTACAAAGGGCGACGGAGAGAAGGAAGATTTCTGGTCTGAAAAGGGCAAGACACTGCTCATGGCGATTGTTTTTCTTCTGCTGGCACAGTCTGAATACAGCGCACAGATATTTATGGACGGCGCGAAAAAGGGGCTGGTAATTCCCGAAACACGCGATGAATCCCATCTCAACTTTTCTTCTGCCGCTGCCAAGCTGCGTCTGATGCAATATCCTCCGCAGGGCGGGCAAAAGCCGGACGGATTCTTCCTCACGCAGAATGAGGGCGAATCGGACGAGGAATTTGAGGCACGGCGCGAGAAGGCATATCTGTGTCCGCTTGACCGCGAATTTCTGGAACTGCATCGCAGAAACACGGCGATTGGCGAACTGGCATTTGATCTATACACAGAGGTGCGGAATGCCCCGGAGGAAACCGGGCAATCCTTTATCTCCAGTGCAAATGTCAAGCTGGCGAACTTCAACCTGCGCGGGCTGAAAGACCTGACCTGCTGTGACAATATCCATCTGGAAACCATCGGAGATAAAAAGACGGCACTGTTTATCATCATCTCGGCGACTGACCCGACATTCCGCTTTCTGGCTGCGATGCTCTATTCGCAGCTTTTTGATGTTCTTTCAAATCGTGCAAACTTCCTTTACGGCGGCAGATTGCCAATCCATGTGCGGTGTATCATGGATGAATTCGCAAACTGCGGCGAGATTCCGAACTTCAACGGCATTATTTCGTTTGTCCGCGGCATGAATATGTCCTTGAACGTGATTATTCAGAACATGTCGCAGCTCAAATCGAGATATGAGAAAACATGGGAGGAAATCCCCGGAAACTGTGATTCTATTCTGTTTCTTGGCGGCAAGGAAGAATCCACGCTGAAATCTATCAGCGAGCAGCTCGGCAAGGAAACGATTGATGTGCGCGGACAGAACCGCACACGGGGCAAATCGCCGTCCACATCGGAGAACAACAGTATTCTCGGCAGAGAGCTGCTGCAAATCAATGAGGTCGGCAATATCCCCACAACTGTCTGTATTCTGATGATGCGCGGACACAATCCTTTCTACTGCCTGAAATATGTGCTGGAGGAACATCCGAACTATCGCTTTACCGGTGATGCTGACAAGGCAAATATCTACGACCTGTCCAAACTGCGCACAAAAACATTTTCAGAGTATCAGGAGGAACAAAAGCGACAGCAGGAACGGCAGGCGGCACAGGCTGCAAAGCGTGAAGAACGCGCAAAGGTTGACACACCTGTCAACCTGACAGAGCGTGACACCGGTGCGGGCGTGATGCACGAAATCTTCGATGCCCGCAGCGATAAGGTCACCATTATCATACCGACAACCTTCGAGGAAATCTTGGAGTTTGACGATACCGACTTTTCCCCGGAGATTGAGGAAGAAACCTATGCTGATGCGGAGCCGCATTTCGGAACTGTGCAGGAGGATATGCAAAGCTACGATCTCGGCAAAGCGTCCCGACCGACAAGTGAGGTGAAAGATTATGAAGAAATCCCGCCCCCCGCCGTCGTGAACACTGACGGCAGCATCGAGACACTGACTGACGATTCAGAGGAAGAAGCTGAATCTGTGTATTTCGGTGCAACACCGCCGGATGAACCCGATTCGTTCGACGATCTGACCGCATTGAGCGATGTCAGTTTCGACGGAGCATACACGGAAAGCTACGCCGATACGCCGGAGCATGAGCCAGATTACGCAGCAATTTTCCCTGACGGCGGCTTTCCTTTCTGATGATGAAGTGAGAGGTATTATATGAAGAAATACATCCGTAACAGTCTTTTCGCCGCATTCGTGATGGCGATTCTTTTTTCCTTCTGTGCGATTCCCGCATCTGCCGCGGAGATCGAAACAGATTCTGCGCCTGCTGTCGTTTCCGTGACGGCTGATATGACTGCGGGCAGCGCGGCAGCGCAGATTCTGATGCCTATGCCCTGCGCCGCAACGATTTCCCCGGCATCGCCCTTTATCCTTGCTGCTGCGGGCGGCGGCACCGGCGGTGGTGCTGCATCCGGTTCCAATACAGCAGATACCGCATACCAGAGTGTCATCAATTTCTTTCTCGTCTGGATTCGTCGTGTCGGTGCGCTGGTCGCGCTGATCGGCGGCGTGATGTTCGGCTTGGCAATCAAGAACAATGACGGCGAACAGAAACAGGCTGGTATCCTGACGATGGTCGCGGGATTTGTTGTCTTTGCTATCGCGCTCGGCGCAGATATGTTTGACCTGTTCACCTGATTTTACATGACAAAGGTATCCCGCTGCGCCCCGGTGCGGCGGGATGCTGACAGGATGATACCATGTTTGAGCAGATCAGAACCATCCTTGATACACTTTCCGGCTTTCTGACCGGAGCAAACCGAAAGCGACTGCAGCGCATCGGCGGCATTCTGATTCTCATCGGGCTGTCGCTGATGCTGCTTTCAGCCCTTATAAAACCATGAGAAGGGAGATGCGTATGCACTTTTTCATGCTGCCGATTGCCGCGATATTACCGACGCTGCCGACCGTCTCATCACCGGCAGAACTGATGCACGGCGCAATCGACTTTTTCAGCACATGGATAGCACGGATAGGCGGCGTTGTTGCGCTGATCGGAATGATAAAATTCGCGCTGTCCGTTAAAAACGAGGATTCCCGCGAATCGCTGTCTGCAATTCTGACTGCGATTGCCGGTTTTATCATCATGGAGTATGTCACAACAACCTTTTCTTTTTCAACCACGACCGCAGACACGGAGTTTCAGAACATCATGGTCTTTGCAATGCGATGGATACGGCGTGTCGGTTCCCTCGCGCTGCTGCTCGGAGCCGTGACGTTCGGGCTGTCAATCAAGGACAACAATGCGGTCAACAAAGTCAACGGAATGAAAACGATTGCTGCCGGTGGAATCGTCATAGCGACTTCTGCAATCTGGCGGCTGTTCTTCTGAAAGGGGTGCGAAATGACAAGAACACGATCCCCGATGAGCAGCTTTGCAAAGATACGGCGCAGCATCTATATTTTTGTGATTGTCGCCGGGCTGATTCAGATTTTCTTTCCGCTGGTCGCTTATGCCGCCGACATTTTCAAGAACGATGTGCATGATGTTTACTATGAAATCACGCAGAATGTCAAGGAAACCAATGACATACTGAACAAAGCATTCAAATTCTGCACAGTCAGCCCGCACACTGTACTGAACGGCTATCGCTCCGGTGTTTTCATCAATGTATCAGGCGGCTGTCACCAGATTGCGATTGTCATTGCGACCCTGCTCCTGCTCATTGATTTCTTCAAGAAAACGACAAACTTTGAATGGGCATCAAAGTGGGAAAATATCCTGATATTTCTGGTCAAGGTCATTGTGGTCAAACAGGTGGTACAGAACGCAGATGTGATTATTTCGTATCTGTACGCACTGTTTGACTGGCTGAACCGCGGTGCAATCATCGGCGCGGGAACATCGGAATTATTGCCCTGCGGAAACAAGAAAATCTATATCATCCATTACAGCGAGAGCCTGTTGAAGGATATGTGGGAGGAAGGCATCGTGCAGGGATGGGGCAATTTCTTTTCAAAGGTGGGCGAATCTCTTGCGGGCGGCACAATGGGGCGAGACTTCACCTATGAAATCTCATGGGATGCGGTTCATATGTTTTTCCCGACCGCCGATGATTCCCTTCCAGCCGGGACATATAATTACATCGACCATAGATTTGCATACCCGGAGAATGTCATGTTTCAGCCGACAATCAAAATCATCTTTATGCAGCCTTATTTCCTCGTGATGAAGGCAATCGCGTATATGATATTTGTCGTTGCAATCGGGCGCGTCTTTGAGTTATGTATATATACCCTTTTTGCGCCGCTGCCGCTTGCGACCTTCGCGGGCGAGGGTTCCCATGATATTGCAAAGGGCTTTATCAAGACCTATATCGCAACTGTGCTGCAAATCACAGTGATGATTGCAATGTTTACGATATACCTTGCAATGAACAGCTATTTCACGACAACGGCTCCATACGCCGGAACACCGCTGATACAGTTTGTTGTTCTGATTTCGCTCGGCTTGGGTGTCACGAAATCCGGGCAATGGGCAAAACGTGTGTGCGGTGCTGCATAAGGAAAGGAGAATGCAATGTTAAGGGTTCCGATTCCCGCTGAAATACGCGCCTACAAGTCAAGGTTGATATTCGGTCTGTCTGCCCGTCAGTTTATCGCAATCGCAGGCGCATTGCTCGTCGGTGTGCCTGTGGGCGTTTTGGGGCGCGGGCATATCCCGAATGACATTCTGATTTGGATTGTCATGCTGATTGTGGTGCCGTTCGCAGCGTGGGGATTCCTCACGATTCAGGATATGAAGTTTGAGGAATATATCAGAGTTTTCTTTCAGTTTGCCTTTCTGCCGCAGATCAGGGTATATGAGGACACGGAAACCAATCTGTTTGTGCAGATACAAGAGGAGATACTGGAGGAACACATCATCGAGCAGCGGCTGGATGCCGGAGAATATGAACGAACAGGAGGGCATCATTGAGTATATTCAAGAGGAAAACAACCGATGAAACGAAAAGCGCACGGGATCTGGACAAGGAGCGCACTGCGCATGAGAAACAGGTCAAGGCGAAATCGGATCACATCAAGCGGCGAAAGGTCAAGCGCACTGTGTTTGATACCATGCCCTATGAATGCTTTGTGAGCAATTATGTCTGTCTGCTACGGAGCAATGTCCGAGCCGGGCGCGAAACAGTCAATCTTTACAGCAAAACCTATCTTGTGCCGGACATTAACTACTCCGCACTTCCGGCAGATCAGCAGGAGATGCTTGCACAGAATTATGAGAATCTGCTCAATGCCTTTGACAGTCAGGCATCCTTTCAGATCACGCTTGTCAATACTTCTATCAATCATGAGGATTATGAGCGGCGGCTGATGCTGAAACAGACAGGTGACGGTCTGGACGAAGAACGCATTGAGTTTAATCGGATTCTGCACGACCGGATGCAGGACGGACAGAAAGGACGGCATTGCCGCATCTTCATTACAATCACTGTCGCTGCAATCAATCTGGACACGGCAAATCAGCATTTCTATGCGTTAGAGGGCAATCTCCTGCGGAATCTCGGACAGCTCGGCACAGAGGCAATCCCGCTGGATGCAAATGACCGCGTCCGTCTGCTGGCAGATATATTCTGCGATGTTGACATGGAACTGAAACCGGTATCACGCGCGGAGTTTGCACGGCAGGCGGAAAAGCACCTGTGCAGCCCGGATTACTTTGAGTTTAAGCGTGATTACTTCATGTTCAACGACAAGTTTGCCCGTTGTATCTACTTCCGGCGGCTATCCCCGAACAGCGGTCGTGACACCTTGTTCGGCGACCTGATTGCAACCAATCAGAGCATCATCATCACAAAGAATGTCGAGTTTGTCGAGCAGGCAGAAGCCGTCGAAATGATTAAGCGCAAGCTGACGGATATGACACAGGAGCAGATTGAAAAGACAAGCAAGGCGGCGCAATCCTCCCGCGGCGTGTATGTCGATGTGCTGGAGGGTTCACAGCTTATGACGGATAAAGCAGAGGCAAAAGCTGTACTGGAACGGCTGGAGGGTGATGAGAAAATGACGCTCTGCCAGTTTATCCTGATGCTGACTGCGGACAGCTATGAGGAATTGCAGAAGAATACCGGTATCATCGAAACTATCCTGCGTGAGTATCAGATCACGCCGTCCAAAGCACCGCGCCGTCAGGAAAAGGCAATGGATTCCGCGCTGCCGCTCGGCAACAGCATGACCATTGACAAGGAGAACAATTTACAGGTTCGCCGTACACTTTACAGCAAAAGCACAGCCGTTTTCATGCCGTTTATCTCCCGCGTCCTGCAGCATGAGGGCGGCATTTTCTATGGGCTGAACAGCCTGTCACGTTCTCCTATTCTTTTCAACCGGTGGAAACAGAACAATCCGAACGGATTTATCTTCGGTGTGCCGGGCAGCGGCAAGTCGATGTTTGCCAAGCTCGAAATGCTGTATTCGCTGCTGGCAACGACCGATGAGGTTCTGATTCTCGACCCGGAGGGTGAATATACCGCGCTTGCGGATTGGATCGGCGGCGAGGTTGTCTATATCAGCGAAAATTCCGGCACACACATCAACCCGCTTGATCTGACAGAAAACCCGGACAAGGAAGATCGGGAATACAATCCCATTAAGGCAAAGCTGGATTTCCTGCTGTCGTTCTTCTCGTGCATCATGGGCAATCAGGATATTTCGCCGATTCAGAAAACGATTATCGACAACGTGATGCACGAAACCTATCGTAATTACAGCAGCCCTACCCTGAAGGAATACTACGCTGAAATGGAGAAGTATGAGCGCAGTGCGGCAGACGAGGTGCGCAGTGCCGTCACCTATCTTCGGCAGTCGCTCCATCTCTATGTGCATGGCTCTATGGATGTGTTCTCGAATGAAACGAATGTCAATCTCCACAAGCGGTTTGTCGTGTATAACATCAAGAATCTCGGCAAAAATCTGCAAACGCTCGGTATGATGATTGTGCTGGAAAATCTATGGGACAGAGTCGCCAAGAACAGGTCACGCGGCATCGGAACGCGCATATATGTTGATGAGATGTATTTGCTTTTCAAGTCGGAGCAGTCGGCAAACTTCTTTTATGAACTATATAAACGCGCCCGGAAATGGGGCGGTTGCCCCACGGGGATCACGCAGAATGTGGACGATCTGCTGCGCTCGGAAACAGCCCGCACGATGATTTCCAATACAGAATTTGTCGTGATGCTGTCGCAGAATCCGACCGACCGCGAACAGCTCTCCGCCTTGCTGCAAATCCCGCTGGATACCATGAATTATGTCGCAAATGCGCCATCCGGCAGCGGGCTGATTCACACGGCAAAATTCGGCGATATTCCGTTCGATCATACGATTCCGCAGAGCAGCAAGATATACCGCATTATCTCGACGAGATTTGCTGAAAACCTTTCGGATGACTGATGCGCCCGGCATAGGAGGTGGTGTGCATGGAACCGGAACGGCTGAAAGAATCGACCGATGAATTATCGCAGAGCGTCAGATCTGTCAGGGGCGAAATACGGCAGAAGATTGCAGACCATGCGCCGGATTCAGAATTGCTGAACAGTGAAAACGGATTTCAGCAGCACAGGGACGAAGTGAACCGGCTGCAAAAGCGCACTGAAGAAATGCTGGAACAGCTTTCAGAGCATCGGAAAAAGGTGTCTGATGCAATCGGTGACACGGATAAACACATCCGCGAAACCATGCAGAAAATGGATGCTGTGACTGATCCGGCAGAGCGGAAGGCTCTGGAAGGAGAATTGCGCCGTCTGTTCCGTCAGCGGACCGAATTGAGCGATTTGCAGAGAACGACGGACAGTGCTATCCGTGATTTGCAGGAGGGCAGCGAGAAAATCGGCGAGATTGCACGGGATATTGTCCGTCAGGAACTGGAAAACGCGCAGACAGTAAACCGCGATTTCGGCAAGGGCTTGCGTGTTGCCGCCGCACCGCTGAAAGCCGGGCTGTCTGCTGCAAAGTCGGTTCTGCGGGAGACAAACAGCAAGGTGAATCCGATTGCAAAGGGCATCAACAAGCAGGACACCGCCGATCACGGCATGGAAAGCCTGCGCATGGCAAATACAGCCGTGAAGAAAACAACATCTGCGGCACGAACAACAGTCAGCACGGCGAAAGCTGCCGTGAAAGCCCCGAAACAGGTTTACAAGACAGCAGAGGGTACAGTCAAGACCGCTGTCAGGGTCACAAAGGCAACAGTCAGCGTGAGCGCGACGGTGATCTCCCATACGATTGCCTTTCTTTTCAATCCGGTTGTCCTCGTCATTCTGCTCGTTATCCTGTTTCTGATTATGTCAGCCGCGCTGATTACACAGGCGGTCGGGGCAGATCAGGCAGAGGAAACACAGGTGATGGGCGGCGCGTATACAGAGCTGATTGGCATTGACGATATTGCAGCCCGGTATCCTGATGCTGCCGAATATTACAGAATCGCCTGTGCGGAAAACAAGGCTGCATACGATGCGATGATTGACGGCTTGTATTACAGCTACAGTGATCTGGAACACAGCGACCTAGTCTATATGGTACAGAACAACAACGGAGCGCAGACAACCTACGAGCGCGGATATGTGACCGACACCTACAAAGCCAGTCTGAAGGGCGCATGGACAGTGCCGGTAACAGAAAGACAGGCGATTGCGATTGCCTATGTTTATCTGGAAATGCAGGAGAACAATGCAAACGGCACACAGATGGATATTTACGAGGTCAGCTTTTCGCAGGATGTGTTCCGCAGCATTGTGAATGGTGCAGTTGTCTGGTCAAAGGCAAGCTATGCGAATCAGGAATGCCCGACCGCGAACTGTTCATCGGAGGAAGTGCCGAACCCGGCATATCAGCCGACTGTTGACGATTACAGACGGGCTGTAGAACGCTATGATGATTGGTGCGGGAATGTTCTTCCGGCTGCAAATTCCTATCGGAATCTGCTGAACACATACAATGCAACACCGGCAGCAGGTCAGCCGTCAATCCTGCCCTCCCTCAATGCGGCATGGGACAGGCTCAATGAAGCTGTGGGCAACTGGTATTTTGTATTCGGTGATCGCGGCTGGACAATCAATGCAGACATTGGCGACAATGCAAAAGCGTGGCTGTGGGGCGAGGTCGAATATGCAGAGCAGATTATGAACAGCACACCGCAGACTATCACAAATCCTTCAGCGTTGTGCAATCATCATCACACGCTGTATTCCATTGGTCTATATGAATACCCTGCTGACACTGTGATGAATACGCTCGGCTTCACGACCGAATATAAGGAGTGGGAATCGCTGACCGAATACGGGCTGAATACGAATCCTGATATTTGAAAGGAGCAGATATGAGTTTCAAGGAAACGCAGAAGAAACGCGCAGCCGGTGTGCGGCATTTTCTTTCTTCCAATAAGCTGTTCGTGGTCATTGTCTGTGTTGCCGCCGTTATCATCGGCAGCGGGCTGATTCGCGGCGAAAAGGTCGAATTGCCGGAGAACAGTACCGCGCAGAGCGAGGAATCCGCAGCCCCGGAATGGCGGTTTTACCCGTCCGATCTTGTTATTCTGCTTGTCGGCGGCGGTTTCTGCACGTTTATGATAATCAGTGAGCGCAGAAAGGCAAAGGAGGATTTGAATTGATATATTTTTGCAAGGCAGTCGTTACCGCAAAGCAGAATCAGGAGAAAACTCTGTATCTGATTCTGGATGCGCCGGAAAATGAGTATGCGCTGCCGGAGCTGACAAAGGAACGGCTGATTGACAATCACGGCTACAATGAGTTTCTGTCAAAGTATCATCCGAAGGGCACGGTCGCGGTCGATTATTCCGTCTATCGGACAGACCGGGATATAAATGCCAGCACATCCGATGAAACCTTTGACAAGCTGATTGCGGACAAAACCGCCGAACGGCTTTCCGGCGGTGAAATCATGATCGAGCATGACGAAAAGCCGGACAAGAATACAGGCAAAATCCAGAAGAAGAAAAAAGTGCCGCGCGGTATCAAGCTGGGTGTATTCCTCGGCAGCTTTGCACTTCTGGTCGGCGCACTGGCTGCGGGCATGAAGCTCGGCGCACTGAAAGCAGCAATCCCGGCGGAAGAAATCGCCAATACCGCAGAGGATGGTCTGATTATCCCGGTGCAGGCTGAAATCGCGGCAGATGCAGAGCAAATCACAATCACAATTGACCGCAGCTATTCTGCTGTGCCGCTTGACGACTTGCAGCTAAAGGGCGCAGTCTCCGGCGGGAAAGCCAATATCACTTTGCCGGAGTTTGACAAGGAGGATTTCTTCAATCACGTTTTCGGCTACACATGGGGATTTTCCTCTGATCCGAACGCGGAGAAAATCGAATACTACGGCGGGCAAGCCTACGACTTCACACAGGACACAAAGCTATATCGGGTATTGGTGAAATACGGCGGCGGTTCTGGCACAAAGGACGATCCCTACCGCATTGACTACTATGACCAGCTTGAATTGATGGGACAGGAGCAGGCGCGGGGGTATTTCGTCCAGACCACTGATATTTCTTTTCCGTCATGGGCAACGCATTCTCCGATCAATACTGTCAATGAACTGAAATCTGATCCGAAATCCGAATATTTTGAGTATGACGGCGGGGGCTTTGTGATTGAAAATCTCACAGCACCGCTTTTCGGCTCCGTGTCCGGCGCGGTCATAAAGAATGTAAATATCCGCAGCAGCCGCATCGAATCGGATGTGTATCAGGATTACGGATTTATTGTCTGCCGTGCGATGAATTATCATTACCGCGCAGAGGATGATGCGTATTACGAAACCGGCGAAACACGGATACAGCATTGCACTGTATCACATTCTTCTGTCAATGTGCAGTACCCACCGACCGAGGAAACAGAGAATCCCTATACAACAGCGGTCGTGACCGCGCCGGAGGTTGTTCCGCCCGATGTGATCGAGTATGACGATGAAGGGAACCCAATCACAACAACCGAGCCTGTCATGCCAGAGCCTACCAAACACGCAGAACACTGTATCGGTGCGATCAGCGGCAGCGGCGGCGAAATCTCTGACTGTTATGTGACTGATTTCGGTATCTTCGCCTATATTGATGACTACTATCTGTATGCAGGCGGCATCTCCGGCAAACCGGCGGGCGTGACTGATTCCTGTGTCTACTATTACTCCGCACAGGGGAACATTTTTGATGCGGGCGGCATTGTCGGTTCAGCAGCAGGAGCGCGGGCATACGATGCCAAAGGGCGGGAGCTGCCGGACAGCTACGGCGGCAGCATTCGCGGATGTGCGGCGCGGAATATCATTCTGTATACCGAAATGTCCGCGGGCGGCATCGCCGGAGAGGGAACAACCGATGCAGAGGGCGCACTGATTGCAAATTGCTATGCGCATGAACTTGACTTTTCCTGCGGCACGTTTACCGATGAGACACGCACAGAGGTCGTGAAAGCCGGAACAGTCGGCGGCATCATCGGGACAGACGGCAGCAGCAAAAAGGGACACCTGATTACAAACAGCGTTTCTCATGCGGATTTTCCTGTGATCGGGAAAGCGGTCAGGTCACAGTTTGATGATACAGTGCGGCAGGCACCGGATTATGCCTTTTATCAGGTGAATATCCAGACAGTCATCAACCGGAACACAGTCAGCCCGGTCAACCCGAAGGAAATCTATGCCGGGCAGTTTATGTTCGGGGAGAACGGCGAATACGGCGATGAAACCGGCAATCTGCCGTATCCGAATACGATTCATGACCTGTTTGAAAAAACAATCATTGAACAAGGAGGTTGACATGGCAACACAGAAACAGATTTTTAATCAGGCAAACAGAGAATTGCAGCGGATTGAGGAAGGTTTGCAGCAGCGGCGGGAAACCCTGACAAGAATCAAAACGGAGATCTCATCTATGGAATCCAGAAAGGCAGAGCTTGAAAAGACTGTGCGGTCGATTGAAACCGAGGAACTGATTGCAGAGATCACCAAGCTGCTGCTGAAAGGGAAAATCCCGCCGTCCGAGGTGCATGATATGATTGAATCCGCGAAACAGGCATCAAAAAAGGCTGACAGGAAGGTCAGCCAAGAAACGGAGGAACAGAATGTATAATCACATCATACTTATGGGCAGAATCACCGCCGACCCGGAACTGAAACTGACCAGCACGGAGCGGGAATATGTCAATTTCTCAATCGCGGTCGATCAGTATGTGAAGGACGGGGAGGATAAAACAGACTTCTTCCGCTGCACCGCATGGGGAAAGACGGCTGTATTCATTTCCAAGTATTTCGGGAAAGGCGCGATGATCCTCATTGACGGCGACATTCACAATGACAATTACAAGGACGGCAACGGCGTTCAGCATTACGGATTGCAGGTGACTGTGCGGAATGCGTCCTTTACCGGCGAGAAGAAAGCCGCAGACGGAGATGAACCGGAGGAATGACAATGGCACAAAAAACAAAATCAGACACAGCGCAGACCAATACGCTGCGTTTTTATCGTCTGAAACGGGAAATGTCGCAGGAACAGCTTGCAAAGCTGTCCGGCGTTCACAAGAATTCGATTATCCGATATGAACAGGGCATTCAGATGCCGTCGATGGAATCTGCAATCAGACTTTGCAGAGTGCTTGGTGTGACACTGGATGAAATGTTCGGCAGCTAGAGAAAATATCTAAAGTCGTATGAAAAGAAAACCGGATAATCGCTGGCGGGGCAATTATCCGGTTCAGAGAAATGATACAATTACGATAAATCAGAAGTTATCACTTAATATTACCAATAAATTCTTTCATTTTCTCGCTTATCTGCTCCTGCTTATAATTATGAACATAGTGTCCGCAATCAAGTTCAATAACAGTTGCATTTGACAGTTCAGAAGCGTACTCTTTTTGTATATCCGACCACTTTTCAATACCTGTTTCTTTTCCGTCAGATACAAACATTAACATTGGTATATCAGGCTTAGGCGCTCCGTCAATCTTTTTGACAGCATCGGGGATAGCAAGTCCTTCATTTATGACATCATCGTTTACAGCTATTTTACAGGCTATTGCTCTGTATAAATCTTTCTCATCTTCTGAAAGTCCTTGAGGAAGTGAACTGTCAGAATAGTAAAATCTGACGATCCCCAGTTCCCGTCCAATAGCCGCAATTTTTTCAAATCGCTCTGTTTTTGAAAAATTAAAGTTGTCATAAGAGCGTGGCAGAGACATATCAAGACCTACGATTGCTTCAACTTCATCCGGATATTCTTGTGCCCAAAGTATTGCTTCAAGTCCGGACATTGAGTGAGGACAGAGGATAAACGGAGCATCAATTCCAGCCTTTGAAAGTGCTTCTCTGTCCTGCCTCAGTATTGTATCAAATGACCTCTCAGTATTTACTACATCACTGAAACCGTAACCAAATTTTTCAACAACTACTATCCTATAATCATCATCTAATAAACTATAAAGACTTCTGAAATCAAGTATAGGAGAAGCAGTTCCTGATCCTGAAAGAAATACTAATGTATGTTCACCTTCTCCCTCAGAGTATATGCACATATTGTGTCCGTCAACCTCTATCATTTCGCCAAGAGGTTCGTCCAATAATGCCTTTTCCTTATTCATCATAATTTTATTGTATGTGAACACTATTAGCAAGAAAAGGATTAGTAATATTATGATTACAAGAAGTACCTTTCCAATTATCTTAAATGCTTTTTTCATATGAACATTGCTCCGTAAAATTCCGATTTATTTCAGTAAGCCAATCGCTTACTCTTTCTCCCATTATAGCAAACCCAACCGCAAAAGTCAACTATATATAGAAAGGAGGGCTGCACAGTGAGCCTGTTTCGGTTAAGCAATCAGATATTCGATCTCGGTCTGGACGCACAGGAAATGAGCGTATACGCTTACCTGTGCAGCCTGCCAGCAGATACACGGACAATCACCGGCAAGGAGATTGTCAAGGTCAAGCAGACAACAATCGGGCAAAGCTGCGGCTTGCGGTCCGCACAGACAGTCTCGCGGATACTCAAAAGGCTGGCGGGCTGGAACCTGCTTGAGCCGCTGGAACGTGCCTATAAGCGCAACCGGCAAAAAGGAACATACAGCTATGCAGTAAAAAAGCTGCCGACGGGCAGCAGCTACTTCATGATGGAACGGCGCGTATTCGGGCAGCTCTGTCCGCGGCAGATGCTCATATATCTGTTTCTCTGCAAGGCGTTCAGCCCGGCGTTGGGCGATAGCTGGAACAGCTACAATGACATATCGGCGCAGACAGGCATGAAACGTGAGAGCGTGATCCAGACCGTGCGGGAGCTGATAGAGAAAAAGCTGATTGTGAGAATACGGCGGCGGTCACGCAGAAACAATCGCGTCTATACAGACAATCATTACCAGATTATCCGATTTGCGCGGGGAAGAATCCGAAAGAAAAAGAGAAAAAGAATGGAGCGATTGCAGCGCAAATGCAATCGCCCCGGTGTGCTGCATAGCAGACACGAATTCCTGTGCTTATATTCTAGCACACTTTGCAGAATTTGTCAAGCTATATCATCAAGTTTGTGGTCAAGGGGTAGTCCCTGAAATGCGTGTCATTATTCAGTACCCAAGAATCTTACGAATTGAAAGAAAAAAATCTTGTTTTACTTACAGTATACCTGTATACTGATACGCGCGAAAAATTTTTTGAAAACCGGCGGTGTCAGCTTTCGGGGCGTGCGGTCAGATCGGCGCGTGCGGCGGTGCAGATTTTTCTTTTCAATTCGTTTCGGTTCCCGATTTTTTGGCAGTTTATGTGAGGAAATCGCTCCAATCCTTCCACGAGACATACGATGTGCCATTAATTGTCATGCTGACATCGCCGAGATAAAATACTGCATTGCGCGCATTATCGTCTTTTCGTATTTCCAGATACTTTCGCGTATTTGCAGAGAGCTTTGCCTCCGGTGCGTTGGAGCTTTTGATCTCTATCGCAAAGGTATGTTTCCAGTCTGCGATTGTATCGACCTCAAAGCCTTTGTTGTCCCGGAAAAAGGTGAGATTTGGCTTTTTCGCCTGATTCATGCGGTATTTCAACAATTCTGCGACAGCAAATGTCTCAACGACTGCCCCCTTATGGCGACTGAGCAATAGTTCTTCCTTGTTTTCAAGCCGAAGCAGATGACAGAGCAGACCTGAATCAATAAAATACATTTTCGGGGTTTTCACAATGCTTCTGCCAAGATTATTTGTATCTGGCTCAAGAAAATGAATGATAAACGATGTTTCCAGAATGGAGAGCCAATTCTTGATGGTCGGAGTAGATACGCCCACATCTTTGGCAATCGAGTTCATGGAAAGAAGCTGACCGCTGTATACGGCGCATATCTGAATGAATTTCTTGAAAACAGAGAGGTTGTTCGGATTGATCTGATCGCGTACATCGAGATCAAGATAGGTGTCGATGTAGCTTTCGTACCAATCCTCTGGAATGAAATGCTTTTCTGCATCGTGCAGCGGAGGGTACTGCCCTTTGAAAATGAGTTCATAAGGGTTTTCTGGACAGACACCCGCAGCTGATAATTCTTTGACGGAAAACGGCATCAGTTTCAGAAAAGCTGCGCGTCCTGCCATGCTGTCCGTCATGTTCTGTTTCAGCCTGAACTGACTTGAGCCGGTGAGAATAAACTTGCCGGGAGTAAAATCTGAACTGTCAACAGACATTTTGAGCGCATCAAAGATTTCCGGGACCTTCTGTGCCTCGTCAATAATCGCGCCATCCGGAAATGCCGCAATGAAGTCGGAAGGATTGGATGCAGCAAGCTCCCGCATGGTCCTATCATCAAAGGTGACATAACGCTTTCCGGGGAATGCAGCTTTTGTGAGTGTGGATTTTCCGCTTTGTCTCGGTCCGGTAACACCGATAACCGGGAACTGCGATGCAAGTCGTAGCAGAGCTTCCTGCGCGATTCTCTGTATCATAATCATTTCTCCTTGGTGATAACTTGAAGTTTGTATCTGGTTTTTTTTAAAGTATACCACAGAATTATCGTAAAGTCAAGAGCAGGGATAATCTAAAGTCTACAGTGGTAAAATATCAAAGTCTAGTTTGTAATAGGATACCCATATGTTTTTCTGTTATACGGCAATACCGAACAATCAGAAAGGAGCGCACATGAAACATCAGTATGTTTTCAGCGGAACAGACCCGCCGAATCCGTCATTTCGCACAAGAACAGCACGGAAAAATAGGCAATCCGACGAAGTTAAGGGAAAAACGCAGATTTCGCCGGAAAAGTCTTGACTTTTATGCGTTAAAGCGTAAAATGCAGGAGGAATAGGACGAATGGCAAAGTCTGAAAACCTGACTCCGTTGAGCGGCTATAGTGATGCCGGAAACAAAAAGCTCACTGAAATGGCGCGAAACAGCGCAGTCATGTCGGAGTTTTTGCAATTTCAAGGGCGGGTGTTCAAACATTCTCCGTCCGTCGCACTGGAATTCTTCGTGCAGAAACCTGACACACAATTCATCGCATCAGCGCGGCAATGGGAACTGGCGAACAGCCCTGTTAAGCCGGGCGAAACCGCGATTGAATTTTTCGACCATGACGGAAACATCTACAGTATGTATGACTTTTCACAGTGCGATGCCGAGGTGCCGCCGTGGCAGTGGACGGTGACAAGCCGGAACGCTGCCGCTGTGAAAGCCGGTCTGGATGTGCCGGAGGGCAGCTCGTTACTGGAAACACTGACCAGAAGGGCTTGCTCGCCGGAGCTGATTGTGGACACGATGCAAAGGCTGAATATCCCGCCGCAGCAGCACAAAGCATTCGGCGCGTCCATGACCATGTGCATCGGTGAAATCATTGCAGGGCGGCTTGCAATCAGCGGCGGCAACTTCGCGGTCAAGCCGAATCATGCGGCATTCCAGATGCTCCAGTCAAACGCACAGCGAATGATGTTTCTCGCAATTTCCGCGCGGGCTGCAAGGCGGACATTGCTTGAGGTCGAAAACTTCATTGTGGAATCAATGGCAGAAAAGCAAGTTGCAGCACAGGAGGATAAGAAAGATGACTTACGAACAGTGGATGAACCTGACCGAATCCGAAAAGCTGGCACTGGCGGAGAGCGAGTACCCGGAGATTCCGAAAGAACAGCTGCGGAACTTTCTGACAAAAGCCGTCGTGAAGAAGGTGGACGGCGTGATGGGATGGGAAGTGACACAGGAGCATCGCAACAAGAAGACAACGGCGTGGTTCCCGGAGTACAAACAGAGCATGGTGAACGGAATCCCGATGTGGTACATCTTCAACCCGATAGAGGGGACATACCGGCTGAACATCGAGACGGAGCCGACGATGGAGGAAGAACCGATCGGGAGTTACGGACAGGCGTGGATGTACTTCATGGAGGACAATTACCCGGAGTGGGTGGAAGTCCTGCGGTTTCAGCACCGGTATCTGACGATGGCGCGGGAGATCGACCGGAGCGCATGGGCGTATCGGATGATGCTGGACAAGCAGTACGAACAGATGAACCCGCGCCCGAACACGGGGTTCGAGGACAATCTGACATGGGAACGAACCCGGCAGTTTTACACGGACAGCATGGTGATGCGGGAGAGAATCCTGATCCCGCCGACCGGTCTGGACGAGACGGCATAACTGAATCTCCGCAGGAGAAACCGCTGCCCGAAACGGACGGCGGTTCTTCTGTTTCAGATGCGGATTCGGACGAGAAAACCCGCTTGCTGCATGAAGAACTGAAACGCGGCTCCGAGGTTCAGTACAGCAAGCTGCGGATTTCTGCATTTTATTTGAACCGGCATCCGAATACCAAGGAGTTTGCAGCCTACCTGCGGGAAGAATACGGCATCGGCGGTCGCAGCGGATCGGGATCATCGGATGTATGGCATGACGGAAAGGGAATGCGTATTACATCAGCTGACAAGAAAAGTCGTTACCAGTTTTCTTGGGCACAGGTTGCCAAAGAATTGAGCGTGCTGATTGATCGCGGCGAATATCTGACAGCCGCAGACATTCAGCGAGAAATTGAAGAAACAGAGCATCTTCTGTCTGATGAGGAAACAGACGAGGAAGATCGCCGGAATTACACCGAACGGCTGGAAAAGCTACGCAGTCATCCATTGCTTTCAGTACAGTCTCCTGCGGGAAAGCCGGTTCCGATTCCCTCTGAAACACGCGAGGCAATGCTGCGCGATTTCAAGGAGAAACACGGGCTTGCCGGAACACTGATTGTCAAGCAGAACCGCGGGAAGTCTGACGGCACAGACAAGACCTATGATCTGATACTGAAAACCGGCAGTGCAATCGAATATCAGGAAACGCTCTTTGTCAAGCATGGCAAGGAGATTTTTTCTGCCGAGTTGCTGGAAAGGGCTCTGGCAGAGCATGAGCAGTCGGATGTGTTCAAGGCGTTTCTTGCAAGCCGCCCCGCAACACTGTTCACGGAACAGCCGGAAACACCTGTGCCTGCACCGGAACAGCCGCAGCAGGAATACCTGTCTGTGGATGGGCGTGTGAGATTCACGATTCAGATGCCGTCAGAGCAGGACACGCGGTTCAATGTGATGCAATGGAGCAAGGTGAACGGACAGGGCTTTGCCTATGCCGGTAACGGCAAATTCTGTGAATCGCTGGAGGATGCACAGACCTATATCGAGACTGAACTTGCACGGTATAACGCAACACATACGCCGTCCGGTCTGACGGAGGCAGAAATATCAGAGCGTATGACCGGGTATCTGCGCGAACAGCTTTCGCAGAATGAGCAGATGCAGAATGCACTTGCAAATTCAGATGCGCAGAATCAGCGCATGGAACTGGAACAGCAGGCACAGCGCATTCTGACACTGGCATTGCGTTCTTATCTGGAAGGAAATGCAGTTGCTGCGCCGCTGTCCGAGCATGAGGTATCAGACTTTGCTATGCACTATGAGCAGATTCCGGCGGTTCACGACCGCGTGACGGACGAGCTGCTGCGCAGTCTGACTGAATCACAAAAACGTGACACACCTGTCAACATTTCAGACGGCGAGTTTCAGATCTACCAGATCAAGCCGGGGGAGAAGTATCACTTTATCCGATGGGAGAGCTTTGACAGCAACCGCGATGCCGGTCTGACCGCTGCCGACTACGATCTCGTCTATACCGGCAGACTTGCGGATATAGAGGGCGAAACCGCGCAGCAAAAGCTGAATGCAATCTTCCGTATGCTCAATGACGGCGAAAAGCCGGAGGGCTATGCCGGGCATTCCCTTTCCACGAGCGATGTTGTCCTGATTGCAGAGAACGGCACACAGACAGCCTACTATGTGGATACTGTCGGATTTCAGGTGATGCCCGATTTTCTGAAACCGCAGCCGCCGGAACCGTTTTCTGTTCCGGGCTATGACCTGACAATCGACACGACACAAACGCCGTATATTCAGCTTGGCTATACGCGGGAGGAATATCTCGGCGGCATAGATGCAGACGGACATGAGCGGAGAGACAATATTGCAGAGCGGCGGCATATCTTCTGGATTGCGACCGAACCTGACGGCACAGTGACAATCGACACAGTAGACGGCGATGAACTGAACTATGATCTTCGCAATCCTGACGAACGGGAACGGCTGGTCACCGAAATCAAACGATTCCTCGACACCGCCGATATGAACACACTCTGGATGGACGGCGGCACGGATACACGGAGCATGACAGCGATGGAGCCGCCTAAGAGATTGCCGGAAGAACCGGTGCTTGCTGCGGAAGATGCCGCGAAGATTTATCAGTTGGTGCGCTATCGTTCGGCAGATGGTGCAGACCTGTTCGGAGAATCCTATGACACACTGGAGGATGCGCAGGATGCCGGAAACGATGCAATCAGGAGCGGTTTGTTTACCGGCTATGCCGTTCTGAACCGGGCTGAACGCAAGGTAGAGGTTTATGACGGAGATTTCCCGCTGCATGGCATTTTCAGCGATGAGGTGTATGCAAACAGCGGCGAATGGCAGACCTTGACTGTGCATACGCGCGGGCAGCAGCCTGTCCCGGCAGAGGATACGCCGGAATTCAACGGCAAAATCCGCGAGGGCGACCGATTCCGCTATATGGGAAAGGAATGGGAGGTTTCTAATCTGCAAGGCGGTATCTATCCCGATGATGTTGTGATTATACGGGAGGAGCAGACCGGACAGCACAGCTATACAGTGCAGCAGAATGTTGACCGCTTTACACTGGCGCGGGAAGGCGTTTATCTCGGAAACAGGAGCGATTCACCGCAGGAAAAGCCGCAGCCGCGTGATTTTACCGATCAGCAAAGGCTGCTGACTGTGAAAGCCAGTGCGGGAAGTCTGCGGACAATGATTGAGAGCAACTTCGATCAGCCGAAGGAACAGCTCCGCAGCTTTGCGACTGATTATGTGGATGACATTGTGACAGAGCAGTTTACGGACGATGAAGAATTTGTCATGCACTATTTCGGGGATGCACACGATCAGCTTGTCGATTCTGTTTTTGAATCCGTATACGCGCGGGTCGATGCTGCCGTGAAAAACATCTATCAGGTGGTGACCTATTCGGAGGATTCCGGCGATGATGACAGCAAGGCATTTCCGACACTGGAAGAAGCAATCCAATACGGCAGGCTGCACATGACATTCGATGAATTTGACACCTTTGCCGTGCTGAACACGCAGGAACACAGAATCGAGCATACAGAGGACGGATTCCCGCCGACCGGCGTTTTCACGGAACAGGTATACCGCAACAGCGGAATTCTGCCGGAAACGGAGCCGGTTTCGCTGACACTTGACATTGAAAACATGGTGCGCGATGCCAATCTGGAAACGATTGCGCAGATTGAGGTGGGCGATCAGGTGATGCTGCCGAGCGGAACCTTTGTTGTGGATTCCATTGACGGAGACTTCTCTATCAGCATGACAAACACGGATTCCAGCGCAATCGAATCCCGCAAGGGCTGGATCGGACACTGGAAGGAGCATTTGCTGGAGGAAGCCGGAGACAGACCGATTGTGCTGACAAAGGCATCAGCCGCAAGTGAACCGGAACAGCAGGAGACGGATTCGCAGCATGATGAACAGAATGACACACCGGTCGATCATCCGGCTGCACAACCCGCCCCGACAACAACACTGTATCGTTCTTCCCGCATTTTCCCCTTTGTCACAAGGCATCAGCCGACACAGAGCGAACGCCTTTACCGCCTGTTCTGCGAAATGTACCCGGATATTGCAAACGGAACACATGAGCATGAGCGTTATGAAAGCCCGCACGGAGAAAAAAGCGGGTATGAGCCGCTTGCTGTCGAAAATCTCGGCGGCGGGCAATACTCATGGTCAACCTTCTATTTTCAAGAGGGCGACCTGATGGCTGACCCCGATTTTTGCTTTCTGCTCGATCACGAGCATCAACGGCTGGAGATACTTTCTTATCAGCTCGACGGGCTGTCGTATTATCAATCCTGTGTCGATGAAAGCGGCAATGTTGATCTTCGCTTGCGGCGGGAATTGGAGCGCACGATGCTCCAGAATCTTCGGAATGCGCAGCAGGCGAATCGTGTAATGGTGCAGTATACCGATGCCGAGGGCAACCGGGTGGATATTCAGCGCGATGCGGACACGGACACAGCGGAGGAAACTGTCACACAGCCTGTCAAGCCTGCGGATAATGACAGATCGCCGGAACTTCGTGCCGTTCTGAATGAATTTGCAGAGCAGTACGGGCTTGGGCATCTGGACATTGAAATAGACAAATACCGCGCCTATCTCAACGAGACATTTGCTGACGGCACACAGCTGCGGCTCGGTGTGTTTTACCCGGATAACAATTCCCCCGATGCAATTCGGAAAGCACTGGAGCATTGGGCGCATGAATGCGAATATCAGGGCGAGTCGATTGCAGAAGGAAGTCGCAGAAAAGTCTATGTCGAAATGCACGGAAAGGCAGAGCTGCCGCCTGTTCCCGATCTGCCGGAAATCGCCTATGCAGCAAATCCGCGGCAGAAGATCCGGGACAATATCTCTGCGCTGCGGGAACTGAAACGGCTCCGCGAATGCGAGGAATCGGGCATACCGCTCTATGACAAGCAGCGGAACAGCGAACACAGCCGGGAGTATTCCGATATGGTGCTGCGGCATTATTCCGGTTGGGGCAGTCTCGGTGATGTATTCGATGAGACAAAGGACACCTATGAATATGAGCGCAACGAATTGAAAAGAATCCTGACACCGGAACAGTATGCAGAAATCCGTGCGACCGTCACTGATGCGCACTATACGCCACAATTTGTTGTCGATGCGATGTATAAGGCGATTCAGAGCATGGGGCTTTCGCGTGATTCAAGAATCTTGGAACCGGCTTGCGGAACAGGAAACTTTATCACAAGAATGCCGCACGGCATCGGCGGTGCCGGTGTGGTCGGCGTGGAGATTGACAGCATCGCAGCCGAGATTGCGACACGGCTGCACGCCGGCAACCCGAATGTGACAATCATGCACAGCCCCTTTGAACGCTCCGGCTTACAGAACGGTAGCTTTGATCTGGTCATCGGCAATGTTCCGTTCGGCGAGCAGAAAATGTATGACCCCGATTATTCTCACGATTGGCTCATCCACGATGCGTTTTTTCGCAAGGCATTGGATAAGGTTGCGCCGGGCGGCGTGGTTGCTTTTATCACTTCAAGCGGCACAATGGATAAGCAGAATTCCAAAGTGCGCGAATATCTGGCGACACAGGCAGAACTGGTCGGAGCAGTCAGACTTCCGAACACCGCCTTTGCAGAAGCCGGGACAGGTGTGACCGCTGACATTATCTTTCTCAAAAAGCGTGAAACCCCGCTGCTGGCGCACGAGGCAAAGCCTGACTGGTGCTATCTTGCAACCGACCCGAACGGGCTGCGTATCAATTCCTATTTCGTCGAGCATCCCGATTTGGTGCTTGGAACAATGCGGAAAACATCATACTTTGACCGGCTGACCTGTGATCCCGACAAGAACAGACCGCTTTCAGAGCAGCTTGACGATGCAATCAGCAATATCCGCGCACAGATTACTGTGAGACAGCGGGTAGAGGCAATGCTGGCGAGAACCGGTATGGTTCAGGCTTGGGGCAAGGATGACAGCTTTCATCTGAAGGACGGCAAGATTTATTTCCGCTCCGGCGACCGCATGGAGGAAGTCAAGGGCAATCGCGGCGGGGAACTGAACAAGAAAAACTATGCGATGCTTGTCGCGCTGATCGAGCTGCGCACAATCACGCGGGAATTGCTCGACAAGCAGAAAACGCACTGTGCCGACGAAGAACTGGCACCGATGCGCGAAAAGCTGAATACCCTCTATGACAAGTTTTTGAGTGACTACAAGACCCATTTGAGTGAGCCGACTGTCAGAAAACTGTTCGGCAGAGATGCAGATTATCCGATTCTGCAATCGCTGGAAAACTTCAACAGTGAGACACAGACATACGAAAAGGCTGACATATTCCAGCGGCGCACCGTCAGCCCTGTTGAGGAAATCACGGCTGTCGAAACAGTCGAGGAAGCCTATCAGGTTGCAATGGACAGACGCGGAAAGCCTGATATTCCGTATATGGCGACGCTGCTGCAATCGGCACAACCGGATACGGATTTCACTGAACTGATGCCGCAGGTCGCACAGGAATTGCTGGAAAAGGGCTTGGTGTTTGTTGATCCGCAAAAGCCGACATTCCCGGATGACCCGTATGCGCAGCTCACTGACCGCGCAGAATATCTTTCCGGCAATGTCCGTGAAAAACTGACCTTTGCGCAGGAAAAAGCAGCAGCCGATCCGTCATTCCAGCGGAATGTGGATGCGCTGACACCGATTATCCCGGAGGACATCCATGCAGAGGAAATCACTGTCCGAATGGGTGTCGCGTGGATTGATGCAGAGGATTACACGGAATTCCTGCAATCATTGAGCGGCAGATACAGCCCGCGCTGCACTGTAGAGTATATCCCGGAAACCGGCGAATTTGCAATCATGCGGGCGGGCAGCAAAAAAGACCTCAATATCAACGAAAGCTCAACATACGGCACGGAAGATCTCACGATGTATGAGATTGCGGAAAAGCTGCTGAATCAGACACGCATCACTGTCAACAAGGCGGTTCCCTCACCGAAAGACCCGTCCAAAATGGTGATGAGAACCGATCCCGCAAAAACGCGGCTGGCGCATGAAAAGGCGCGGCAGATTGAAGAAAAGTTTGCAGAGTGGATATTTGCTGATCCGAAACGAAAGGCGAAATATGAGGAGCGATACAATCAGCTTTTCAATTCGTTGGTGGGGCGGCAATACGATGGCTCACATCTGACCTTTAACGGCATGGCATCTGATTTCACGCCGCGTCAGCATCAGCGTGATTGCGTTGCGCGGGCTGTCTACGGCGGCAACACATTGGCTGCTCATGTGGTCGGTGCCGGAAAATCTGCGGTATTTGTGACTTCGGTGATGAAGAAAAAGGAACTTGGATTGATTCACAAGGCGTGTGTGGTTGTGCCGAAAGCACTGACTGAACAGACGGCGCGTGAATGGCGCAGCATCTTCCCGGATGCAAAGCTGCTGACAGTTTCCGAAATGGATTTGTCTACGCCCGCAAAGCGCGAAACCTTTACTGCACGAATCGCAACCGGCGATTATGATGCGGTCATATTGAGCCGGGAGCAATTTGACAAAATGCCCATGTCGCAGGAGTATCAGGTCGCCTATATCCAGCATCAGATTGACGAATTGGAGGATATGCTGACCGCGCAAAAGCTGAACGGCGCAACGGCAAAATCTCCGTCTGTCATGAAGATCGAGCAGGCGAAGAAAAAGCTCCAGACACGGCTGGAAAACACAATGAACCCGAAAAAAACATCGACACGCAGAAAGGATGAAGTGCTTGACTTCCAGCAATTAGGCTTTGACTATCTCGTGATTGACGAAGCCCATGCCTACAAGAACGGTGCGAAACGTTGTGCATAAGGTATAATTCACACCTATACCGAAAAGCACCGTGTAAATTCACTTGGAAACAAGAAGAATTTGCAGAGAACTTAAATCTCGAATTCAGAGGTGAAATTCCTCTGCCGTACAGAATTAATGCTCCGGCATGTGAAAGCCGAAAGCAGTACGAGAATTAATACTCCACCAAGCACTGTAAAGCTGTAAATTCACAGTGTTTGAAGCGTGGTGAAGTCGTAATCTGAAAACCTAAACCAGAAATGGCATGGATAATAATGATGCGGATTTCCGAAAGTCTATGGCTACCAGTTATGAGAAGCTGTGCAGCATCGTAATACAGCGGCCATCGAAAGATGGAGAAAACAGAGAAAATGTATATGGTTCGTTTTTCTGTATACATCTCAACGGTTGAAATACCTCTGAGGGCTTTGAAGAACTGTAATTCAAATCAAGGTCAGATTCTCTCGGTGTACGGCAGCAGCCTAAGGACTTCAATAAAAGGATAGAGATTTAGGAACGTTTGAGAGCCTGTTATCGGAGTTTTACAGAACGATGAAGGTAACAGGAAGTCAGCCGTCCCATAGTAGTCTGAGGTTGGGAGAGCCAACCACATAGAGCTGAAATGCTCTGCGGCGAAGGGGACGAGTCAGATTAATGATAAATTTCACAAATTGAGAACAAATAACTCCCTGAAATATTGGGTGACGAACTATGAGGTGATACCTTATACATCTAAACGTCATGTTCTCGGACGAAAGCGACCTGAAAAGATGTCAGGATTTTCTTTACCAAAAGAGCCTTGACAACGTCACTTTCACAGGATTGATGGAAGCAATGTGTAACGAAGTAACGATTGTAACAGCAATCCATGACATCAAATCCAATCATGGCAGTAAAACGCCGGGAGTGGACGGCAAAAACATCAACAAATATCTGCAAATGGGCAAAGATGAATTAATTGCACTGATTCAGTCCAGATTTCACAGCTATAAACCCAAACCTGCAAGACGTGAATATATCGCTAAATCTAACGGAAAAATGCGCCCGCTCGGTATACCGACTATGCTTGACAGAATCATACAGCAATGTATGAAAATCATACTGGAACCGATATGCGAAGCAAAGTTTTACCCACACAGCTACGGTTTCAGACCGTACAGGGCGCAGAAACATGCAATCAGAGACATCGTAAATGTTGTAAATGCAACAGGCATCCGGAAAGATAAGGCGGTATGGGCGATTGAGGGCGACATTAAAGGATACTTTGATACGATCAATCACAGGATTCTGATGCGGAAGCTCTGGAAAATAGGAATTCATGATAAACGGGTTCTGAAAATCATAAGCCAGATGCTGAAGGCGGGATACATTGAATACGGATTGTATCATATGACAACAACAGGAACCCCGCAGGGCGGCATATTATCGCCGCTGCTTGCAAATGTATATCTGAATGATTTTGACTGGTATGTAGGCAGAAAATATCTGGAACCGCATAGAAAATGCCTGCGTAAATGTAATGACACAAGAAGACTGAAAGCACAAGGCGCGACACCGAAGTATAATTTCAGATATGCAGATGATTGGGTAATACTGACGACAACGAAGGAAGAAGCCGAAAGACTGAAACGTGAACTGACCAAATACTTCAAATTCCAACTAAAGCTCGAATTATCGCAGGAAAAGACGTATGTCACAGACCTGCGTGACAAAGGCATCCGATTTCTCGGATTTGTAGTAAAAGCGGAGCGGAAACGGAAAACACCGGATCCGAAAACATGGACTGACAATCTTGTCGGAAAACCATACCCAGACCTTGACAGACTAAAGCGGAAAACAGATAAAATCAAGGAAGCAATCAGAACAATTCAAACATACGAAGCGCCAACATCCAAAGCGGCAAAAATACAGGAAATCAATTCCATGATAATGGGAATTGCACAGTATTTACAGCCGTCTATCTGTTCGCACGCTTACAACATCATCGACAGGAAGGTTAATAATACAGCACTTGCGGTCTGGAAAAGAATGTACCCGCACAGCTACAATCAAATGCAGATTCCTCTGCAAAACCTTTGTAATCTCCCGCACAGACATCAGGGATATACAAGCAAGACATTTGCAATCAGGGTTGAGGGGTTCTGGTTCGGTCTGACCTATGCGTTTATCACGCACAGCCGGTATGAAACCAAGCCATTCGACCAGAAAACAACGCCCTACACCGAAGACGGCAGAAGACGATATTTGCAGCAATGCAAAAAGAATAAACGACTGCCGTGCAACAGACCTTCTATTTATAATCCGATGACGCTTGCATTTACGCCCTATATAAAGGGTAAGTTCTGGAAGCAAAATTTTGAGTATTACATGAATCGAGAATACGCTTTTAATCGGGATAAGGGCAAATGTAAATGCTGTGGGAAATATCTGAGCGGTGAGGTTGACGGTCACTGTCATCACGTTGACAATAAATTGCCGCTGGACAAAGTCAATAAAGTGCAGAATTTAGCATGGGTATGTATGGAATGTCACCATATGATTCATAACAGCCCGATTATAAATGTTGATGTCAAGACAGAACGCAAAATCATGAAATATCGTGCAAAACTCAAAAAGTGAAATTTATCGCAGGCTGTATATCGTGAGAATACAGCTTTGTTGAAAGGAAAGTAAGTTAATCTGATGGAACGCTGTGTGCGGTGAAAGCTGCATGCACAGTGTGAGGTGGGGGAAAACCCGGAGATTATCTCAAAGGGTTACCTATCACTATGGTTTGTAGCTACACGAATGACCGATGTTGCGGGCGTGACGACGACACCCTCCGGACGCGCGCAGGATATGCAGATGAAGTGCGACTGGATGAACGAGCAGCTCGGGCAGGGACACATCTTATATTGCACCGGCACGCCGGTCTCGAACTCGATGACGGAGCTCTATGTGATGATACGGTATCTGCACCCGGAGCTTCTGAAAGCGGCTGGTGTCGAGCGTTTCGACGATTGGGCGGCGACATTCGGCAAGGTCGTCTGCGCGTATAAGCAGAGCCCGTCCGGTCAGCTGAAGCTGAAAACATCGTTCAGCAAATTTGCAAATCTGCCGGAGCTCATGGCGATGTATAAGGAGTTTGCGGATATTCAGTCGGCTGAAAAGCTGCATCTGCCGCGACCGGAACTGATCGGCGGGAAACCGGAGATTGTCAAGGTTGAAGCAACGCCGGAACAGCGGGCGTATGTCCGTGAACTGGCGGCAAGAGCGCAGCTGATTTCAAGCGGTGCGGTTGATCCGCATATCGACAATTTGCTCAAAATCACGGGAGAAGCAAGACTGATCGGCATGGGCAATCGTGCGGTTGCGGCGATGTACCGCCAGCGCGAGGACGGCGAGCTGCCGGAGGGTTTCATGGAGGACGAGCCCGGCAAAGTCGATGCCTGCATTGACCGTGTCATGCAGTATTACGGTGAGACCGCGGAGCAGAAAGGCGTGCAGATCATCTTCTCGGATATTGCAGTTAACAGTGACAACGGAAACTTCTCTGTATACGAATATATCCGCGACGCGCTGATTGCCCGCGGCATTCCGAAGGACGAAATTATCTTTGCACCGAAAGCGGACAGCAAGGAGCGCGAAGCAATTTTCCGCGACATCAACGACGGCAAGTATCGTGTTGTCATCGGCAGCACCGGCACAATCGGTACGGGCGCGAACATTCAGCAGCGGCTTTACGCAGCGCATCATGTGGATATACCGTGGAAGCCCTCGGATTTCAGCCAGCGCGAAGGCAGAATTTTGCGGCAAGGCAACACTTTTCCCGAAGTGCGGATTCTCAATTATGTTACCGAGGGAACGCTTGACAGTTATCTCTACCAAGTCGTGACGGACAAGGCGCGTTTCATCGCGCAGCTTTTGGATGATGAATGTCCGGCGCGTGTTTCCGAGGACTGCGACGAAAAGGTGCTGACCTACGCAGAACTGCAAGCAGCGGCGGAGGGCAACCCCGATTTCAAAACGCGCATCGAGCTTTCAAACAGGATTGCGGAGCTGACCGCACTCAAACAGGCACACCTGCATGAGCAGGGCAAGATGCAGAAGCGTGTTGAGCAGATTCCGCAGGAGATCGCACAGATCAGAACACAGATCGGACAGATGCAGGAAGACCAGAAGTCTGCGGCAGCAATGCGGGATTCAGAGGGCAAGGTCAAGTCCTTCGACTTTGTGACACCGACACGGACAATCCGCAGGCACGAGGACATCAACGCATTTCTGCACGAACAGATTACGAAGCGCATCGAGCGCCCGTTTGATGAGATGCCGAAATTCAGAATCGGCGACTTCACGGTATCGGTTGAGATTCGTCCCGGCGAAATGAATGAAGCGATGCTGGCAGTCAAGGGCAAGCGCGAGCCGTCGTATGTGATTCAGGTCGGCAGCGCGGCGAATGCGGACAACTGGCAGCGCATCGTCAACTTCCTCGACGGTGCGATTGAAAAAGCAATCACGGAAAGCGAGACGAAGATCACTAAGCTCGAAGCCGATCTGAAGCAGGCGCAGGAGCGCGTCGGTGTTCCGTTTGACGGTGAGGCGGAACTTGCAAAAGCGCAGACAGATTTTGCCGTCCTCGAAGCGCGGCTGTCCGGTCTGTCCGAGCAACAGGACGAAGTCATTGACCCGGACGAAACCGATGAGGAAGAAACCGACGAGGAACGCGTCGAGCGCGAAGCCTACCAGAGCCAGACCGATGACGACGACCTGCCGATGCTGCCGGACAGCAATGCACCGACACGCGGACCGAGAAGATGACAGATGAAGAACGCTCCTGCTTTTGCGGGAGCGTTCTGATTCGGAAAGGAGAATTATGAGACAGGAAGAATACAAGGCTTTGGTACAGGCTGCACGCGAGACTGATCTCGTCGAATACTTCCGGCGAAACGGCTTCACAGTCGAGCGCAAGGGCAGCGAATACTATATTAAAGAGTACCCGTCGCTCTGCATCAAGCCGTCAACGAATCAGTGGTTCTTTCACTACACAGGCGAAGGCGCAACGAATAATTCCATCAACTGTCTGACAAAGGTTCTTGGCATGGACTTCAATCAGGCAGTTTTTTCTTTGACCGGACAGGACATTTCCAGATTGCGCTCGGCAGATTTTCCAAAAGCGCAGCGTCCGGCAATGACCTCGCCGCCGAGACCGCCGCGCAGAGAACCGGAGAAGAAAGAATTGCAGATGCCGGAGCAGTCGGAGCACACCGGTCGGCTGTTTGCGTATCTTTGCCAGACGCGGAAGATTCCGCCGCACATCGTCGAGGAGCTGCTTCATGCGGGGCTGCTCTACCAGAGCGAGAACACGGTGCATTGCCAGCGGGACGGACAGGAGCGCACCTTCCGAAATGCAAACGCGGTCTTTGTTCACCGCGGCACCGACGGTCAGGCAATCGGCGCGGAGATTCAAGGGCTCAATTCTTATAAGCGATTCAAGAGCATGGCGCCCGGCACCGGCGACAGTGTGTTCATGTTCACACCGGTTACAGCGCGTGACGGCAGACTACACCGCGCATATTTGTTTGAATCCGCGATCGACCTCATGTCGTTCTACTCATTCTGCAAACAGAAGGAACTGCTGGAAGGCTCCGCGCTGATTTCGATGGCTGGACTGAAACCGTCTGTACCGAAACGCTTGCAGGCAGAGGGCGTGCAGATCATCTCCTGCGTAGACAGCGACGAAGCCGGTCAGCGGTTCGAGCGCGACAACGGCTTTACGCGGTCAGACAGTGTGCGGGAGAAGCTCGACGACTTCGGCTTCAAGGACTGGAATGAGCGTCTGGTGTTCGCTGCGAATCACCCGGACATTGATCTGCGGACGGTGCATCGGCAGCAGGT
>JAEEGL010870520.1_pt1 | contig 50727 bp, 46 predicted proteins | sample 9134231 | NCBI WGS metagenome assembly JAEEGL01 (sample SAMN16246548, study PRJNA631951) | gut metagenome | biome: gut microbiome; feature: rumen; material: fiber-attached | host: Bos | place: Iran: Karaj | collected 2018-10 | reverse complement strand
GTAATTTGTTAAGGATTAATGTGGTAAGTGCTTCACCTTCCACATCCTCAGCGATGATTAAAAGCTTAGATCCTGACTGAACGATCTGCTCTAATACCGGAAGAATCTCCTGGATATTTGAAATCTTCTTATCTGTAATTAAGATGTATGGATCATCCAAAACAGCTTCCATCTTGTCCATATCGGTAGCCATGTATGCGGAAATGTATCCACGGTCAAACTGCATACCTTCTACAAGATCAAGTTCAGTCTGCATGGTTTTAGATTCCTCGATGGTGATAACACCGTCGTTGGAAACCTTTTCCATAGCATCTGCTACCATCTCACCAACTTCTTCATTTCCTGCGGAAATAGAAGCAACCTTAGCGATCTGATCTTTAGAATTTACTTTCTGAGACATATTAACAAGTGCCTCAACAGCCTTGTCTGTTGCCTTCTTCATACCCTTACGTAAAACGATTGGGTTAGCACCTGCAGCAAGGTTCTTCATGCCTTCCTTAATCATAGCCTGTGCCAAAACAGTAGCGGTTGTTGTACCGTCACCTGCTACATCGTTTGTCTTTGTAGCAACTTCTTTTACAAGCTGAGCGCCCATGTTTTCAAAAGCGTCCTCAAGCTCAATTTCTTTTGCAATGGTCACACCATCGTTTGTAATCAAAGGTGCGCCGTAAGATTTATCTAAAACAACGTTTCTACCCTTAGGACCAATGGTAACACGAACGGTATTTGCCAACTGGTCAACACCGGATTCCAATGCAGCTCTTGCTTCTGCACCGTACTTAATCTCTTTTGCCATAACAATTTACCTCTTTTCTATAATAAATAATTATTCTACAACAGCTAAGATGTCATTCTGACGAACGATGATGAAATCTTCACCATCCAACTTTACGTCAGTTCCGGCATATTTAGAGTAAATTACCTTCTGTCCGACTTTTACCTGCATAGCAACTTCTTTACCGTCAACAATTCCGCCCGGTCCAACAGCGATAACTTCTGCTTCCTGTGGCTTCTCCTGTGCGGATGATGCTAAAATAATTCCTGATTTTGTAGTTTCTTCAGCTTCTAACTGCTTTAAAACAACACGATCTGATAAAGGTACTAACTTCATTTAAGTATCCCTCCTTAATTTTCAAATTATTAGCACTCGACAACGTCAAGTGCTAATCACAATGATTATTATATCACTGAACTATTAAATTGCAAGGGTATTTTTTTAGGTTTCCGCTTCCTTTGGAAGCTCTTTCAACTTATTTGTGAAACCCTTTATATTAGCGGTTATTTGCTCTTTGTAACGGGTAGTGGCTGACACGCGAATTGAGGACGCCAACTTCTTAAAGATTTCCATAAAGAGCTTCTTATCCTCTTCCGTTGCATCGTTAAAGAGTTTAAAGCTTTCCGTAATTGACTTTAATCCATTAGAGACAAAATCATCCGTAGTATTAGCTCCACTTGCCATTAAAGCATCAAATAACAAATCCACGAATTTCTTTCGCTTATCATCATCCAAATCCGAAAGCCATAGTTTTAAAGAATCTTCCATAATAAGAGACCCCTTTCCCTGGCCCTCCACATATTCAAATCCATTTTTGGTCACCTGCCAGGTAAAACCATTGTGCTGATTCACGCCACCGGATTTATCACTCTTTACAAAGCGATTATTGTACTCATTTCCCAAAAGCACCCCCACCAAAGAATCCTCCGGCAAAATAGATACAACTTTGGGGAGAATCCGCTTATACCCGGGGGCATCCAACACTTCTTTCCGAAATCCCGGTCCGTCGTTGGAATATACCGCTATGATTTTATTTTGAATCTTTTTATCGCAAAAGGCAGAAGCAAACACAGAAAAATTACCACCCTTGGAATGTCCTCCCACTCGAATGGATCTTGTTTCCTCCTGAAAATGATCGTTTAAATACTTTGCTGCGCTAAGCTGTCCTGGAGTTTCATAAACAAAACTCATATTAAAGTCTTCTTTCCAGCCAATCAAAGAATTATCCGTCCCACGAAATGCCACATATACCGTATCATCCGGCAAAATACAGGTTATAACGGAAAACTGTACCTGATCTTCATTGGAGATTTCATTCACATATCCGCAAAGCTTAATATTGTCAAATCGTACACTTCCCTCCATATGTTGCATCAAAAAAGGCGCGATTTTAATGGTGGACAACTTATCCATCAGTTCTTTTTCAGTATACTTGGCAAAAAACTTCTCTCTAGCTTTGGCAATGGTAATGGTTTTTCCAAATCCTTTTGGAACAATTCCTCCAAAATCAGTATAAACAAGCTCCGCTAAAATTAAATTATCAACTTCGTTAAAAGGAGCCAGCGAAAAAGGCACATCTCCTCTCCAATCGATGTAATCATTAATATTTGCCATAGTGCACCTCCCAATAAAAAAGGGAAGTGATTTCTCACTTCCCAAAAATCTTACATAACTTCTTCATCCTCAAAAATAGAATCATTGTTTTCCTTTGCCTTACGCTTGGATTTCAGGGAAAGAATTTTTTGCTTTAAAGATGAGGAATCCACCTCGGGTTCATCATCTTCAATTCCTTCATCCTCAAAGTAATCTGTCTTATTTGCAAAGGAATCATAATCGGAATAATCAACACTTGCATTCTTTGCCGGTAAATAATCCGTAAAGTCATCTTCCAATTCACGAAGTTTATGTTTCACTTCGGATTGTTCGAATTTTCGAATTCGAAGAGCCACAACAAACAAGGACAAAAGACCGATAATGCCGGATATAAACAAAGAACCAAACAATACCCAATTAGGCTCGGAAAAGTATCCGCCCATATCAAGCAAAATACAAACTGATAAAGCAATTTGCGCTGCAGCAAGAATCAGCATCAAACTCCAAAAAGAGGATTTTAATGCCACCATATCAACGGTATACTGTACCAAGATAATGCCCTGCACCAAAGCGAGTGCTCCAAGTAGCAGGTAGATTCGATCCGTAAATGCAGCCTCTTTGATAATAGAGATACATCCAATAATCAAAAGCAACAATCCTGCAGAAAAATCATAATTGGCCACATTGCGATACTCTTCTTTTAAAAAGTATCTGCACACTTCCCAAGCGCCTCCCACAAGAAAGAATCCGCTTATCACATAGGTGAAATTCTTAAGCTGCATATTGGGATACGCATACATCACTACGCCGATGACGATAAACAAAACGGATAACATCACCACCGCCATCATGCCCGTAAAGTTTGAGTTCAGCTTTGCAGTTTTGCTTTCATTCTTATTCATAGAAAGTCCCCCTCATAATCCACAGGATTCGCTACTGTCTTATCGCTTGGTACCCTTGGTATCACGGTTTCCGATGTGAAGATTCTTAAGCAGGATTTTCTTGCCTTTCACTTCCACACTTACATCTTCTCCGCTGTGAACCAAATAGATTCCAACCATTTCATCCTTTTTATCCAATTTCATTCCGCGAACACCAACTGCAGGCTTCTTCTTTTCCGGAATGCTGTTTGCATCAATACGAAGGAAGAAATTATTCTTCGACTGCATGACAAGGGTATCATCCGGTTCTACAAGTCCTACACAAAGTACCTTGTCATTGTCCGCCAACTTGGTGGCCTGAGATTGTTTTCTTGTGACATCAAACTCTTCACCGGCTACCAATTTAATCATACCACTTTGTGTACCAAATACCAATTTCTTTCCAAGAAGATTTGGCATGGCATCCATAAATAAAATGTGATCCTTAGAAGCATCGAACTTGGAAACATTATCCACCGGTAAGCCCTTGTCTCTGAACTTACCAAATGGTAAATCCAAAACCTTAATCATGTACTGCTGACCCTGTTCCGTAAATGCAAAAATCTTGTCCACATTCTTACAGAAAATTATCTTTTTACACTCTGCTTCCGCCGTCTCTTTATTTCTCTCGTAAGTCGGCATATCAACAACTCTTGCATAAGCAAAACGGTCTACCAAAACGGCCACATCGATTTCCTCAATCGGCTTTTCTTCCACAACCGCTTCCGCTACGTTATCAATGACGGTCTTACGCTCTTTCGCATATTTCTTTTTAAACTCTTTCAAGTCCTTAATGATAACTTTTGCCATAACGGCTTTCTTTTCCAAAATCTCGGTATAATCGGAAATACGCTGCATGGTTTCTTCATACTGTGCGCGAAGTGCCTCGATTTCCAATCCGATTAATTTATAAAGACGCATTTCCAAAATAGCTTTGGCCTGACGCTCGGTAAAGCGAAGTAACGCCGCATCCTTTTTGGACTGTTCCGACTTAAACTTGATGTGTTCGGTATTTCCGTTAATCAAGCAATCTCTTGCATCGGCTATGGACTTGGAGCCACGAAGAATCTCAATAATCAAATCGATGACATCGCAGGCTTTAATCAAACCTTCCTGTACTTCCTTCTTTTCACGCTCTTTTGCCAAAAGTGTGGTGTACTTTCTGCGACAAAGCTCGTACTGGAAGTCCACGTGATGACGAATAATGGGAACCAGTCCCAACGTCTCCGGTCTTCCGTTGCATACAGCCAGCATATTTACACCAAAAGTATCTTCCAAACGGGTCTTCTTATACAAAAGATTTAAGAAGTAATCCACGTCCGCACCTTTTTTTAGCTCAATAACAATACGAATACCTTCTTTGGAAGACTGGTTGGAAATATCCACGATATCATTGGTGAGTTTGTTCTCAGCCAATGCAAAAATATCATTTAAAAACTTACCGATATTGGCACCAATCATGGTATATGGAATCTCCGTAACCACAACAGCCACTCTGCCGCCCTTTAAGTTTTCAATCTCCACTTTACCGCGAACTTTCAGTTTGCCCTGGCCGGTGGAGTAAATGGCTTGTAACTCATCCTTATTGGTAACAATACCTCCGGTGGGGAAATCCGGTCCCGGAATGTATTCCATCATCTGCTGGGTATTGATATCCGGGTTTTTCATGTAGGCAATCACTCCGTCAATGACTTCACCCAAATTGTGTGTTGGGATGGAGGTAGCCATACCAACGGCAATACCGTCCGCACCGTTTACCAAAATATTTGGCACACGAACCGGAAGTACGCTTGGCTCCTTTTCCGTTTCATCAAAGTTTGGTATAAAATCCACCACGTCCTTATCCAAATCGGCAAGGTAAGCTTCTTCCGTAATCTTCTGAAGTCTTGCCTCGGTATAACGCATGGCAGCGGCGCCGTCACCTTCGATGGAGCCAAAGTTTCCGTGTCCGTCCACAAGGGGCATGCCCTTCTTAAAGTCCTGGCTCATTACCACCAAAGATTCGTAAATGGAAGAATCTCCGTGTGGATGATATTTACCCATGGTATCACCGACAATACGTGCGGATTTACGGAATGGTCCGTCAGATTTCACACCCAGTTCATGCATATCGTAAAGCACACGTCTTTGTACCGGTTTCAGTCCGTCTCTTACATCCGGCAGCGCACGAGATACAATAACGCTCATGGCATAGTCGATGTACGACTTTTGCATGATTTCGGAATATTCCATTTGTAGTATTTGTTCTTTTGCTTCTGGCATTTTCTATAACTCCTAATTACACATCTAATTCCGCTTCTCTGGCGTTTTTGTAAATAAATGCTTTTCTTGGTGGAACTTCATTTCCCATCAGCATTTCGGTAACGTCGCTTGCAAGGCGTCCGTCTTCAATTTCAACTTTCTTTAAAATACGGCGCTTCGGATCTAAAGTCGTCTCCCAAAGCTGTTCCGCATCCATCTCACCAAGACCTTTGTAACGCTGTAAGGTAAAAGGACCATCGTGAGTCTTACGATACTGTTCTAAGGCATCATCGTCATATAAGTATTCTTCCTCGCCTTTTTTCGGCATAGCCTTATATAGCGGAGGCATGGCAATATACACATGTCCCTCGTAAATAAGCTCCGGCATGAAACGATAGAATAAAGTCAAAAGTAATGTTGAGATGTGGGCACCGTCCACGTCCGCATCCGCCATGATGATAATCTTGTCATAACGAAGTTTGGAAATATCAAAATCGTTACCGTATCCCTCGGAAAAGCCGCAGCCAAAGGCATTGATCATGGTTTTAATCTCTGCATTGGCAAGAACCTTATCAATGGAAGACTTTTCTACGTTTAGGATCTTTCCTCGAATAGGAAGGATAGCCTGATACATACGGTTTCTGGCGGTCTTTGCAGAACCACCCGCAGAGTCTCCCTCTACGATAAAGATTTCACACTTTGATGCATCACGGCTTTCGCAATTAGCAAGCTTACCGTTGGTATCAAAGGAATATTTCTGCTTTGTAAGAAGATTGGTCTTTGCTTTTTCCTCGGTCTTACGAATCTTGGCTGCGCGCTCTGCACAGGAAATAATCTTCTTTAACACTTCCACGTTTCGGTCAAAGAAGAGCTGAATCTGATCACCGGTAACCTTGGCTGTAGCTTTGGCCGCATCCTGATTATCCAGCTTCGTCTTAGTCTGTCCCTCAAATCGTGGATCCGGATGCTTTACGGAAATCACTGCAGTCATACCGTTACGTACATCCGCACCGGTAAAGTTATTGTCCTTATCCTTTAAGATACCCAATTCACGGGCATAGGAATTGATCACCGTGGTAAACTGAGTCTTAAAACCGGTGATATGTGAACCACCCTCTGAGTTGTAGATGTTATTACAAAATCCTAAAATCTCTTCATGGAACTCATTACAAAACTGGAACGCAATCTCCACTTGAATACCGTCGGTTTCTCCGGAAAAAGAAATGACATCATGAAGGACTTCTTTGTTCTTATTAATACCTTTTACAAAGCCCACGATTCCTTCCGGCTCATGATAACAAATCTCCTCAGGCTCTTCGCCTCGAAGATCTTTAAAATAAATGGTAAGACCCGGATTTAAGTACGCGGTTTCATGCATACGAGACTGAATCTCGTCTGCTTTAAACTTGGTCTTTTCAAAAATTGTGGGATCCGGTAAAAAGTTAATCTTGGTACCGGTCTTTTTGGTCTTTCCAATAATAGGAAGAAGGCCTTTTTCCAGTTTTACAACCGGATTACCCTTTTCATATCTGTCGTGATGAATGGCTCCGTCCTTTGAAATCTGGACATCAAAGTACTCAGAAAGCGCATTTACGGCAGAGGAACCGACTCCGTGCAAACCACCGGAGGTCTTATATGCTCCGTCTCCGAACTTACCACCGGCGTGCAATGTAGAAAATACAATACGAGCAGCAGCTACACCTTTCGAATGCATATCCACAGGAACACCTCGTCCGTTATCCTCCACGGTACAACTACCATCTGCTTCCAACGTGACGTAAATGGTATCGCAGTATCCTGCCAAATGCTCATCTACTGCATTATCTACGATTTCATAGATACAATGGTTCAGACCTTTTCTGGAGGTGGAACCGATATACATACCCGGACGCTTACGAACAGCTTCCAGACCCTCTAAAACGGAGATACTCTCCGCACCGTAATTATCCTTTTTTGGCATTCAAATATACCTCTTTCAATTAATGATATATACAAGATATTCTCATACGTAAAGCATTCTATCACAAAATATAGTGCTTTGCAAATCTTTTATCGAACATATTTTCGCATCAAAAAAGGAAAGCGCAAATGCGCTTTCCTTAAAAGAAATTCGATTAATTAGTAAGAAATACCCTGCGCGATCATAGCTTCAGCAACCTTTTCGAAGCCGGCGATGTTTGCTCCGGCAACAAGGTTGCCCTTGCATCCATATTTCTTAGCTGCATCATCACATGCATGGAAAATGCCCTTCATGATACCTTCAAGCTTAGAATCAACTTCTTCGAATGTCCAGTGAAGTCTTTCAGAGTTCTGGCTCATCTCAAGAGCAGAGGTTGCAACACCACCTGCGTTAGCAGCCTTAGCAGGTCCGAATAAAACACCTGCTTTCTGGAATGCAGCAACAGCTTCCGGAGTAGAAGGCATGTTTGCACCTTCTGCTACTGCCAATACGCCGTTTGCGATTAACATCTTTGCATCTTCTTCGTTTAACTCGTTCTGAGTTGCACATGGCAAAGCGATGTCAACCTTGTACTGCCATACACCGTGCTCGCCATTCTTCTTTTCATGATACTCTGCGCTTGGTCTTGCAGCAGCGTACTCTGTTAAACGTGCACGTTTTACTTCCTTGATTTCCTTTAACAATTCAACATCGATTCCTTCCGGATCATAAATCCAACCGGTAGAATCAGAACAGGTAACCGGCTTAGCGCCTAACTGATATGCCTTCTGAATTGCGTAAATAGCTACGTTTCCTGCACCGGAAACAGCAACGGTCTTACCTTCAAAAGAAGTGTTCTTTGTAGACTTAAGCATTTCCTGTGTAAAGTAGCAAACACCATATCCGGTAGCTTCGGTACGAGCCAAAGAACCACCATAGGTAAGTCCCTTTCCGGTAAGAACTCCGGTAAACTCATTGCGAAGTCTCTTGTACTGACCATACAAGTAACCGATTTCGCGTCCGCCAACACCGATATCACCTGCAGGAACGTCAGTATCAGCACCAATGTGCTTTGCAAGTTCTGTCATAAAGCTCTGGCAGAAACGCATGATTTCTCTATCTGATTTACCCTTAGGATCGAAGTCAGAACCACCTTTACCACCACCGATTGGAAGTGTTGTAAGGGAATTCTTGAAAATCTGCTCAAATCCCAAGAACTTTATAACGGATAAGTTAACGGAAGGATGTAAACGAAGGCCACCCTTGTAAGGTCCGATTGCTGAGTTAAACTGAACTCTGTAACCACGGTTCACCTGAACTTTACCGTTGTCATCTACCCATGATACACGGAACATAATCACTCGCTCCGGCTCAACGATACGCTCGATTACGCCTTCCTCTTCTAATTTTGGATTTGCTGCGACAACTGGCTCTAAGGATTCCAATACCTCATAAACAGCCTGAAGGAACTCTTTTTGTTCCCCGTTTCTTTCTACCAGTCCGTCGTAGACTCTTTGCAAGTATGAACTTTTGAATGCCATTGTAATCATTTCTCCTTTCAAATGTCGTGTAATCTTTTTCTGAAAAATTATATCCTATTCTTTTTTTGCAATCAATATAAAGTTTTGCATAAAAAAGATGACATAAGAGACGGTTCTTTGTCACATCAAAAATGTGACATAAGAACCGTCCCCTTGTCATCTTAAACTATTTGTTATCGATAACGGAGATGACCTTCTTCGGGCACTTCTGTGCGCAGATGGTACATCCGACACACTTCTCCTGATCGATGTATGCGATGTTATTTTCCACATGGATGGCATCCTTCGGACAATTCTTTTCGCAAAGTCCGCATCCGATACATCCGGAAGCACAAACATCCATCACTGCTTTACCCTTGTCCTGATTCTTGCAGGCAACTGCAACAGTCTTCTTTACAGGGTAAGGGATTAACTCAATCATGCTCCGCGGACAAGCGTCAACACACTTTCCGCAAGCCTTACAAGCATCCTTATCAACCTTAGCGATACCGTCTACGATATGGATGGCATCAAAAGGACAAGCAGCCACACAATCACCGAATCCAAGGCATCCAAAGGAGCAAGCCTTCGGGCCGCCTCCCGGAACCCCTGCCAAAGCCTTACAGCTTGGCACACCGGTGTACTCGTATTTGTCTTTTGCCTGTTCACAGGTTCCGGCACATTTTACAAAAGCCATCATCTTTGTTCCGGCATCAGCAGAAACCCCCATGATTTCACCGATTTTTTCTGCAACCGGTTCACCACCTACAGGACACTGATTTACGGGAGCTTCTCCCTTTACAATAGCAGCTGCAAGTCCGGAACATCCGGCATATCCGCAACCACCACAGTTATTTCCCGGAAGCACTTCTAAGATTCCGGTTTCTCTCTCGTCCACTTCTACTTTGAACTTCTCAGAAGAAAGGCAAAGAAAGAATCCAATTAAGCATCCGGTTGCTCCCACAACAGCGGTCGCAAGTAAAATTCCAGTAATACCCATTTCCTTTCCCTCCTTAAATTACACCTGAGAATCCAAAGAATGCCATAGCCATTAAACCTGCAGTAACAAGCACGATAGCAGAGCCTTTGAATGGTCCGGGAATATCGTTGTATTCAATCTTTTCACGGATTCCAGCCATGATAACAATGGCAATGGTAAATCCTACTGCGGTTGCAAATCCGTTTACTACAGACTGCAAAATGTTATAGCCGTTGGATACGTTGTTGATTGCAACACCAAGCACAGCACAGTTTGTTGTAATAAGTGGCAAAAATACACCTAATGATTTGTAAAGGCTCTCCACGTTTTTACGTAAGAACATCTCTACAAACTGAACCAAAGCCGCAATTACAAGAATAAATACAATGGTTTGTAAATACTCTAAATGGGTTGGTCCAAGAATGAATTTATAAATCACACTGGTTACAAAACTTGCAATGGTAATAACGAAGATAACAGCTCCTCCCATTCCGGCAGCGGTTTCTGTTTTCTTGGAAACCCCAAGGAACGGGCAAAGTCCTAAGAACTGGCTGAGTACTACGTTATTTACGATAGATGATGCAATTAAGATCATAATTAATGTTTTCATCTTTTGTACTCCTCCTATTCTTCTGTAGCTTCTTCAGAAGCTTCTTCTGTTTTCTTTGTTTCTTTTACTTCAGCTTTTGCCTGCACATGTTCTACAGCGCTCTTTCCGGTGCAGCTTGCAGCAAATCCACAGCCTTCACAGCCGTCAGCTAAGCAACCCTGAGCAGCCGGAAGGGGCTTACCCTTCTCTTCCGCTTTCTTACGAATGACATTCATAACTGCCACAAGTAAAGAAAGGATGAAGAATGCACCCGGAGCCAAAATAAAAATGGAAATCGGTGTGTATCCAGCCTTACCAGCAGAAGAATCAGCTAAAGGTAAAATCTGAATACCAAAGGCCTGTCCGGCACCTAAGATTTCACGTACCAAACCGATAATGGTAATACTCATGGTAAATCCAAGTCCCATACCGATACCATCAAACAACGAAGGAATCGGAGGATTCTTAGATGCGTAGCTTTCCGCACGCCCAAGGATAATACAGTTAACTACGATAAGCGGAATATAGATTCCAAGTGATGCGTAAAGAGAGGGAACAAATCCCTGTACCAAAAACTGTACCATGGTTACGAAAGAAGCCACAATAACGATAAATGCAGGCATACGAACTCGATCCGGAATCACATTACGAAGAAGTGAAATAATCAAGTTGGAAAGCGCCAATACAATAGTGGAAGAAAGTCCCATACCAAGACCGTTAATGGCTGATGTGGTAACTGCCAATGTAGGACACATACCAAGCATTAAAATAAAGGTAGGATTTTCTTTGATAATTCCGTTGTATAAACGTTCTGTAATCTTATTCATTGGAATCACCTCCTACTAAAGACTGATAATATGTGATACCGGCGTCCACTCCGTAAGTAACCGCTTTGGATGTAATGGTTGCTCCGGAAATTGCCTGAATCTCGCTGTCTGAAGCCGGAGAAGATTTGGTTACTTCCAATATACCAAGTGCCTTGTTTACAAACTGAGACATAAACTTCTCTTCCGTAGACTTCATACCAAGTCCAGCAGTTTCAGAAATATCGGTGATGGAATATCCGTTTAATACACCCTCGTTGGAAATACCCATGGAGAACGTAATGTCTCCGCCGTATCCTGCGTGAGAGGTAACGGTAATGACATACCCCAATGCATTGCCGCTAGCATCATTTGCTGTTAAGCAGGCAATGATTTCATCATCAGCATATCCGTTTTCCTGAACATATTTTGTAGCAGCTTCGGAATCGAATCCATCCAGCTCCACAAAACTGTCTGCGGTAGGAAATACCGCTTCATAAGCAGCCTGGGTTGCTGCAGCCTGAGCCTTTGCGATAGGTTCTTTTGTAATCTGATATACAAAACCAAGCATTAATCCTGCAATTAATGTGATTGTGGTAAGGATAAGAGCATCTTTTACTAATGATTTATTCATTACTTCTCTCCTCCTTTCCGTTCTCTTTTCACGCCAAACGCTCTTGGAATAGTTACTTTTTCAATCAAAGGAACCAAAAGGTTTGAGAATACGATGGCATAAGATACACCTTCTGCAGAAGGACCGAAGAAGCGGAAAATTCCGGTAAGAACACCAAGGCAGATACCAAATAAAATCTTACCCATCGGAGTAATGGGGCTTGTCACATAATCCGTCGCCATAAAGAAGGCACCTAAAATCAAACCACCACCGCAAACATGAGCGATTAAGAAGTTCATATCAAATCCGTGTCCACCAAACAAAATGGCAAACAAAACAAATGTAAGAATATAACTTCCCGGAATACGAAGATCAATGACTCCCATCAAAAGAAGGAAAATCGCTCCGATTAAAAGAGCAACCACTGAAGTTTCACCGATGGTACCGGGAATATTACCGATTAACATCTTCATGGTATCTACAGTACCTCCTGCCTTTAATGTAGCAAGGGGTGTTGCACCTGAAAAAGTGTCGGCAAAACCTTCATAATCGCTGAAGTTTGTCATGGCACCGGTAAAGGATAAAACCAAAAATACACGGCCACCCAACGCAGGGTTCATGAAATTTTGTCCCAATCCACCGAATAAACACTTCACAACAATAATGGCAAAAACACTTCCCAATACTGCCATCCACCAGGGAAGGGAACTTGGAAGGTTTAATCCCAGTAAAAGTCCTGTAACTACTGCGGACAAATCTCCGATTGTGTTTTTCTTTTTCACAATACGATCGTAAATATACTCGGATGCGACGCAGGAAGCTACGCATGCCAAGATAAGAATCAATGCTTTAATACCAAAGTTATAAACACCGAATGCTGTTGCCGGCAATAACGAAATAATGACATAAAGCATTATTCTTTGGGTATCATCTTTCGCACGAACATGAGGCGAAGATGTTACTTTTAATAAATCACTCATCTTTCACACCTCTTTCTATTTCTTTCTCTTATCAGCTAAAATCTGTTTTTTCGTTGTCTTAATGGACTGTGCGAGATGACGACGTGCAGGACAGCCAAAACTACAGCTTCCGCATTCCACGCATTCAAGTCCGTACCACTTTTCAAACTCTGCTTTTTGTCCACGCTCGGCAAAATCAGCAAGTTTAGACGGAATCAAATTCTCCGGACAAGCCTCTACGCAACGTCCGCAGTTAATACATGCGGTAGTCTCGTATTTAGAAGCTTCATCCTCAGTTAAGCATAAAAGTGCAGATGTGGTCTTTGTAGTCGGGACATTGGTATCAAACAATGCAAATCCCATCATCGGACCACCGGCAATCATCTTTTCAGCCGGGTGCAACAATCCGCCTGCAGCTTCCAATAATTCGGAAAAATCAGTTCCGATACAAATAGAAAAGTTTCTTGGCTCACAAACCGCATCACCGGTAACCGTAAAGATTCGATTCATAAGCGGCTTTCCGAAACGCACACCGTTGTAAATAGCAACTAAGGTCTCAACATTATCTACAATACAACCTGCATCAGCCGGAAGCATCTTTGAGTTAATATCTCTGCCTGTTACCGCATGAATGAGCTGACGCTCACCACCCTGAGGGTACTTCGTCATCAAAGGCTGTACATACATTCTCGGCTCATTTGATGTAAGCTTTGTAAGCTTTTCGATACAATCCGGTTTATTATCCTCTACACCGAATACGCCCTTGGCATTTGGGAAAAGCTGCAAAACAATTCGCATACCTTCCACAAGCTTTTCAGGTTCTTCCACCATTCTGCGATAATCAGAGGTAAGGTATGGCTCACACTCCGCACAGTTTGCGATGATGTACTCAATCTTATCCGGCTCCTTCGGAGACAGTTTTACATGGGTAGGGAATCCGGCACCACCCATACCAACTACTCCGGCCTCTTTCACCAAATTAATGATTTCATCATTGGATAATGAAGAAATGTCCTCATGCTCGGTAAATCCTACCTCAAGCATGTTTCCATCGTTTTCAATAACAATGGAATTTACCATATCACCTACCGCAACTCTACGTGGTTCAATGGCTTTTACGATTCCGGACACAGATGAAAAAATCGGTGATGATACAAAACCACCGGCTTCCGCAATTTTCTGTCCGCGAAGAACCGTATCGCCTACTTCAACTACAGGCGTTGCTGGTGCGCCGATATGCTGAGACAGCGGAAAAACCAATTCCTTCTGTGGCATCAGCTCTTTTACCGGCTTAGACTTTGACAGCTCTTTTCCATCATATGGATGAACGCCGCCTTTAAATGTCCTTAGGCCCATATATAAGCTCCTCACTTTCTTCCCCTTAAGGGTATTTTCATACATATTCATACTCAGGTGCTGTCTTCACACGCACCCATTTAAAATTATAACCATCTTGACATTGAATTTAAAGCATTTCTTAAGAAATTGCATTATTTTACGCATTCGATATAATTAGTCTATGAACGTCGAAAACTATACTTATCCTACAAAAGAATTTCATATTCATCATCTGACGCAGTTATTGCAAAAAGATGATCTGTTAGTCGATATTGAAACCACCGGTTTTATGGCAAAAAGTTGCCAAATATATTTAATCGGAATCGGTTTTCTTTCGGATGAAACCGTAAATATCAATTTATATTTCGCAAGAACAAAGGAAGAAGAATCCGAAATACTGTCCGAGTTTATAAATGTTGTTAAAGACTTCAACCGAATCATTACGTTTAACGGCGACATGTTTGACCTTCCTTTTATAGAAACAAGATGTCAAAAATATAGCTTATGTTCCGGGATTCATAACCTGATTTCTTTGGATTTATTTAAAATAGCAAAAAAATACAAGCGTTTCTTAAATCTGGAGCACTATACACAAAAGGATATTGAACACTTTCTAAACATCTTTCGAGAAGATAAATACAGCGGCGGACAACTAATTGATATCTACAAGAAACAGGCTCTATATCCAAATGATGAGGAGGAACAGCTTTTATTCCTACACAATTTAGAAGATGTAAAAGGACTGGTGTCTTTACTTAGTCTATTGGATTTTTCTGTTCTGGAAAACGAAACACCCGTTGTATCGGATATTATAGAAGACCATAAGAAATTGACCTTCCGCGCAAACTACTCCGCTTCTTTAAATTTGAATTTTTCCATACTCAATGAATATGGTTTTTTTCATTTAAAAGAAAACTGCTTAACGGGAAACTTTAAACTGAATGAAGGAAAATTCAAGTATTACTTTCCAAATTATAAAGACTATTATTACGTTGAAGACGAAAGACTGTTACTGCCAAAATCATTAAAGCACACCGTATCCAAAGATCGGATACGTAAAGCCAAAAAAGAAGAATGCTATCTTTTAACAGACCCAAAGGCCTTAACAAAGGAAAAGCTAGGTGCATACCTACAACAAATATTTAAATATGCATAAAAATAGGGATGAAGCAAACGCTTCATCCCTTTCTTATATTTATTTTGGAAGTTTCTCATAGAAGAAGGAGCTTCTTCTTTTGTATCCGAGACTCTTGTAATCCATAATCTGTTCGGTACTTCCGATAAACAAAATACCGTTATCTACCAATGAATCGGCAAACTTCTGATATACATCATGCTTTGCTTCTTCTGTAAAGTAAATAAGCACATTACGGCATACAATCATGTGGCAACCGTCCAAATACTTATCCAGCAACAAGTTATGTTCTTTAAAAGTAACCTGACGCTTAATCTCATCGGCAATCTGATAAGACTGTCCGATTTTTGTGAAATATTTCTTTTTGTATTCCTCCGGAACGCCTTCAATACTCTTCTCGGAATAAATACCGGTCTTCGCCTGTGCAATCACTTGTTTATCCAAGTCGGTTGCATTGATATGAATGTTCTTAATATCAATATACTTGGACAATGCCATAACCAATGAATAAGGCTCATCACCGGTAGAGCAGGCTGCACTCCAAATCTTAAGATTCTTACCATACTTCTGAATTAATTCCGGAATATAATCCTTAAGCATTAATTCCCACTGCTCCGGGTTACGATAGAACTCGGAAACGTTGATGGTAAGGAAATTGATGAACTCATCGAACGCTTCCTTGTTGGATTTCAATAAAGCGATGTATTCATCATAAGTCTTGCATTCCCGTTTGGTAACAAGAGAATCAATACGTCGACGCATCTGCTTCTCTTTGTATGCATTTAAATCGATTTTTGTGAGTGCAAGGACATCTGCCTTAAGTTTTTCGTAATTATCCATATCAGATTCCCCCAAATCCTTTAAAATTATTCTTCTGTCTTTTCAGCTTCTGCTTCAGCTACAGCTTCCACATCGACATCAGCTACATCAGCATCTTCTTCAACAGGAGCAGTTAAAGCTTTAATGGAAAGGGAAATCTTGTGATCTTCTTCACGGAATTCCACAATTTTAGCTTCTACTTCCTGTCCAACTTTTAATACATCAGCCGGTTTTTCAATGTGATCATTTGAAATCTGAGAAACATGAAGTAATGCATCAACTCCCGGTGCTAATTCAACAAATGCACCAAAGTCTGTCATACGGGCAACTGTACCTTTTACAACATTTCCTACTGCAAAACGATCAGAAGCGCCATTCCATGGGTTCTCATCCGGGAACTTCTTTGAAAGTGCAATCTTGTTCTCGTTGATTTCTTTAACAAAAACCTTAACCTCATCATCTACCTTAAACATCTTTGAAGGATTCTCAACTCTTCCCCAAGACATTTCAGATACATGGAGGAGTCCGTCAACTCCGCCTAAATCGATGAATACACCGAAGTTTGTAATGTTCTTAACCTTTCCTGTAACAACGTCACCAACATGGATACGACCTAAAACTTCTTCCTGCGCCTTAGACTTTTCTCTCATAAGAACCTGCTTGCAGTCACCGATGATTCTTCTCTTATGAGGATCACATTCGATAATTACAAACTCAACTTCTTTATCTTTGAACTCATTTAAGTCACGTACAAATGTATCGGAAGCCAATGATGCAGGAATAAATACTCTTGCTTCATCAACCACTACACTTAAACCACCCTTTAAAATCTGTACAACCTTTGCCTTTAAAACTTCCTGATTTTCGAAAGCTTCTTTTAATCTTTCATTTCCCTTTTCCTGAGCAAGTCTCTTATAAGAAAGTAAAACTACTCCATCGGTGTCGTTAACCTTTAAAACCTTAGCGGTCATCTGGTCATCCACGTTAACAACAGTTGTAAGATCAAGATTGTTATCATTGGTATACTCAGAACGTGTACTGATTCCGTCTGATTTGTAACCGATGTTTAATACGATCTCGTCAGGCTTCACTGAAATAACGGTACCTTCAACCACTTCTCCATTTCTTATTGTTTTAAAAGATTCTTCCAACATTTGTTCAAAGCTCAATTCTGGCATTTCTCTTGAACCTCCTCAATAATTTTTTTTGGGGTGGAAGCCCCCGCTGTAATACCTACATCGTCAATGGATTGAAGTACCGACAAATCTAAATCATCTTTTGTCTGTATAAAGTAAGTATTTTTACAATTTTCCTGACATATTTCAAAAAGTTTTCTGGAATTGGAGGATGATTTTCCTCCGATGACGATCATAGCCTCGGATTTTTGAGAAATACGAACCGCTTCCTTTTGTCTTTCTTCTGTCGCAGAGCAAATTGTATTTTTAGCACATATATCATACCCTTTTTGGCGTATCATTTCAACCAATTCTTGAAATTTATCGTAATTAAAGGTAGTTTGAGATACAATTCCGATTATTTTATCTTTCGGCAGATTCAAAGCATCAAACTCTTCCACCGTAGAAATACAGTAATATTGCCCGCTGGGAATCCATCCGATAATGCCGCACACCTCGGGATGTGAAGGATTTCCCACAATAATAATGCGATATCCTTTTTCATCAAATTCCTGCACCAATTTATGAATCTTTAAAACAAAGGGACAGGTTGCGTCAACGATTTCGAATCCATGTGCCTTTAAATCTTCCACCACACTCCTGGACACCCCATGGGAACGTATAATTACAATCCCGGGTTCAATATCATTCAAAGGCATATCTTCTTCAATCACCCTCACGCCGTTTGCTTCAAATTCGGAAACCACGATTTCGTTGTGAATAATCGGTCCATAAGTATAGATTGGCTGATTGGAAGATTCTTCAATTTGTTTTTCCACGATTTCGACAGCCCGCTTCACGCCAAAGCAAAATCCGGCGCTGTCCGCAACCACAACATTTCTCATTACATTCTCTCTTTACAAATACTTTTTATATATTCCACCACTTCGTCAATGGTCATGTGAGAAGTATCCACTTCAACGGCATCATCCGCCTTTTTTAAAGGAGAAACCGCTCTTGTCATGTCATTATGATCTCTAGTGCGAATATCTTCCTTGATTTCTTCCAAATCAGCTGCTTCGCCCTTTAGCAAATACTCTTCATAACGACGTCTGGCACGCTCCTCAACGGATGCAGTCAAATAAATCTTTACGTCAGCATTGGGTAAAATGGTGGTTCCGATATCGCGACCGTCCATTAATACGTCATTGCTTGCAGCCATATTTCTCTGCAAATCCAAAAGATGCTCTCGTACCTTACGATAAGCAGAGGTCTGCGATGCCATGGCGCTGACACGCTCCGTACGAATCGAGCCGGAAACGTCTTCTCCGTTTAACAGCACCTTCTGCGCTCCGTCTTCGTAAGTAAGGGAAACATTTACCTTTTCCACTTCAGCGGAAACCTTTTCTTCGTCTCCACCATCAATGTCGTTTCTCATCATATATAATCCGATGGCACGATACATGGCTCCCGTATCCACATAGATAAAGCCAAGCTCCTTTGCCAATCGTTTTGCAATGGTACTTTTTCCCGCTCCCGCAGGGCCGTCGATTGCTACATTAAATCCCATGTAATCCTCCTAATTGATACTGATTCCTGCCAAATATCCGGTAGAAAATGCAATTTGTAAATTAAAGCCGCCGGTAAACGCATCCACATCCAACACTTCACCGCATACATAAAGTCCGTGCACATTCTTTGCCTCCATAGTGGAGGGATTGATTTCTTTTACGGAAATACCGCCCTGGGTAATAATGGCTTCTTTAAATCCTCTGGTTTTCGTAAGTGTAAGCGAAAACGCCTTTAATCCATCCACAATAGACTGACGTTCTTCCCTGGTCAAATCCGAAAGATTCTTTTCTTCGAAAATCCCAAGTCGTGCTTCCAACACCTCCGCCAGTTTCTTCGGAAGCATATCACAAAGCACAAATCCCACTTTTTTCTTCGGATGCTCTGAAATCATACGTTTTAGCTTTTCATCTAATTTATCATAACTAAGCGCAGGCTTCAAATCGATGGAAAGAATTAAGGGTTTCTTTGAAAGTAAAGCCGTCACTTTTGAAGATGCCGATAAAACCAAAGGACCGCTTACCCCAAAATGAGTAAAGAGCATTTCTCCAAAATCTTCGAAATAAGTCTTTTTCTCGTCAAACACTTTTACAGATACATTCTTTAAGGCAAGGCCCTGTAACGAAAGAATATCCTGTTCCTTTGTTTCAAAAGGGACCAATGCGGGATAGGTCTCCGTTACTTTTAGATTTAAGGCTTTTGCAAAGCGCAGTCCGTCTCCCGTAGAACCTGTAGTAGGATAAGAAAGACCTCCGGTGGCAAGAATCACCGCATCTGCAAAGTCCTTTTTCCCGGTTTCCAATATTACGCCGCAGGCTCTGCCCTCTTTGGTTATGATTTCCTTTACACCGGTATTTAACACAACATTTACACCATAAGCATCCATACCGCTTTTAAGTGCCTTTGTAATATCTGATGCATGATCCGAAACCGGGAAAGCGCGATTGCCCCGTTCTACCTTTGTAGGGGTTCCCCACTGTTCCATAAAAGCAATTACACCGTCAGAATCCAATGTATACAATGCACTGTATAGGAACTTTTCGTTAGAAACCACATGCTTTAAGAACTCGTCCACCGGTACCGCATTTGTAAAGTTACATCTGCCCTTTCCGGTGATATAAATCTTTTTGCCCAGTTTTTCGTTTTTTTCATAGAGGGTAACGGAATGTCCGCAAAGGCCTGCTGCGTATGAGGCCATCATACCTGCGGCTCCGCCACCGATTACAATTACATTACTCAAAAAACTTCACCCTCAACATAAAATTAGCGCATCCTTAAGGATATAAGGATGCGCCAAATCAGTTTTTAGTTTTCAGCGTCTTTGATGGAGAAGCTGATTCTTCCCATCTTATCCTTGCCTAAGCAAACCACATTTACGGTATCGCCTAAAGTAAGAACATCTTCTACATGCTCAATTCTCTCGTTGGCAATCTTAGAAATGTGAACCATTCCTTCTTTGCCCGGAGCGAACTCAACAAATGCACCAAACTCTTTGATGCTGATTACCTTGCCGGTGAACTTCTGGCCTTTTTCAAACTCAGTAGTAATAATCTGAATCATCTTAACAGCTTCGTCCATCTTCTCCGGATCGGTTCCGCATACAGATACGGCACCATCATCGGTAATATCAATCTTAACGCCTGTGCGCTCAATAATCTCATTGATTGTCTTTCCGCGCTGTCCCACAACATCACCAATCTTTAGAGGATCGATCTGAATCTGAATAATCTTAGGAGCATACTTAGATACTTCCTTGCGTGGCTCAGCGATTGCTTTAGACATACATGTATCCATGATAAAGAAGCGAGCTTCTCTTGTACGACGGATAGCTTCTTCTACGATTGGTCTGGTTAAACCGTGAATCTTAATATCCATCTGGATAGCTGTGATACCGTCTTTTGTACCTGTTACCTTAAAGTCCATGTCTCCGAAGAAGTCTTCTAATCCCTGAATATCGGTAAGTACTAAGTAGTCATCATCGGTATCTCCGGTAACAAGTCCGCAGGAAATACCTGCAACCATCTTCTTAATCGGAACACCTGCAGCCATAAGTGACATACAGCTTGCACAGGTAGATGCCATAGAAGTAGATCCGTTGGATTCAAATGTCTCAGATACGGCACGGATGGTGTATGGGAACTCTTCTACTGAAGGTAATACAGGAAGAAGTGCTCTCTCAGCCAAAGCACCATGTCCGATTTCACGACGTCCCGGTCCACGAGAAGGCTTTGTCTCGCCTACGGAGTATGACGGGAAGTTGTACTGATGCATATAACGCTTCTCTGTTACGTGCTCATCCAATCCGTCCACACGCTGTGCTTCGGATAACGGAGCAAGTGTAACTACGTCGCAAATCTGTGTCTGTCCACGAGTAAACATAGCGGAACCGTGAACTCTTGGAATCAAATCAATTTCAGCTGCAAGAGGACGAATCTGATCAATGGCACGACCATCCGGGCGCTTGTGATCCTTTAAGATCATCTTACGAACTGTCTTCTTTTCATACTGATATACAGCCTCATCCAAAACGGCAAGCCATTCTTCATTATCGGCAAATGCCTCTGCCAATCTTTCGGTAATAGCCTTAACGTTTGCTTCTCTGTCCTGCTTTACGTCAGTAAATACTGCGTCTTCCATCTCTGCAGGAGGAACGATTTCTTTCATCTTAGCAAACATTTCTTCAGGAATCGCGCATGAAGTGTAAGTAAATTTCTGCTTACCAACTTCTGCAACCATCTGATTGATGAATGCGATAATGGTCTGGTTTACATCATGAGCCATGTAGATTGCTTCAATCATCTTATCTTCCGGAATTTCATTTGCTCCGGCTTCGATCATGATTACTTTTTCGGATGTAGATGCAACGGTTAACTTTAAGTCACCGGTGTTCCACTGTTCCTGAGATGGGTTTACGATAAACTGTCCGTCTACCATACCAACCTGTGTCATAGCACATGGGCCATCGAAAGGAATGTCTGAAATAGTAGCTGCCATAGCTGTACCAAGCATTGCTACCACTTCCGGACGGCACTCCGGATCAACAGACATAACCATATTGTTTAATGTAACATCATTTCGGAAATCCTTCGGGAATAAAGGACGCATCGGACGATCGATAACTCGAGCGGTAAGAATGGAATTCTCAGATGCCTTTCCTTCACGTTTGTTAAATCCTCCCGGAATCTTACCAACGGAATATAACTTTTCTTCAAACTCAACTGAAAGCGGGAAGAAATCGATTCCCTCTCTTGGCTTATCTGAAGCGGTTGCTGTAGAAAGTACGGTTGTTTCACCATACTGAATGAGCACTGCTCCGTTTGCCTGTGCTGCCACACGGCCTACGTCTACACGAAGGGTACGTCCGGCAAGTTCCATTGTAAATGTTTTTGCTGCCATATACTTTCTCCTTTTGGCTAATTATTTCGCAGGCAGCCGAAACTACTGAAAATACAAGGAAGACTTCCTGATATTATCAGTGGTCTCGGAGCAAATGCCTGCAATTAAAACTAGAGCGGAATATATAAATATCCCGCTCTTGAAAAACAAAATTATTTTCTAAGACCTAATCTCTCAATTAAAGAACGATATCTTTCAATATCAGTATTCTTTAAATACTTAAGAAGATTACGTCTCTTACCTACCATCTTAAGAAGTCCGCGACGTGAATGATGATCCTTCGGGTTCTCCTTTAAGTGCTCGGTAAGCTCTGCAATACGTGCTGTTAAAACTGCAATCTGAACTTCCGGTGAACCTGTATCTCCGGCAGTTGTAGCGTATTCAGCGATAATAGCCTGTTTCTTCTCTTTTGTGATCATAATATAATTCCTCCTAAAATTTTAATACACCACATACTAAGTATCCGTTGGAGTATCCAAAATACTGAGTATAGGTAAACTCACACGCCGATTATATTAACAAAAAAACGTGTGTTTGTAAATACTTAATTTAAGATTCTTACAACTTTAAGCGGGTTACGATAGTATGCGGATGAAATCTTAATTCCGGTACGCTTGTTGGATGCATGTACAATCTGTCCGTTGCCAATGTAGATCGCAACGTGGCTGATTGAGCCGCTTCCGTAGAAGAACAAGTCTCCCGGTTGTGCTTCGGATGCGGAAATCTTGGTTCCGCAGTTTGCCTGAGCTCTGGATGAGTGAGGCAAGTAAATACCGTAATTTGCAAATACGGAAAGAACAAATCCGGAACAATCGGCACCCTTGGTAAGAGATGTACCACCCCAAACATAGGGGTTACCAACAAACTGAATGGCAAAACTGCAAAGAGATGCTCTTGTTCCGCTGACACCTGCACCAAAGTTAACTTCTTCCAAGGTCATAGCATCTTCCAACTCCCAATCGCAAGTAACATACTCTGCGGATACATATCCTTCGTCACCATCGATGGAAACCTTTACCCAGTCTCCTAATTCTTCCACAACGTCAAGTTTTTCACCTGTACTTACATTGATAATAATCTCAGAATCGGTGCTTGGCTCCTTACGAATACGAAGGCCGTCACCTGTAGCGGTTGCAACGTATGCAACCAACTGATTTGCCAGTTCCACAGCTGTATCACCGGTTACCAAATAGTCTGCGCTCACATAACCTTCCACTTCACCGGAAGTAATATGCACCCAATTATCCGCGGTATCAAGCACTTCTACTGCACCGCCGTTTTTAATTTTACCGACAATTTCACCGTTTTCGGAAGCTTCTTTACGAATATTTAAGTTTCCGTCCACCTGAACAATACCTATATTTGTATATCCGTACACCGTACCATCGCCGGTACCTGTTGCAACGACATCAGATTCGCTTGTTAAAAGAGCATATGCTTCGCTGTCCGCATCAACATCAACGGAAATAACGGATGAAATACCTGCGGTTGATGATGCAGCCGAAGAAACAGCTGATTCTTCATGCTGATCATAACAAAAACCGATTAACATAACTCCACAACATACAACGGAAAATGCACGAATAATATTATTACGTCTCATAAAATACCTTTCATAAACTGTAACATTTGCGAAAAATAAAACAGTGATTGTAACGCAATCACCGTTTCAACAGAAATGAGTATAACAAGGCAAATGAAATATGTCAACATATTTTGCAATATTTTGTAATATTTTTGTAATAAATTGTGTTGAACCTATATAAAATAAGCCTTCGCGCAATTAATATCTTCACAAATCTGAGCGGAAAGCTCCTCCAAAGACGGAAATTTCTTTTCCGGGCGCAAAAAGTTTAAAAATTCCACCTTCGCCACTTTTCCGTAAACATCCCGATCAAAATCAAATATATGAGTCTCCACTCCGATGTGTTTTTCCTGTTCTTCCACCGTAGGCTTTAACCCGATATTGGAGATTCCGTGATAAACGTTACCGTCAATTACCACATTGGAAACATAGACACCGTTTGGAGGCAATAGTTTATCGGAGGTAGGCAAAATATTAATAGTTGGCATCTGCATTTTTGTACCAATATGATTTCCGTGAACAATTTCTCCGTACACAAAGTAATGATATCCTAAAAGTTCATTGGCTTTTTTCACATTACCCGCCACAATTTCTTCCCTCACATAGGTGCTTGAAATATCTCGTGATACATCCTTTAGTTTCGCAACCACTTCCAAATCAAAGCCCATTTTTTCGTGGATTTCTTCCAGAAGCGCCACATTACCGCGACCCATCTTTCCAAAGGTAAAATCCGTTCCGCACGTCATGTATTTCATACGAAAGGTATCGGTTAAAAGCATAAGAAAAGATTCCGGCTCCATGGATTTTACTTCCTCCGTAAAAGGAAGTTCCACAATATAATCAAGACCCGCATGCTCTAAAACATACACACGCTCTTCATTGGTAATCAGGCTCTTTAATCCCTTCTCCTCTTCCGTACCGAAAGAATACCGGGGCGATTTATCAAAACAAATAAGAACGGAATCTCTGCCGTTTTTTTTTGCATCGGCAACGATTTTTTCCACCAAATACTCATGGCCGCGATGAATCCCCTCAAACTTGCCAACGGTTACGGCGGTATCTTTATGAAACTTTATGTCTTTAAATCCTTTAATATATTCCATACTATTCCAAAAAAAACTTTTCCAGTTTTAATCCGTCCTTATCCTTCTTATATAATCCGGCGAAGCGACCATCGCTGTGATAAGCGCGATACAAGCCGCTTTCATGCGAACCGTCTGTGTCAAATGACACATATCTGTAGGGAACTTTATTCCCGTTTTCCACAAAAATATCCGCTTCTTTGGCGCAGTAACATTTTGGAAAGAAAAACATTTCATCCAAAGGGAGTATGGCATCCTCCAAAGTCCCCTCTTCCATAAGCGCCTGAAGTTCCTCCAGCGTATGACTCTGCTCTATTGTAAAACCACAGGCCAACGTACGCTCCAAAGAAGACATATAGGCTCCGCAGCCCAAAACCTGTCCCATGTCATGAATCAAAGAACGAATGTAAGTACCTTTGGAGCAGGACACCTTTATCTTTGCATTTGGAAAATCAAACGACAATAAAGATAGTTCAAATATTTCAATATCTTCCGGCTTGCGCTCTACTTCAATACCTTCCCTTGCCAGCTCATACAGTTTTTTTCCATTGATTTTTTTCGCGGAATACATGGGTGGAATCTGCTTTTGCTTTCCAAGAAACCCGTTCATGCACTCCAAAAACGCTTCTTTCGTCACCACCGATTCGGAAGAAGAAGTCACTTCTCCGTCTCCGTCGTAGGTATCCGTGGTCTTACCAAGATAAACCCCGGCCACATATGTCTTATCATGATCCTCTATATAGTTGATAGCTTTTGTAGCTTTTCCTATTACAACAGGAAGTACCCCTGTCGCATTTGGATCAAGGGTACCGGTGTGACCAATTTTCTTGGTTTTACATATGCCGCGAAGCTTTGCCACCACATCAAAAGAGGTAAATCCCGCTTCTTTGTAAACAACGATTAATCCACTTTTCATGTATTACAAAACCTGCTCTAATTCTTTAATAATCTTACGAATGCAGCTTTCCGGATTTTCATGGAGAGAAAAACCGGCAGCCTTAGCATGTCCGCCGCCTCCGAATTTACTGGCCAGCGCAGCCAAATCCACATCGCCCGTGGCTCTGGTAGACACCTTATATCCGGAATCTTCGGTCTGGTATAAAAATACTGCGACTTCGGTATTTTTTGTATTGCGAAGCTGCTGTACGATTCCCTCTAAATGTCGGGGAAGTACACCCACTTCATCCATTTCTTCTTTGGTAATATAAGAAACAATCACTTTATCGTTTAAATAAAGTTTTGCTTTTAATAAAGCCTTTGCCATGATGATGTTTTGCGCATAGGTCTTTTGATAATAGGTCTCATCAATAATACGGCTGTAGTCAATGCCCTTATCCATAAGGATTCCGGCTACATTCATGGTATTTGAAGTTGTACAGGTATACTGAAACACTCCGGTATCATGAATCATACCAAGGTATAAGCATTCCGCTATTTCCTTGGTAATTTTCTCCTGATCCATGGTGCGAAACACCAATTCACAAGTGGAGGAATCATCCGGGATTATATACTCCATATCCGCAAAGTTATTGTTTCCCAAATGATGATCGATGCAAAGTGTCTTATGGGAAGCCTCAAAATATGAGCCAGCCCTACCAAGTCGCTGAATTTCGCGACAGTCCAAACAGATAAACAAATCAAAAGATTTTGGCTCATTTCCTGCTTCTTCAATCTTGTCGGTATTCTTAAGAAACTTAAAAATAGACGGAATCGTCTCCAAATACACATGAAGATCCACATCCGGGTAATTGTCTGCAATATAGTTGTAGACAGACATGCAACTTCCCACGCAATCCCCGTCCGGGCGTACGTGACCTGCGATACCCACACTTTTTACATCTTTTAAGACATCATCAATCTTTATCATTCTCTCCGACTACCTCGTTAATCAAATGAGACATATGTACTCCATATGCAATGGAATCATCTAAAATATACTCAATCTCGGGAGTATTTCTTAAATTTAGATTCTTGGCAAGTGCATGACGAATAAACCCTGCGGAGCTGTGTAAGCCCTTCATGGTATTTGCAGCTTCTTCTTCCGTGCCAAGTACGGAGATGTATGCTTTTGCAGTCTTTAAATCTGCAGCCACATCCACCTTTACCACACTTGTCATGGGATGAATTCGCGGGTCTTTTACTTCCCCGCGAATAATATTACTCAATTCTTTATGCACTTCCGCATTTAATCTTGTACTTTTTACGCTTTTATGACTCATGATCTTGGTACCTCAACCATAATATAAGCCTCTACCTGATCCATTTCCTGAATGGCATCAAATCCGTCAAACACAAGACCACACTCATATCCGGCCTTTACTTCTTTAACGTCATCCTTAAATCTCTTAAGAGAACCAAGGGCGCCCTCGAAGATCTGATCACCGTCACGGGTAATACGAACCTTGCAGTCTCTCTGGAAGGAACCGTCTAAGATGTAAGATCCGGCAATATTTCCTACGCCGGAAGCCTTAAAGATCTGACGAATCTCTGCGTGACCGATTACCTTTTCTTCGTAAATCGGCTCAAGCATACCCTTCATGGCAGCTTCTACGTCTTCAATAGCATTGTAGATAACTTTGTACAAACGAACGTCTACACCTTCATGGTCAGCAGTCTGTTTTGCAGCCGGATCCGGACGAACGTTAAATCCGATAATAATTGCATTGGAAGCAGAAGCCAAAATAACGTCACTTTCGTTAATGGCACCAACACCGCCGTGAATTACCTTAACCACAACTTCTTCGTTGGAAAGTTTTTCCAAAGACTGTTTTACAGCTTCTACGGAACCCTGAACATCTGCCTTTACAATCAAATCTAACTCTTTTAAATTGCCGGCCTGAATCTGAGAGAAGATATCGTCCAAGCTCATACGGCTTCTGGTTTCTTCAATCAACTTATTCTTATTTTCATTGATGAAAGTCTCTGCAAATGCTCTTGCTTCCTTCTCGGAATCCATAGCGACAAAGATTTCACCGGCATTCGGTACTTCGCTTAATCCAAGGATCTCTACTGCGGTAGAAGGACCTGCCTTCTTAACATTGCGGCCGTGCTCATCAATCATGGCACGAACTTTACCGTAAGAGCTTCCTGCAGCCACAGGATCACCTACACGAAGAGTACCCTTCTGAACAAGAACGGTAGCCACTACACCACGTCCCTTATCAAGCTCAGCCTCTACGCAAAGACCTCTTGCAAGACGCTTTGGATTAGCCTTTAACTCTAAAATTTCAGCAGTTAAAAGAATGGTTTCCAAAAGATCATCGATACCTTCGTGAGTATGTGCGGATACCGGTACAAATTCTGTGGTGCCGCCCCACTCGGAAGGAATAAGTTCATATTCGGAAAGTTCCTGTTTTACACGTTCAATATTGGCATTTGGCTTATCAATCTTGTTGATGGCAACAATAATTTCAATACCTGCAGCCTTTGCATGGTTAATTGCTTCCACAGTCTGAGGCATTACACCGTCATCTGCGGCAACTACAAGGATGGCAATATCCGTAGAAGAAGCACCACGCATACGCATAGCGGTAAATGCTTCGTGTCCCGGAGTATCCAAGAATGTAATCTTCTGTCCGTTGATAGAAACGCCGTAAGCACCGATTTTCTGTGTAATACCGCCGGCCTCACGATCTGTAACTCTTGTATCACGAATTGCATCCAAAAGTGAGGTTTTACCATGGTCAACGTGTCCCATTACACAAACTACAGGAGGACGTGTAACCAAGTCTTTTTCATTTTCTTCATCCTCTTTTAACAGTTCTGCAATAACATCCACTTTTTCTTCCTGTTCGCAGACGCAGTTAAACTCTAATGCAATCTCTTCTGCCTGTTCAAAATCAACCGCCTGGTTAACGGTAACCATCTGGCCCTTCAAAAAGAGCTTCTTAACGATTTCGGAAGGCTGAATCAGCATCTTTTCTGCCAATTCTTTAATGGTAATTCTCTCAGGCAAAGTAATGGTTAAGATTTCATCCTCGTTTCTGGTAGGAGTATCTTTCTTATACTTCTGCTTTTTCTTACCACCATTCTTCTCAAGGTTTACATAACGCTCCTGCTTCTTACCTAAAGCATCATGCTCTCTTGTATCCTTTCTTCCCTTGCCGTTACGATCTCTGGAAGAATCCTTCTTTGTGTTTTCAGATACTTCGGAAGCGGCAGCAGGTTTGTTCTTCTTGAAATCTCTTTCTCCTCTGCGCTCATTGGAACGTTCCTGTCCTCTTACATTGCCGGACTCATTTGCTCTCTGAGGTGCAGGTCTTCTGTCTGATGGACGTGCCTGAACAGCTTCTCTGTTCTCTGTTCTTGTTTCTCTCTTTTCTGTCTCCTCCGACTGTGGACGGGTTGCCTGTGGGCGAACGGTACGTTCACTCATTGGACGAGGTTTAATGGGGGAAAAACCTGCACGATCATTTCTCTGCTGAGGGCGATTCTGTCCTCCTCCGTTGCCGTTTCTGCGCTCACCGCCCTGTCTCTGCTGGCCACGTCCGTCCGGGCGACGACCATTGTTATTACGGGAATATCCGGTGTTTACAACGACGGAAATATTCTTCTTTTTCTTTGGCTTATCTTCCGCAGGCGCATCTGTTTTTGCCTCGGGTTTGGCTTCAGTTACAGGCGCCTTCTTCTCCGGCGCTTTTTCCTCCGTCTTTACCTCAGGTTTCTTTTCTTCCTTTTTTTCGGGTTTTTTACCGAACTTACCCTTAACAAGATCGATTTGATCATCCTCAAGACCCTTGGTAGAGCTTTTTGCCTCTACCCCGTTGTCATTTAAGAATTTAATAATTTCTTTACTGTCAACACCGAGCTGTTCGGCGAGTTCTTTAATCTTTAATTTAGCCATTTAAAATCCTCCTGTCTAAAAAGAGTTCTTATCTGCTTTTTTTATAATGGATAAAGCCAGCTTTTCATCTTCCACGGAAAGAATTGCATTCGATGTCTTTCCGATACAATTTCCAAGTTCTTCTTTTGTGCCATAAGTAATATGAGGAACTTCATAGAATTCACACATGTTTTTAACATCATCTTTCCTTCGGTCACTGGAATCCGTAGCACATATCACCAAAAAGGACCTGTACTTCTTTACGGATTCTTCCACCTGAAAGGTTCCTGCTTTTATCTTACCCGCCTTTTTTGAAAGGCTTAAGAGTGATAACACCGGATCCATTTTCATAAGCTGTTTAACACCTGCTCTAAATCATTATAAAAATCATCGGATATCTTACATTTAAACGAACGTTCCAAGGCTCTTCTTTTTATGGCCTTTTGCAGACACTCTTTCTTTTTACAGATATAAGCGCCTCTGCTTTGAACGTTTTGGGCTTCATCAATGATGAAACCTCCCAAAGTATCTTTTGCAACTCGAATCATGGAAGCCTTTTCCATCATCTCGTTGCATCCCACACACTTACGCTGTGGTTTATTCTTCGGTTTCGTCGTCATAATACTCTTCTTCGTAGTATTCATCATCATATTCTTCATCATATTCTTCAATGAAGTCTCCGGATTCTCTGGCCTGAGTTTCAGATTTAATGTCAATTTTAAATCCGGTCAAACGTGCAGCAAGACGTGCATTCTGTCCTTTCATACCGATAGCAAGAGAAAGCTGATCATCCGGTACAACAACCTTTGCTGTCTTTTCATCGTTATCGGCGATTACGGAAATAACCATTGCCGGTGATAACGCGTTCTGGATTAAATATGCCGGGTTTTCATCCCAGTTAATAATATCAATCTTTTCATTGTGTAATTCGGAAACAATGGCATTAACACGACTTCCGTTCATACCAACGCAAGCACCAACAGGATCTACATCAGGATCATTGGACCAAACAGCAATCTTAGAACGTTTACCTGCTTCACGGGCAATTGCTTTAATTTCAACAATTCCGTCCTTAACTTCCGTAACTTCCTCTTCAAATAACTTCTTAACAAGTTCCGGATGTGTACGGGAAACGCGAACGCGAAGACCCTTCTGTGTATTCTTAACCTCTAAAATATAAACTTTAATACGATCTGTCGGCTTGTAATGCTCACCCTCAATCTGTTCATTCTTAGTAAGAATTGCATCAGACTTTCCAAGATCAATAGAGATATTTTCTCCGTTAATTCTCTGGACAATACCTGTAACTACATGATGCTCTTTTTCATAGAACTCATTGTAAATGGTAGCCTTTTCATCATCACGAATCTTCTGAATGATCTGGTTCTTGGAAGAACTGGTAACGATACGGCCAAAGTTCTTGGTATCAATATCGATTTGAACCTCGTCGCCTTCCTTAAGATTAGGATTGATTTCCTGTGCTTCTTCAATGGTAAGCTGTAAAACTTCATCCTCTAAATCTTCTTCTTTTACAACCTTCTTTACTGCATAAACGCGGTTATCACCTGTTTCCGGGTCAATCTCAACCACAATATTCTCGGCAGTACCGTAATATGTTTTGCATGCATTTAAAATAGAAAGCTTAATTGCCTCGATCAAAGAAGCTTTATCAATATTCTTCTCTGATTCCATAATATTAAGTGCTGCCAAAAGTTCATTCTTATCCATGTTAAACCTCCTTTATAAATAAGAAACTAAAAATCTATTGCCAATCGAATCATCGACAAATCTTTCTTTAAAAATGTAAAATCACCGTCTTCAAATTCTATTGTGACGCTGGTTTCATCATGGGACTTCAAAATACCGGTAAATTCTTTTTGTTTATCAAAAGGCTTAAAGGTCTTAATTTCAACCTGCTTACCAATATTTCTGTCAAAATCCTTATCCTTCTTTAAAGGGCGATCCAATCCCGGGGAAGATACTTCAAAGATAAAAGCATCTTTAATATAATCCTCGCGATCTAAAATCTCATTCATCTCTCGTGTAACATCTACGCAATCATTAATGGTAATGCCACCTTCTTTATCGATAAAGATACGAAGATAATAATCGCTTCCCTCCTTTACATATTCCACGTCGTAAAGTTCAAAGCCCTTTTTCTCCAAAATAGGAAGAACGAACTCTGTCGTCTTTTTTTCATAATCGCTGCTTCTCGACATGTTTCCTCCTTATTTAATTATAAATAAACGTGTAATAAGAAGACTCCCAAGTAACACTTGGGAGTCTTCTAAACAACAGTTCCTAGGGGAATCGAACCCCTGTTTTCGCCGTGAGAGGGCGACGTCTTAACCGCTTGACCAAGGAACCATATCCTATGTGGCTAAAACAGCAACAAAAGGATATTACTATAACCGGAATAAAAAAGCAAGCATTTTTTAAGAAATTGCAAAAAGTTTTTATTCTCAATCAAGTGGATTTGACATAATATGGCAAAGAACATTAACCACAGTATTCATTCCCTCTAAAGTGATGTGCTCAAAAGGACCGTGAAAACCATATCCACCGGTACCCAAATTCGGGCATGGAAGTCCCTTAAACGAAAGAGTCGCTCCATCCGTTCCTCCTCGAATGGCCTCACATACAGGTTCCAATCCCTGGGCACGGATGGCTTCCTTCGCCAAATCCACCACTTCCATATGATCTTTCATAACGGAAATCATATTATCATAGGAATGCTCTATGGTAAGCTTTACCACTCCCTCTCCGTAGATTCGGTTGAACTCTGTTTCCAAATCCCGAAGTGTATCTTCCCTTCTTTTTAAAATATCTTTATCATGGTCTCTCAATATATAGGAAAGAGTTGCATGCTCCACATTGCCTTCCATATCCGTCAAATGATAGAAGCCTTCTCTGCCCTCAGTCGTTGCTGGTGTTTCGGATAACAAAGGTAAGCGCATGGAAATCTCACAGGCTATCCGTCCGGCATTAATCATAATATTCTTAGCATCTCCGGGATGAACGTTTTTTCCCGTAATTTCAAACTTAGCACTTGAAGCATTAAAGTTTTCAAAACAGATTTCACTTTCCTCTCCGCCGTCTACGGTATATCCAAAATCTGCCTTGCAAATATTAAGATCAAAATTTAAAGAGCCCTCACCAATCTCTTCATCAGGCGTAAAGCATACCCAAATATCTCCGTGAGGAAGTTCTTCCTTAATCATACGCTCAACAGCAGTCATAATCTCCGTTACTCCCGCTTTATCGTCCGCACCTAAAAGGGATGTCCCATCTGTGGTAATTAAGGTGCGCCCCTTTAAGGACGGAAGTGCCGGGAAATCCTTTGCACTTAAAACAGCCCCGGAGCCGGGAAGTATCACATCTTTTCCATCATAATCATCTATTAACTGAGGATTCACCTTGTCTCCGTTAAAATCCGGAGCTGTATCCACATGCGCAATCAATGCCATACTCTTCTTATCTTCCATTCCCTTTGTGGCCGGAAGCAAACCGTATACATAACAAGTATCCGTAAGAATAACATTTTTAAGGCCTAATTCTTTTAATTCTTTCTCCAGCACCTTAGCCAAATCAAATTCTCTTTTGGCAGAAGGATGCAAGCCACTTTCTTCATCGGAAGTGGTGTAAATCGTTACATAGTTTAAAAAGCGTTCCAATAATTCCATTTCAAGAATCCTTTCCCATAAAAAACCCGGCAGCAAACAGCCACCGGGATATTAATTACATTTTTTCAGTCATCCAAGAGTAAATATACTCAAACACCTGCTGACGATTCACTTCCTGTAAAATCTCATGTCTCATTCCGTCAAACAAATGAATGGATACATCTTTTACTCCGGCCTGTTTATAGGTCTCATAAGCGGTATTAACACCCACGGATAAAGCTCCTACCGGATCGTCGGAACCGGATACAAATAAAAGAGGAATATCTTTATTCATCTTTTCAACATTTTCAAGCTTTGATACAAATCCGGAAGAATTTACCAACAAACGATATCCGTTTAATGAGAAAGTAAACGTATCCTTCGGATCTGAATAATACTTCTTTACACTTTCTACATTGGTGGATAACCAGCTGTTTTCCGGATCGCTTCCATCGGTAGAAAACTTCTTATAGTTCTCATCGTACATCATGTTCACAACCATCTGTGACTTTCCGTCCCATCCCTTAAAGGTCTTTAACACTTTAAGAACGGTCATTCCCATCTTTGCCATGTTTTCCGGTGTAGTACCCGTTCCCATAATAACGGCACCGCTTACTCCGGTAAACTCATTTGCTTTTAAAATCAACATATGGCGAAGCAAATAGCTTCCCATGGAATGTCCTAATATAAAATACGGAAGATTCGGATACTGTTCCTTAATTAATTTATAATTTGAAAACATATCCTCTACCATAGTCTCACTTGGAGTATCCGTATGCATAATACCCCAATCATCGTGGCTCTTAACGGATTCGCCGTGAGCAATGTGATCATGTCCGAAAACCACAACCCCCTTGGTGTTTAAAAACTCAGCAAATTCATCATAACGCTCAATATATTCAATCATGCCGTGAACTAGCTGAATCACTGCCTTTGGTTCCCCTTCCGGCATCCATTTCACGCCATGTATTTTGGTCTGCTCCTTATCAGATGATAAGAAATTGTAATATTCCTTCATGTAATATCCTCCCTTATTGGTATTCGAGTGTCTCGAACAATAACCATTTTACAACAAATAATCCTTTATAACAATCTGAATCTTTCGATTTCCGTTAAATTCATTAATTTGAGGATAATACAAAACAGACAGTTTCATTTTTGCAGACTTTCCGGACAGTGCTTTTTCAAATTCGTCTTTTCCGAATTTCAGTATTAGCTTTTCCTCTAATTCTTTTGCGTCGCCAAAATAAAGGCCGTCATAAGTATGTTGATTACTTACAAAGGAAAATTTTAAGTATTTGGTGGTTTTCCCGATGTAGGAAATTTTTTTTACCCACACATCCTTATCGGCAAAAGAAGGCTTTTCGTTTTTGTTCCCGAAAGGTTCCAGTCGACTCAGTTCCTCTATAAATGTCTCCGAAAGATAATCCAACGGTAGTTTTACATCAATATAAACATTCTCTTTTAAATCCTCATCCGATAAAGAACACTTTTCGTTTAATGACTGTCGTAAGGCATCCACATTCTCTTTTTTTAGAGACAAACCGGCAGCCATGGGATGCCCGCCGAATTTTAAAAACAGGTCTTTGCATTCATTCATCTTATCAAACATGGAATAACTCTCGATGCTGCGGCCCGAACCCTTTACGCAATCCTCTCCATCAGCCAAAACGAAGGTGGGTCGATAGTATTTTTCTTTTATATGACCTGCCACCAACCCGCAAAGACTTTCATGCAACTTTGGAAGATAAAGTACCAGCACCTTATCCAGATTATCCATCGCTTCCACCATCTCTATTGCTTTTTCATCGGCTTTCAATGTCATGGTCTTCCGTTGTGTATTTAAAGAAACCAATTCACCGGCGATGGAGGTGGCTTTCAGGGGATCCTTTTCCAAAAGAAGTCGCATGGCTATATCCGCCGTTTCCAATCTTCCCGTCGCATTAAAACAGGGTCCCAAAACAAATCCCATATGATAAGCCGTAAGATTTTCATTTTGTAAACCATTCTGAGCGATTAGCGCTCTCATGCCCACATTCTTTGTATGAGACATCCGTTTTAATCCATGCTTTACAACAATGCGGTTTTCATCCAAAAGAGGCATAATATCACCGACAGTGGCAAATGCGGCAAACTCCATAAACTCATCAGATTCCTCTTTTGGGATGCCGGATACTTCATACAACAATTGCATAAACTTCCACGCCACCATACCACCGCAGATTTCAGAAAATGGATACCGGTCCTTGCTTTGATGCGGATCCACAACCGCGTCCGCAGGAACAATTCTTTCCTTTTTTACTCCATGATCTTCCTCAAAAGGAATCTGATGATGATCCGTAACCACGATGGTCATACCTAATTCCTTTGCCTTCTCCACTGCAGAAAAAGCAGAAATACCGTTATCGCAGGTGATAATCACTTCTACTCCGTCCACGTGTGCAGATTCAACCATCTCCGGATTAATACCATAACCGTCTTCGATTCTTCTCGGAATGGAGTAATCCACATGACCGCCTATACGACATATAGCGGAATAAAGTATGTATGTGGAATTAATTCCGTCAATATCATAGTCTCCGATTACTCTTATTTTTTTTGACTCATCAACGGCTTTTTTCACAATAGCAACCGCATGATTCATGTTTAGCATGTCATCCGGCTTGTGAATGTATTCTTCGTTGCAACTTAAAAAGGAAGCAAAATCTGCTTCCTTTATACCTCTGTTTATCATTATCCTGGCAATCACCGGATCAATTTGGTATTTTTCACCTAACGCAACAAAATTACCGCCCTTACGGACTTCCATCCAGTTTTTCATAAATTAATTATCCTCGTGAAACTTACCAAGTATTTTATAAAGTATGGTATACAATGCCTCTGCATCTTTTTCATCCAAGTCAATACATTTTCCCATCTTGGAAGGAACAGACACAGCATCCTCTTTTAATCTTTCACCCTCAGGAGTAATCCGAATCAAAAGATTACGTTCATCCTCTGTGGAGCGATGGCGCTCAATATAGCCTTTGGCTTCCAATTTTTTTAACAAAGGGGTCAGTGTTCCGGAATCAAGATACAAACATTCTCCGATTTCCTTCACATTCATTTCCTTTTTTTCCCATAACACCATCATTGTAATGTACTGGGTATAAGTCAAATCCATTTCATCCAAAAACGGCTTATAATTGCGAACAACTTCCTTTGCACATGCATATAAAGGAAAACATAACTGATTTTCCAATTTTAAACAGGAATAGGTTTCATCTGATTTATTCATAACAGCCTCCTGAGTATCCATCTTGCATAAACTACTATTTAATTGTATGCAACTATTCATCGGAAGTCAAGGATACTATAACAAAGACTCAAACTCCTCCCGAGGCAACGGCCGATAAAAATAATTACCCTGAACCAATATTTCGGATCCCAGTTTTTTCAAATAATTCAACTGCTCTTCGCTTTCCACACACTCTGCGACAAAAGGAATGTTAAGCTCGTGCAACAAACGAATCAATGCATCAAAAACCACACGTTCCTTCTGTGTGTACTCCGTAATATTGGCAATATAAGAACAATCCAGTTTAATCTCGTCAAAATCAAATCTTTTCAAAATCTCAAGAGAAGAATGTCCCGTTCCGAAGTCATCCAAAGAAACCTTACAACCCAATAGTTTAATCTTATTTAAGAACTGTAGCGAAGATTCAATCTCACTGGTTTCCAAATCTTCCGTAATCTCTATGGTCAAATACTTTGGATCAATATTGTATTTTTCAATGGTTTCACGAATCCGTCGAATGGTATTTTTGTTGTAAATGGAATTCTTTGAAAGATTAACGGAAACCGATTCAAAGAGAATTCCCCGTTTCTGCCATTGCTCGTATGATGCACACACTTTATCCAATACAAACATATCCAGTTCCATCATCATACCGCCTTGTTCCAATGCATGAACAAACTGCTCAGACGTAAGAATACGCCCCTTTTTATCCCATCGACAAAGGGCTTCCGCACCCCTTACTTTTCCTGTATTAATGTCTACCTTAGGCTGATAGAATACTAAAAACTCGCCGTTTAGCATCGCCTGTGGGAAGTCTTTCATCATCTTCCGCGTCTGCATGGTCTGCTCATTCATTTTTTCGTCAAAGAAAACCGGATCCTTTGAAATGGTACGCTTCGCAAACATACAGGAAGAAGAGGCACCCTGCATAGCCCGGCCCCAATCATCTCCAACCTGACACACATAAACTCCGGTGTATGTCTTAACGTTTACTACATCTTTACGATCCATAGTCTCTACCGGAATATCTACCGATAGAATGTCATCCAAAAATTCAAGAAGTGCGGAACGTTTCACAACACAAAGGAAATTATCGCCACCCAATCTGGCAACAAATCCCTGATCTCTCAAACTTAAGGCATATAAGTACTTCGCATACTGAACCAATACATAGTCTCCGATTGCATTTCCGTATACCTTATTTACAAAGCCCATATTACGGATATTCATAAACAATACCGCATAGCGTTCCAATTCATTTAATGCTTCCAATTTCTTTCCCTGTATGGAAATTCCGGGGGTATTGTTAATTCCCGTAAGCATATCGATATACTTTGATTGCTCAAGATTCTTTTTTAAACGCTGACGACTCATAATCTGATAGGTCATCAGTCCGATGGCAGATATTTCTTCTATTTCTTCATCCGTAAACGTATGACCCTCTTCCGGATAAACCAACGCCCTGCCATGGCCGTTGTTTACCACCGGATAATCCAAGGTAATCTTATTCTCGGATTCTCTGGAAAAACGGGCGGTATAGAAAGCATCTCTACCCATGATATCAAAAATATTCTCGGAAATACTGATGTCGATTTCCACCAGTGCGACGTGAAGCGTTGAAGCGATTTCGGTTTGATGAAAATACTTCTCAATCTCATTCCACAACTGCTGCTCTGTAATGTTGGGTGCATCAAGCACCGGAATAAGATCTTTTATTCTCATTTCTGTTCCAAAAATTCCCATAATACATTCCTCCCCATGTGGCTATATTATACCAAGTTTTTTCTTTACAAATCAATGCATATTCGTTAATCTTATTACGGACAATAAAAGAGAATATTTTTAAGGAAAGAATTGTGGAGGTTAATTCTTATGACGTTTACCCAGTTTTTCTCACTTTTAGGCGGTGTCGGCCTGTTTTTATACGGTATGACCATGATGTCCTCCGGACTTCAGAACGCTGCCGGCGATAAATTACGTGTTTTACTTGAAAAAGTTACATCCAATAAAGTAATGGCGGTATTTCTTGGTATTGCCGTTACCGTTTTAATACAGTCTTCATCCGCAACGGATATGATGGTCATCGGTTTCGTTAACTCCGGACTGATGCAGCTGACAGAAGCCATTGCGGTTATCATGGGTGCCAACATCGGTACCACCATCACAGCTCAGATTACAGCTTTTGATTTAACGGCATTTGCACCGGTATTATTATTTGCCGGAACCATTATGTTCTTGTTTATCAAAAAGCCAAGCACCAAACACATCGGTTCCATCATCATGGGATTTGGTATGTTGTTTGTAGGTATCGGACTAATCAAAGCAGCCATCAAGCCTTTAAGCCAGGAGCCGACATTTATTTCCTTCCTGGATAACTTAAAGAATCCGGCCATCGCCATTTTATTTGGTTTGGCATTTACGGCACTGCTTCAGTCCTCATCTTCATCTGTTGTTATTTTCCAGGCATTTGCCATGCAGGGAATTTTGGAATATCGCACCGCAGTATATTTGATCATCGGTGCTGCCATCGGTTCCGTCACACCAAACATCTTGGCCGGACTTACCGCCAACCGTAACGGTAAACGTACCGCAGTGTTAAACTTAATCTTTAACTTATTAAGAGCTGCGATTATCACCACCTTGGTGACCTTGTTCCCGCAAATATTAGATGGCATTTGTGCCCTCTCTCCAAACAGTGTGGGTCGACAAATCGCAAATACCCATACCTTGTTTGCTTTGTTTTCTGTTGTTGTTATGCTTCCATTTTCCGAAAAGATTGTTGCATTATCCGAAAAGATTATTCCGGTCCTACCGGAGGAGAACCGCTCCAGAAAAGAAATGCAGCTTTTGTATATGGTGGATGCAAAGAATACCCTTCCATCCGTACTTATTGCTCAGGCTGTTAAGGAAATCGAGCGACTTGGTAAGATTGCCAGAGATAACTTAGAGGATTCCGTAGAATGCTTCTTTGCAAAAGAGGACGACTTGATTGAAAAGGTTGAGACTTCCGAAGCCATCGTAGATTATTTAACACACGAAATTACGGATCGACTGATTCAGCTTCGTACCCTAGATATTTCAGAGGCGGATGCGTTCAGAGCCACGCAGCTTACCATTATCGCATCCAACTTCGAGCGTATTTCCGACCATGCGGAAAACATTATTGAGTACAGACAAAAAATCGGCCGAGCAAAGGATAATATGTCAAAGCCTGCACGAAAAGAGATAAAGGCCATTACCGATGCCACATTAAAGACCATCGATATGTCCATTGAAATCTTTACCACTGAAAACTTCGCTCTTCTTCCTGCCTGCGAGGCTCAGGAGGAACTGGTTGACCAGATTCAGTCAGAAATGATTGAGAATCACGTAACACGTTTGATGAAAGGCAAATGCGATCCTGCAGCAGGTGTCGTATTTACAGATATGTCCACAGACTTAGAGCGCTGCTCAGATCACGCAATCAACATTGCAACTGCGCTCCACCATAGATAAAAAAAGACATGGGGACGGTTCTCTGTCACATCAAAGATGTGACAGAGAACCGTCCCCATGTCTTTTTTTTATACTTCCATTAGGATCGGCATAATCATTGGGCGTCGCTGTGTCTCTTTCCATACAAAATCAGAAAGCGCTGACTTTACCTCAGATTTAATCTGTCCCCAATCGGTGACATTCTCCGACATCAAATCTTCCATGGTATCATTTAATACGGCGCGTGCAGAATCCATTAAATCCTCTGCCCCGCGTACATATACGAATCCACGGCTGACGATATCCGGGCCTGCAAGTACAAGTCCCGTGCCTGCCTGTAAAGTCATAACCACGATAATGATTCCGTCTTCTGCTAAATGCTGACGATCACGAAGCACGATGTTTCCAACATCACCAACTCCAAGTCCGTCTACCATAATGGCTCCGGTATGAATATGACTGGCAACCTTAGCTGATTCCTCATCCAGTTCCAAAACATCCCCGGAAGAAATAATGAAGACATCCTTAGACTCATATCCAAGTTCTTTTACAATGGCTTCCTGAGCCTTCAAATGCTTGTACTCACCATGGACAGGAATACAGTACTTCGGGTGAAGCAATGTATAAATCAGTTTTATCTCTTCCGCACAAGCATGTCCGGACACGTGTACATCCTGTGAGATAACCTTCGCGCCCTTACGATAAAGCTCGTTCATAATATTGGAAACCGCTTTTTCATTTCCCGGAATCGGGTGAGATGAAAATACGATGGTATCGTTAGCTGTAATGGAAACCTTTTTGTGCATTCCGTTTGCCATACGGGAAAGGGCTGCCATGGTTTCTCCCTGAGAACCTGTGGTTATAATAACCGTCTTTTCATCCGGATAGTTTTTAAGCTCATCCACAGAAATTAAGGTATTATCAGGGATATTTAAGTAACCAAGTTCGGAAGCGGTGGAAATGATGTTTACCATGCTTCGCCCCTCTACCACTACCTTACGGCCGAACTTTTCGGCGGAATTAATAATCTGCTGTACACGATCCACGTTAGAAGCAAAGGTCGCCACAATAATACGTCTGGTGGAATTGTCTGCAAAAATATTTGAAAACTGACGTCCCACCGTACGCTCGGACTGTGTAAATCCAGGTCGCTCCGCATTGGTGGAATCGCACATAACCGCTAACACGCCCTTTTTACCGATTTCGCCGATACGCTGTAAATCGATGGCGTCACCATATACCGGGGTATAATCTACCTTAAAGTCTCCCGTATGGAAAACCACTCCTGCAGGTGTATAAATGGCAAAAGCTGCCGCATCCTGAATACTGTGGTTGGTCTTTACAAATTCTACGCGGAAAGGTCCTAAGTTAATGGACTGACCGTACTTTACCACCTTTCTTCGAACCTGGGAAGAAAGATTGTGTTCCTGTAGTTTATGCTCGATTATTCCCATTGTAAGCTTTGTAGCATAAATCGGCATATTTAACTGTTTTAAAACGTAAGGAATCGCACCGATATGATCCTCATGTCCGTGGGTAATAAATAATCCCTTAATCTTTTCCTCATTCTCAATTAAGTATGAGATATCGGGGATTACCAAATCTACGCCAAGCATATCATCTGTAGGGAAAGCCAGACCGCAGTCCACAACAATAATACTGTCCTCATATTCAAAGACAGTAATATTCATTCCGATTTGCTCTAAACCACCTAACGGAATGATACGCAATTTGCTATTTTTCGTGTTATTCAAAATATCCTCCTTTTGACATTTAAAAGTCCGATCTTATTCTTCAATATCAATATCATCAAGCAACTCGGAAAAGACAGAAAGAACGGCATCCCATTCGGCATCATCCTCGACGAATTCATAAATAGCGTCGGCACCATCCTCGGACACACATTTCAAAACAGTTGAATCAACTTCTTCAAAATCATCATCCCCTGTTTCTTCCGGATTTTGCTCAGATACTAATAGATACTGAGTTCCATTTAATTTTGTTTCTTCTATAACAAAAAAGGAAAGAGAATCTCCCTCTTCTGAATTCATAATAATTTGTTCCATTGCTAAACCTATCTAATCTATTTCTTCTTATAATCCAAATAACCCTGCAAAATAAACATTGCAGCTATCTCGTCCACATATTCCTTCCGATGCTCTCTTCGAATATTGGACTCCATCATGACCTTATCGGCAGAAACCGTGGTCAGTCGTTCATCCCATAAAATAACAGGCAAAGAAAACTTATGCTCCAACTCTTCTTTAAAAGCGTTGGTTTTTTCGCAACGATTACCCTCCGTGCCGTTAAGATTTTTGGGATAGCCTAAGACAATTTCTGTGATGTGATATTCTTCGATTAATTCTCTGATACGCGCAAATGTAGTGCGCAACTTGGATTCTTTTTCACGGCGAATGATTTCTACACCCTGTGCCGTCAAAAACAACGGGTCGGAGACAGCTACTCCTACTGTCTTCGAACCAAAATCCAAACCTAAAATTCTTCCTTCTGACAAAGGTTATTTCCACCCTTCGGTTTTGATGTACTTATCCAAAAGTTCCTCAACCAACTCGTCACGTTCCACCTTCATAATAAGGCTTCTGGCATTGTTATGGCTGGTAATAAACGTAGGATCTCCGGACATAATATATCCCACAATCTGGTTTACCGGATTATATCCTTTTTCGGACAAAGCCTTGTAAACAAGCTCGAGGATATCCTTAACGGAAGCCGCATTTTCTTTTTCAACTTTGAAATACTGCGTGTTGTTTAAATCTGCCATAGTAAAATCCGTCCTTTTTCAATCTTTATTCATTTTAAAATAAAACCCATGAAAAGTAAAGAAATGGCAATTATTCTTTCCCTTATATTTCAAATACCATTAGATCATCTTTTAAAAAGCCACTGATTCTTCCGGTTCGTATCTGGTTTTCCAATGAATGTTCTTCATTTTTTAATAAATACGCAACTTTTATGTACTCTTTCGTAAAGCCCGTCATATACGTTTTATCATCCACTTCTGTCTTTTCCTCAAACAAAACGGAAACTTCTTTTCCGATAAAAGAGGAACGATATTCTTTTGACATTTCACGTTCCAATGCCAATAGTTCGTCGGATCTGGCGGATTTTACTTTTTCTAAAACTTGGCCGCTCATCTTTTCGGCTTTCGTGCCGTGACGTTTGGAATATTTAAAGACATGCATTTCATAGAAACTGATTTCTCTGCAAAACGCTTTGCTTATTTGAAATTCCTCATCACTTTCCTGTGGGAAGCCAACGATGACATCTGTGGTAATGGCAGGGTTCTCAAAATATGCACGAAGACGCTTACATCCCTCCAAGTACTCGGTCGCAGAATATTTACGATTCATACGCTTTAAAGTCTCATCGCATCCACTTTGTAAAGAAAGATGAAAATGGGGGCAAATCTTTTCCACCCTGGAAATACGCCGACAAAACTCATCCGTGCATACCTGAGGCTCCAATGAGCTTAAACGGATACGTTCCACGCCCTCTATTGCATTAATGGCTTCGATTACGTCAATAAGCTCTACTTTCCCGGGAATTCCGTAGGATGTAATATGAATGCCGGTAAGTACTATCTCTTTGTAGCCTTTTTCCACCCACAGTTTCACTTCTTTTAAGATACTGTCTAAATCTCTGGAACGGGCTCGTCCTCGGGCATAAGGAATAATACAGTAGGTACAAAACTGATTACACCCATCCTGAATTTTTATAAAAGCTCTGGTATGCTCCTTTGGTATGAAAGTGCTAAACTCTTCATACTCAGCCACACCTTTATTGATATCTATAATATCCGTTTCAGTTTGGCGAGATGCCTCAAATTTTCGAATCTCTTCAATCAGGTTATGCTTTTTATTATTCCCGATAATAATATCACAGGAAAAATCCTCAGGCTTTAAGCCGGCAATGGTTGCCGTCTGCACATAGCACCCCGCCGCAATTACAATAGCATCGGGGTTCTGTTTTTTGGCACGATGAATCATTTGACGTGATTTACGATCCGCCATATTTGTAACGGAACAGGTATTGATAACATACACATCTGCTTTTTCCGAAAACGGCACGATCTCATAGCCATCATTCAGCAGCATTTGTTCCATTGCTTCCACTTCATAGGAGTTTACTTTACAACCCAAATTATGTAAGGCTGCTTTTTTCATTTCACAACTTCCTTAATTGACTTTTTTACATATATGCTTTACGATTACAATATATTTACAAACACTATAGGAGGATAAAACATGAAGACAGTTAAGATTTCGTTAAACTCTATCGACAAAGTAAAATCCTTTGTAAATACTATTAGCCAGTTTGACAGCGATTTCGATCTGATTTCCGGACGTTACGTCATTGATGCAAAATCCATCATGGGTATCTTCTCATTGGATTTATCTCAGAACATCGATCTTACCATTCATGCAGAAGATGATGCTGAAATCGTTGCTAAATTAAAGGATTACATCGTTTAAGGTGTAACCGTTATAGTTTCCGTTGTACGAATTGCAACATCCATTAACTCGTCGATTTTTTCGGCGAGTTTTTTTTCAGAGTTTTCAATAACAGAAAGTCTTGGCTTAGTTACCGGATGCTTTGCCACGAAAATGGTACAGCAATCCTCGAAAGGCAAAATAGAGGTCTCGTAAGTTCCGATTTTCTCGGAGCGCTCTATAATCTCCTGCTTATCCATTCCAATTAAAGGTCTGTAAACCGGCAAGGTACATACTGCGTTGGTACATTCCAAAGACTGCATGGTCTGGCTGGCTACCTGGCCGATGCTTTCACCGGTGATAAGTCCCAAATCTCCGTGTTCTTTTGCAAAATGCTCTGCAATCTTCATCATATAACGTCGCATAATAATGGTCAGTTCCTCATGCGGACACTGCTCATAAATATAAAGCTGTATATCCGTAAAGTTAACAATATGAAGGTTAATAGGACCTGCATACTTGGATACCTGCTTTGCCAAATCCACTACCTTTTGCTTTGCACGCTCTGAAGTATATGGAGGTGCATGGAAATAGGTGGCATCTAAAGTTACACCACGCTTTGCAATCATATATCCTGCAACCGGAGAATCGATTCCACCGGATAAAAGCAACATGGCAGAACCTGAAGTACCTACAGGCATTCCTCCCGGTCCGGGAACTTCCTTACAATAATAGTTAATACGCTCACGAATCTCTACATGAAACATTACTTCCGGATTATGAACATCAACCTTAAGGTTCGGATATGCCTCTAAAATCTTTTCCCCAATGGCAGCGTTTAATTCCATAGAATTCATAGGATAATTCTTACGACTTCTTCTGGAATCCACTTTAAACGTAAAAGATGGATCCTTCCCGTATACTTCACCAAAGTATTCCACAACTTCTTTTGCCAATGCGTCAAACCCGTTGTCTTCCGTTAATACCGCGGGACAGATTCCCACAATACCAAAGACACAGGAAAGTGCCTCTATCGCCTCATCCATATCAAAATCGGAAAGAGCCTCCACAAAGATTCTTCCCATTGGTCTGGTTACTTCAAATTCACCCACATCCTTTAAGGCAAACTTAATCTGTTTTACCAGGCTCTCCTCAAAGGTGCGACGATTCTTTCCCTTTAATGCTATTTCTCCGTACTTAATTAAAAATGCTTTTTCCATGATAAATCCTTTAATGTCTTGTATATTTCTGTAACTTCGGAACAATATCCTTTAGCTCTTTTACGGCATACTCCAATTCTTCCTTGGTGGTATGAATGGAAAATGAAAACCGTACCGTAGAATCCAAAAGATTCTTTTTTAAACCAATGGCAGTCAAAGTCTTTGATACCGCAGGCTTATTGGAAGAACATGCACTTCCCGCTGACACAAAAATACCCTTTTCCTCCAAAGAATGAAGTAATACTTCCGCACGTACACCCTCTACGGAAACACTGACAATGTGAGGTGCCCCATTTTCATCCAAGGGTCCGTTTAAAGAAACACCGTCAATCTTGCGAAGCTCGGCAGTAAAATAATCTCTAAGTTTATAAAGTTTTGCCTGATTCTTATCAAAGTTCTTAAAAATCTCTTCCACAGCAACACCAAGTCCTGCAATGGCCGGTACGTTTTCCGTGCCGGAACGAAGGCTCCATTCCTGTCCGCCTCCAATCATAACTGCGTTGCATTTTACTTTTTCGGACTTATATAAAAATCCGCTTCCCTTTGGTCCGTGAATTTTATGCCCGCTAACCGAAAGTGCATCAATATTCATTTTTTTCGGATACAATTCCACTTTACCGTAGGATTGAACCGCATCCACATGGAACAAAGTTGTGGAGTTTTTTTGCTTAATAATACTTCCGGCTTCCGCAATAGGTTCAATGGTTCCTATTTCGTTATTTACATGCATAATGGAAACCAATATGGTATCCGGTCGAATCAAATCCGATAATTCCTTTAAGTCAATCCGTCCTTTTTCATCAACATGTAAATAGCTAATCTCAAAACCATTCTTTTCCAACATAGCCAACGAGTTTCCCACGGATGGATGCTCAATCGGCGTGGAAATCACATGCATTCCGCTGCGCTTATAAGCAGACGCTATTCCGTACAAGGCAAGATTATTAGTCTCTGTACCACCGGAGGTAAAGATGATTTCTTTCTCATTTACCTTAAGGCTCTTTGCTATGGCACTTCTGGTTTCCTTCAAATAGTTTTCCGCCTCAAAGCCCTTTAAGTGCATGGAAGACGGGTTTCCATAGTCCTCCAAGAATACCTTATTCATTTTTTCTACTGCTTTTTCGCTACATCTGGTGGTAGCGGAATTATCCAAATACGCTTCCATTCGCCTAGTCCTTTAAAAAAATACACCGATTGCCTATTATAGCAACACTTTCAAAAAAACTCAAATACAACCTTAGGATAACTTTTGTGCGGTAATATTTACCCATTCTCCCTGATGATTTTCCTCTATTACCTTAAGGCCTGCTTCCTCGATGGCCTTTCGCACCTCTTTAGCCTTAAAGTCAATAATGCCGGATGAAATAAAAAGTCCACCGGGTTTGATACGATCAGGAATACGGGGCATCATATCAACAATAATATCCGCCAAAATATTGGCTACCACCACATCATAGCACTCCGAGCCCAGTTTCCTTTCAAGTTCTGCATCCGTGCAAAGATTTCCGATATAGAAAGATGTTTTTCCATAATCCAAATCATTGTTTTTAAAATTCTCTTTCGCAGAAAGAATGCAATCTTCATCAATATCTGTACCTGCCACGGTACCGGCACCTAATTTTAATGCCACAATGGATAAAATGCCACTGCCAAATCCCAAGTCCAATACCGCTTCATTGCCCTTTAAATACTTCTTTAACTGGCGAATGCAAAGCTGAGTGGTCTCATGCTTTCCTGTTCCAAACGCAATACCCGGATCAATTCGAACCACCATTTGTTCCTCGGAAATATCCCTATTTTCTTCCCAGGTCGGAAGAAATAAAATATCCTCAATGGTAAACTCGTGGAAATACTTTTTCCAGTTATCTCTCCAATCCGCCTCATCGGTTTCGCTAACAGATATTCGTCCCGAACCGATATCCATAAACTTCCGGGTTTCTTCCAGTGAGAATTGAATCTTTTCAATCAAAGAAGAAGCGTCCTCTCCTTCCTCCACGTAAAAGCATATATGACATTCGTTTAAATCCCCAACCACATCCGGCTGAAGTTCCTCATATACACCGCCCTGTTTCTCATCAAAAACAGGCAGATTATCTTTTATCTCAATATTGGTAATATCATGTTCCATCAAAATTCCGCTGATGACATCCTCAGCTTCCGGAATCGTATCAATGGTATAACAAATCCACTTCATAGCAAACATCCCTTTCAAAGATAAATTGTCTCAAAATCCAATCAATTATACCATGAAATACTTATTCAGGCATAAAAAAAGGAAAGTAACATCTTTACTTTCCTTTTGATAATTAGAAGAATTTCTTCTTTCCTTTTTTCTTTCGGTCATCACCACCGGTAGTTTTTTTCGGTCCCTCCAAGGTGTTTCCGGTTTCAGAATCAAATGCTTTTAAAGCTTCCTTTGCTTTTTCATTTAACTTAGTCGGCACTTCTACCAACAAAGTAACATAGTGATCGCCACGCATATTGGAATTGCGAAGAGACGGAATTCCCTTTCCGCGAAGACGAATTCTGGTATTTGTCTGGGTACCGGCCTTTACTTCATATGCAATCTGTCCGTCGATGGTGTCGATAATTACCTCACCACCAAGTGCAGCTACTGCAAAGGAAATCATATGATCGGAATACACATCATAATCACGACGTACAAAAGTCGGATGCTGACGTACACGAACCTCAACCATTAAATCGCCTCTTGGGCCACCGTTGATTCCCGGCTCACCCTTATCACGAATGCGAACTCTTTGTCCATGGTCAATTCCGGCCGGAATGCTGACTGAGATTTTCTTTTTCTTCGCCACATATCCGGTTCCGTGACATTCCGTACATTTTTCTTTAATCATCTGGCCACTGCCCTGACACTCCGGACAAGTGGTAACGTTTTGTACCGTACCAAAGAAAGACTGTGCCGTGGTGATAATCTTACCTTTACCGCCGCATCGACTACAGGTAGTCTTGGAAGTACCAGGCTTTGCACCGCTACCCTTACAGGTCGGACATTCATCCTTTAAAACAAGCTCGATTTCTTTCTCGCAACCAAAAGCCGCTTCCTCAAAGGAAATGGTAACGGATGTATGAATGCTCTGTCCCTTCATTGGGCCATTGGATGCACGACGGGATCCGCCACCAAAGAAATCTCCAAAAATATCTCCGAAAATATCGGAAAAGTCCATACCGGAAAAATCAAATCCACCTGCGCCCGGTCCACCGCCTTCAAAAGCAGCATGTCCGAACTGGTCGTACTGACGGCGCTTATCCGCATCGGAAAGCACGGCATAAGCCTCAGAAGCCTCTTTAAACTTCGCTTCCGCTTCCTTATCTCCCGGATGCATATCCGGATGATACTTTTTGGCAAGCTTACGATATGCACTTTTAATCTGAGCGTCGTCAGCGCCTCGATCGACGCCTAAGACCTCATAATAATCACGTTTTTGTTCTGCCATTTTCTAATCCTTAAACTTCCTTGAAGTCTGCATCTACGACATCGTCATTGCCGCCTGCATTTGAAGCACCTGCTGCAGAGTCTGCACCTGACATATCAGGGCCTGCAGCCTGCTGAGCTGCCTGAGCATTCTCATACATCTTTGCAAATACCTTCTGAGCAGATTCCTGTAACTTCTCCTGAGCAGCCTTAAGTTCAGCTACATCAGATTCAGACATTTCATCTGCCTGTGGATGCTTATCAAGTAAATCCTTAACCTTCTGGATGTCAGCTTCTACGGCAGACTTATCCGCAGCATCAAGGTTTGCTCCTACTTCATCAAGAGCCTTCTGTGTCTGGAATACAAAGCTGTCAGCATCGTTTCTTGCATCGATGGCTTCCTTACGCTTCTTATCCTGAGCTTCGAACTCAGCTGCTTCCTTAACTGCCTTTTCGATTTCATCGTCAGACATGTTAGATCCTGCAGTAATGGTAATGTGCTGTTCCTTACCTGTTCCAAGATCCTTAGCAGATACGTTTACGATACCGTTTGCGTCAATATCAAAAGTAACTTCAATCTGAGGTACACCACGACGTGCTGGAGGGATACCGTCAAGTCTGAACTGTCCAAGAGACTTATTATCTCTAGCGAACTGACGCTCACCCTGAACAACGTTAATGTCTACTGCTGTCTGGTTATCCTCTGCGGTGGAGAATACCTGAGACTTCTTGGTAGGAATGGTTGTATTTCTTTCAATAAGTCTTGTAGCAACACCACCCATGGTCTCGATAGAAAGTGAAAGCGGAGTTACATCAAGAAGTAAGATTTCACCTGCACCTGCATCTCCGGCAAGCTTACCACCCTGGATAGAAGCACCAAGAGCTACGCACTCATCCGGATTTAAGGTCTTAGAAGGCTCATGTCCTGTTAAAGCTTTAACCTTATCCTGAACTGCAGGAATACGTGTAGAACCACCAACCAATAATACCTTAGAAAGATCAGATGCGTTTAAGCCTGCATCCTTTAATGCGTTCTGTACCGGTACTGCGGTTCTTTCAACCAAGTCATGTGTTAACTCATCAAATTTTGCACGAGTTAAGTCCATATCAAAATGCTTCGGTCCTTCAGCTGTAGCTGTAATGAACGGAAGGTTAATGTTTGTGGTAGTAGCTGCAGACAATTCTTTCTTAGCCTTCTCTGCTGCTTCTTTTAATCTCTGAAGAGCCATCTTATCGGTAGATAAGTCAACACCTTCTTTTGCCTTGAACTCAGCAAGCATCCAGTCGGTAATCTTCTGATCGAAGTCATCACCACCAAGACGGTTATCACCTGATGTAGAAAGAACTTCGATAACGCCGTCACCGATTTCGATAATAGATACATCGAATGTACCACCACCAAGGTCGTATACCAT
>JAEEGL014489159.1_pt1 | contig 50736 bp, 40 predicted proteins | sample 9134231 | NCBI WGS metagenome assembly JAEEGL01 (sample SAMN16246548, study PRJNA631951) | gut metagenome | biome: gut microbiome; feature: rumen; material: fiber-attached | host: Bos | place: Iran: Karaj | collected 2018-10 | reverse complement strand
CCAGATGTGCGCGTTCCAGATGTGCGCGTTCCAGATGTGCGCGTTCCAGATGTGCGTAATATATATATACGTCTTCCAGATATGCGCCTGCCAGATTTGCGCCTTCCAGATTTGCGCCTTCCAGATTTGCGCCTTCCAGATATGCGCCTTCCAGATATGCGCCTGCCAGATTTGCGTCTGCCAGATTTGCGCCTGCCAGATTTGCGCCTGCCAGATTTGCGCCTGCCAGATTTGCCCCTCTTAAATTGGAGCCTCTTAAAACAAAAGAAGGCATTTCCCACTTCCTTAAATCATACGGATAATCGTTCCAATCTGAAGCGTTACTATTATCCCAAATAGAAGTAGTAACTTGCAGTGCTGCATTGCTACAGAGAAGCATCAGCATACTGTGCTTGAAATATATTAAATCCTCTCTTGATAAATCTTTATTAGTGTAACCCCTTTCACACATATAATGCGTTAAATTGGAAAACAGAAAACTGATCTGCTTTGTTGGTAAAGTGGGACAGTATGTACCATTTTTCATTTCACGTCTAGGTATAACATATTCTGGAACAGGTTTTACAGAAAACAGCTGCGAAACAATCAATTGATACGCTATTCCGTAATAGAAGTGCCTTCCCAAAATGCAACAGTTACTCAGAGCATCATTTTTATGTAATGTTTTTAAATGTCCTAGAATATCATCGGTTATCATTTTATATCGAAAAGCAGAAATAAGATTCCCCCAAACCATTTCAGGAGATTGATGCTCGATATCTGGCATACTAAGATAATCTTCGTAAAGCTTCACTGCAGCAAAGTATTCGTACACTGTCTTGTGTGCAAAGACTATTCCTGTTTCATCAGAATTCTCTCTTGCAAAGTGAAACACTGCAAAATAGGCTTTGGTGTTAATCTGGTAACCATCTGGTATTTGTACACCATTCTGTTTTAAGATTGACTTTGTTCTGCTTTTTGCATTGGCGATTGCACCCGGTTGCTCTGCATCACTCAATGTCAATGTTCCATATAAAAACATTTGAAAAGCAAGTTCTTTTGTAAACTGCCATTGCACTCGACGTACCAACGTCTCATCAAACACTTCGTGTGCCGTAGCATTTGAAATATGTTCTCGATCAAGCAATTTTCGAAATGCTTCGTCATAGATGGTCCCAATAGTACTCTCTTTCGTCACTTTGATCCGTGAAAAACAGACAATATATAAAATAACCGGAATCTGCAAGATTTTGCGCCGTTCATCTTCAGGATCATCTTCTGGAAGATTATCATAGAATTCGAAGAAATCTTTAATCCACTCATCAAAAGAAGGATCCCGCTGATAGGATTTATACTTATCGCACCATTCATGAACGGTGTTTTCAGTCCATGAAAGAGTGAAGTGCTTCATGCAATCATTTTTGATTTTCATTTTTCCGTATTTATTAATGCAATCAGTTTTTCGACTTGTAATCAGGATTTTTAAACCACATTCAGAAAAGGAATGAAGATTCGAAAGAAAAGAATCTACTGGGAAATGGGGACAGAGCACCTCAACCTCATCAAGTCCGTCTAGGACAAATAACACTTTCTCAGTCGGCCAATCGCTGATGTTAAAAAATTTTTTCAATAGCTTTTTAATGCTCTTGCCCTTGCCCCATGTTTCTAATTCTTCAGTTTTATCACGGAGCGGTATGACATGAAGATTCTTCAAGGGAATCTTAAACTCTCGGTTTTCTGCATCGGGAACTTTCGCATCCCGAACGATTTTCCGACAAAGACTGCTTTTTCCAACGCCCGCGTCTCCGAAAAGCAATAACACACTATGATCAATGTCATTAAAAAACCAATCGTTGATTATGTCAGCAGCCGAAGAAGATATGCCATTATCTGCATTGACAACTGGCGAACAGTACATGCTTTCAAGCGTAATCTGGTACTTTCGTTTGTTTTCCAAAAATAAAGGGGATCGAAATTCATGATAATAAGCACCATTATCATCCTGAATCAGAGTACGTTTCATTGTTTGGACAATTTCTTCTTGTATCCTTTTTGTTTCCTCCTGATAAACATTCTGATATTCCTTATTGAACGCCTCGTCAAATTGTTCAGCAACGCATTTCAAATGCTTGTCAGATTGCGCCTTTTCCCGTACACGCATACACAGTATTCTGGATGTCTCACGGAGATTATTTTCAGGAATAATAATATTCTGCATTCTATTTTGGTCATTTTCGGATATCTTCGTAAAACCTTGGCTCTCCTGAAAACGTTTAATACTCTGATAGATTCCTTCTTCTTCAAGACAAAAAGTCAAATCGGAACTATTCTGTATCACATCCGTATTCCACTTCTTCAGAGCATTATGATAGTCATTGCCATCAGGCTCGAAATAATCTCCCACAACTTTTTTTATTACTTTTGCTGCTCCTACGAGAGCAGTCTCTTGTAGACTTCTACCTATTATTTCTATGGCTTTTTCAATTGCTGCTCCTGCAATTGCATCTGTAACAATCCCCGGCATTTTTACTGTCCCCTTCTCTTCAACTCGCAATGGAGAAAATGTAAACATTGCTAATGGTATTATAGCATCCTATGGCAATAAAGTCAAGAAATATATAACATAAAAAGTATGTAAAGAGCCCGGCCTAAGCCGGGCAGTTACAATCAATCGTTAAAAAACAACTAAGAGACCGTAAACGCAAAAGGGATGATGATCTACTCCAATCCAAGAATCAGCTTGTTCATGAACTTTCTATGCCATTATAGTACAAAAAATAGAATTCCATCCAGTTGCAATTGACATTTCATCCTAAATATGATATAATATAAAGATAAAATTTGCTAAAACTGTCTATGGAGGTGTTTCATGTCTAAGCTGGAAGAAATAGTCATCGGAGCTCGTGTTTCAGGCATTTCCTCTGATGAAAAGGTCGAAATACTTGCAGTCAAATGGTATGGGTCTGATGTACTTGAAGCAACCTTCAGGAATGACAAAGGCAATTTGGGAAGTTGCTTACTTTATCGGGAGAATGAGCCTGATTTGAATGTTGTTACTGATCATCTCCCATGGAGCTTTGATGCCGACGGTAACGATATGCGCCTCGTCTCCGAAGCATACCGCATAAATCTGTCTCATCTGTTTGATCCGTATCTTGCTATTCACACCTCGTCTATAGAGCCTTTGCCGCATCAGATTTCAGCTGTGTATGAAGAAATGCTGACTCGTCAGCCTTTGCGCTATGTATTAGCAGATGATCCCGGAGCCGGAAAAACGATCATGACAGGCCTACTGTTGAAAGAACTGATTGTTCGCGGCGATCTAAAGCGCTGTTTAATCGTATCTCCCGGCAGTCTCTCCGAGCAATGGCAGGATGAACTTTACAGCAAATTTCACCTTCGATTTGAAATCCTTTCTAATGACCGCATTGAATCAGCTGTCAGCGGTAATGTGTTTACTGAAACGAATTATTGTATCGCCAGACTGGATAAGCTGGCTCGCAATGAGAACCTTCAGCAAAAGCTCTGTGCATCTGAATGGGATCTGATCGTCGTGGATGAAGCGCATAAGATGTCCGCTTCTGTGTGGGGCGGAGAGGTCAGATATACGCAGCGCTATCATCTTGGACAGCTTCTATCCGGAATCACGAGGCATTTTCTTCTTCTGACTGCGACACCGCATAACGGAAAACCAGAGGATTTCCAGCTTTTCCTTGCTTTAATTGATCAGGATCGTTTTGAAGGCGCGCAGCGTACCAGTGCTCAGGCAATAGATGTTTCAGATGTTATGCGCAGGCTGGTCAAAGAAGAACTCCTGAAATTTGACGGCACACCGCTGTTTCCGGAACGAATAGCCTATGCAGTCAACTATGATCTTTCTCCGCAGGAAGCATCGCTGTATGATGCAGTAACGAAATACGTGCAGGATGAGTTTAACCGAGCGGATAATCTGGATAATGAGCATAAATCGACTGTAGGGTTCGCGCTGACGATCTTACAGCGTAGACTAGCTTCCTCACCCGAGGCCATTTACCAGTCCCTGCATCGCAGACGCGAACGCCTTGAGAATAGGCTGAACGAAGAACTGCTCGGGAAACGCGCTGCGGAATACAATGAGACTGTTGTGTTTAATGAGGATTATGATACGGATGACATGTCCTCAGATGAAATGGAGAACACAGAAGAACGTGTTGCAGATCACGCATCCGCTGCAACAACCATCTCAGAACTGGAAGCTGAAATCAAAACGCTGAAACGTTTGGAAGATCTCGCAAATCAGGTGCGTGTCAGCGGAACTGATCGCAAATGGGATGAGCTTTCTCAGCTTCTGCAGGATAACGAATGTATGTATACGCCCGCTGGTGAGCGCGAAAAGCTGATCATCTTCACCGAACATCGGGATACATTAAAGTATCTCGCAGATAAAATCCGTTCGCTTTTGGGTAAAGATGAAGCTGTAGTTACGATTCACGGTGCAATGCTGCGTGATGATCGCCGAAAAGTCGAGGCGCTTTTCAAACAGGATCCTGATGTTGTCGTTCTGATCGCAACAGATGCTGCCGGTGAAGGTATCAACCTGCAGCGCGCGCATTTGATGGTGAACTACGATCTTCCATGGAACCCCAACAGACTGGAGCAGCGTTTCGGCAGAATCCATCGTATCGGACAGACTGAGGTCTGTCACTTGTGGAATTTGGTTGCAAAGGAGACCCGCGAAGGTATGGTCTTCCAGCGGCTGTTTCAGAAGTTGGAAGAAGAGCGTGCAGCACTTGGCGGAAAGGTCTTCGATATTCTTGGCAAGGTCTCTTTCGATAACCGTCCGCTGCGTGAGCTGCTCCTTGATGCAATCCGCTACGGAAACGATCCCGAAGTCAAAGCACGGCTCTGGAGAGTCGTGGATGAATCTCTTGACGTGGAGGCACTCCGTAAGCTGATTGAAGAAAATGCCCTGACTGACGATATTATGGATGTCAGCAAGGTCATGGAAATTCGTGCAGATATGGAGCGTAAGGAAGCACAGAAGCTCCAGCCTTATTTTATCGAAGGCTTTTTCCTTGCAGCTTTCCGGCAGGTTGGCGGAACGATCCGTCCGCGTGAGAACGGTCGCTATGAGATCACGAATGTACCGTTTGCAGTCCGGAACCGCGATATGCAAATTGGGTTCGGTGAATCCGTACTGACGAAATATGAGCGTATCTGCTTTGATAAGCAATACTGCAATATTCAGGGCAAAGTGCCTGCAACGCTGATCTGCCCCGGACATCCTTTACTGGAAGCCGTCATTGATCTTGTTCGTGAACGCTATGCTGATACCATGAAGCGAGGTACTGTCTTTATAGACGAGACAGATTACAGCACTGAACCGTCGCTCTTATTCTATATAGAAGATGCTGTGCAGGACGGTAAAGTGCTTGCAAACGGTGCAAAGCGCGTTATTTCCAAGAATGTCCATTTTGTCAAGCTGCATCAGGACGGCACCGCTGCGAATGCCGGATACGCTCCGTATCTTGACTATCGTGCAACAACGCCGGAAGAATACGCTGTAATCCGGCCGTTTATCGAATCGCAGGAATGGCTGATGCGCGATGTGGAAGAACGAGCGATGCATTATGCGGTCACGGAAATCGTACCGAAGCATTTTTCCGAGGTAAAGGAACGCAAAAAGAAGCAGCTGGATAAAATCGAGCAAGAGGTAAACAAACGCCTGAAAGCCGCAATTCGCTATTGGGATTACCGTGCAGGCGAATTGAAGGAAAAAGAAGCTGCGGGCAAATCCAATGCGAGACTAAACTCTGAAATGGCAAGCCGCAGAGCAGATGAACTGGAATCCAGACTGCAAAAGCGACAGGCAGAGATTGATCAGGAACGCAATATCTCTCCGACTGCGCCGGTCATCATCGGTGGCTCGCTGGTCATTCCGATCGGACTGCTGCACAAGCTCATGCCGCAGACAGTTGCTGATCTCGGCGGAGCGGATAAAAAGGCTGTTGAGGATGCAGCTATGAACGCTGTTATGCAGATCGAGCGTGATATGGGCTATCTCCCGCATGATGTCACAAAGCAGAACTGTGGCTATGACATCGAATCGGAGATTCCCGAAGATAAACGCACAGACGGTCGTTCCCTGCGGTTTATTGAGGTTAAGGGACGGCGTAAGGGTGCGGATACCGTCACAGTGAGCAAAAATGAAATTCTGCACGGATTGAATCTAAAGGATAAATATATCCTTGCCATAGTCGAGGTAGACGGCGACCGGACGCACACCGTCTATCTGCAATGCCCGTTCCGGAATGAGCCGGACTATTCTACCACAAGCGTCAATTATAATATCGAAGACTTGAAGCAGCGCTTCCCTGTGCTGCTGGAAAGGTGAACATATATGGCAAAGAAGCTGATCGAGGTCGCGCTGCCGCTGGAAAAGATCAATGCGGAATCTGCGCGCGAAAAATCCATCCGGCACGGACACCCATCCACGCTGCATCTATGGTGGGCGCGCCGCCCTCTGGCGGCTGCGCGTGCTGTGATCTGGTCTTCACTGGTCGATGATCCGTCTGCGCACCCGGAGGAATTCCCGACGGAAGAAGAGCAGGAGAAGGAGCGTAAGCGTCTGTTTGATATTCTCGAACAGCTTGTTGTCTGGGAGAATTCCAACAATCCCGATGTATTAGACGCGGCAAAGAAAGAAATCATGAAATCTACCGGCGGGAATCCGCCGGAGCTGCTGGATCCTTTTGCTGGCGGCGGTGCGATCCCGCTGGAGGCACAGCGGCTCGGTCTGGTTGCGCACGCCCATGATCTGAACCCTGTTGCTGTCATGATTAACAAGGCGATGATCGAAATTCCGCCGCGTTTTGCAGGCAGACCGCCTGTGAACCCGGATGCAAAGGAGCATTTTGCGTCCACCGGCTATGTCGGAGCTGCCGGGCTTGCTGAGGATGTGCGCTGGTACGGCGAATGGATGAAACAGGAAGCCTTCAAGCGCATCGGGCATCTGTACCCGCAGGTGGATGTGCCTGATGAACTCGGCGGAGGAAAAGCAACCGTCATTGCATGGATCTGGGCGCGAACTGTGAAATGCCCGAACCCAGCCTGCGGCTGTGAGATGCCGCTTGCAAGTAGCTTTGTATTGTCAAAGAAAAAAGGAAATGAAGCTTGGGTTCACCCTGTTTTTGAAAGAGAGAACAAAACTATTTCTTATGAAGTTCGTTATGGAAAAATGACAGAAAATATTTGCCCCAAAGTCTCTCGCGGAGCTAAATTTAAATGTATAATGTGTGGTGCATCCTCAGAAGAAGAATATATCAAATCAGAGTCCCGTGCAGGGAGAATGGGAGCGTGTCTTTTAGGCGTTGTGGCAGAAGGCAAAAAAGGAAGATTATACATATCACCTGATAGTAGTCAAATAAAAGCGGCGCAAGTTGTAAAACCGGATGATCATCCTGACCAATCTCTACCCTATGATCCTCGAAATATCTGGTGTGTTAATTATGGCTTAGATACCTATGACAAATTGTTTACCAATCGTCAATTAACTGCATTAACTACCTTCTCTAGTCTTGTAGCTGAAACACAGCGAATAGCTGAGCAAGACGCACTTGTTGCTGGCTTACCTGCCGATGATATTCCTCTGCGTGATGGCGGCACTGGTGCAAAAGCATATGGTGAAGCTATCGGAGTATACTTAGCTTTTCTTGTAGATCAATTATCAAATCAATCAGCTTCCGTTTGCGGTTGGAACAGTGTTAATACTCAAATGCGATGCGTTTATGCTAGACAAGCATTGCCTATGGTTTGGGATTTTGCGGAATCTAATGTTTTTAGCAATTCATCTGGTAGCTTTTCAAATCTTCATACACTTATGTCAAAAGCATTTATCTCATTAGGGCTAGGTAAACAGGGGATTGTAAAACAATTTGACGCGCAAAGTAATTGTCAACTAATGAATATAATGGTTTCAACTGATCCACCATACTATGATAACATCGGATATGCTGATTTGTCAGACTATTTTTATGTATGGTTGCGTCAGAGTTTGAAAGAAACATATCCACATTTATTCCGCACAATGCTTGTTCCAAAATCCGAGGAATTAATTGCAACGCCTTATCGTTTTGATGGGAGTACAGAAAAAGCCAAAGCCTTCTTTGAAGAAGGTATGCTTAATACTTGCAAGCAAATAAATGAATATGCAAGAGACGATATTCCAGTTACTGTATACTACGCTTACAAACAAAGTGATACTACAAATGATCAAACCTCTTCATCAGGTTGGGAAACCATGTTATCTTCTATCATTCAAGCGGGATTTACAATTACCGGAACCTGGCCTATCCGTACTGAAAAGCCAGGCAGGACAATTGAGATTGGAACGAACGCACTTGCAAGTTCCATTGTGCTGGTTTGCCGCAAGCGTCCGAAGGATGCCCAAGGCTGCACCCGCCGCAATTTCCTTGCTGAACTGCGCAGAGAACTGCGTCCGGCGCTGCAAAAGCTCCAAAGCAGCAACATTGCACCGGTTGACCTTGCACAGTCTGCGATCGGTCCGGGCATGGCTGTTTTCTCAAAATACAGCGCAGTCCTTGAAGCTGACGGCACGCCGATGTCCGTGCGTGAAGCGCTCCAGATCATCAATCAGGAACTGGATGTTTTCTTCAACGAGCAGGACGGCGCACTGGATAAGGAAAGCCGCTTCTGTCTCGATCTCTACACGCAGTTCGGCTTCAATGACATGAAATTCGGTGATGCCGATACCCTCGCTAGAGCAAAGAACACATCGGTCGATGTATTGAAAAAAGCAGAAGTACTTGTCGCTGAAAAGGGCATCGTGCATCTGATTCCACGTGAAGATTTGCCGGAGGCAGTCAGCCAAACCGAAAAAATCATCTGGAAACTGACATAACAGCTGACGCAGGCATTTGAGGTCGGCGGATTCTCTAAATGCGCGAATATCCTTGCCGGAATGCACGGCAGCAATGTCGAAGATGCCAAGGCGCTTGCATATCGGCTCTACACCCTTGCGGAACGCAAGGGCTGGACGAACGAAGCCTATGCTTATAACAATCTGATCGTCGCATGGCCGGATATCATGGATATGGTCAGCCGTATGCGCGAAAGCGGTGAGACGCAGTACAGTTTCGGATACTGAGGAGGAGTAATATCATGACTGACAAAGTTTCAAAGGTACAGCAGGGATTCCGCATCCTTTTGCCGGGTCTTTCGGGTTATATCTGTCATGAACTGCTCATGGAATTCGGCGGCAGCTATTGGTGGAGTAATGTGCTGCTGAAGCTGAACGACCAGAGCAATCTGCCCGATTCGGGCGACTATGCGAAGCTGATGGATTCGCTGGATATCGCAAACTGCCTGCGGCTGATCGAACGCTTTTGGGGAGAACTGTTCCGGAAGAAGCTCCCGCGCGACTGCCGCACATGGGCAAGTGAGCTGATGCAGTGGCGCAATACCGTTTCACATGCCGGCACTGCCGATATGGCGGATGATGACGCATGGCGCGCACTGGACACTATGGTGCGTTTCTGCGAACAGCTTCCCGATGAGGAAGAAACCGTGGAGCAGCTCCGAGAAATGGTGCGTGAGGTGCGTTACGGCAGCAGTCTCGGTTCAACCGCTGCTGCACAGCCCGTGCAGGCTACCGGCACAACAAAAGCAACCGGCATCCTGGAGAAAACCTCTGCCGGTCTGAAAAGCTGGCGTGAGATCATGGAGCCGCATCCGGATGTTGCACAGGGGCGTTATCAGCACGCAGAATTTGCTGCTGACCTGGCACAGGTTGCCCGCGGCGAAGGCGCGATGGAATACTGTGATCCGGTTGAATTCTTCTCCCGTACCTATGTGACCGATGGTATGAAAGGCCTGCTTCGTCAGGCACTGCTTCGAGTAACCGGTAAAGGCGGAGAGCCTGTCATTCAGCTGAAGACTTCATTCGGCGGCGGTAAGACGCATAGTATGCTCGCGCTGTATCATATGCTTCGCAAGCCTATTCCGATTGATAAAATCCCGAATATGAAGCCGCTGCTTGAAGAACTCGGCATGGATACTTTCCCGCGTGCAAACGTCGCGGTTATTGTCGGATCTGCGATCAATCCGACGAAATATAAAGCACCACAGAACATGCCGGGCATCAGAATCAATACATTATGGGGTGAAATCGCTGCGCAGCTGGCACAGTCTGCCGGTGACCTCAGTCTGTATGAGCTTGTACGGGAGTCTGACAGAAAAGGCGTATCGCCGGGTTCGGAAACCTTCAAGACACTGTTTGATGCCTGCGGTCCCTGCCTGATCCTTATGGATGAGCTGGTTGCATACGCCAGAAAGCTCGGTAAACAGACTGATTTGCCTGCCGGAACCTTTGATAATTTCATCGTCTTTATTCAGGAGATTACAGAAGCTGCCAGAGCCAGCAAAAACAGCATTGTTGTCGCTTCTATTCCAGAATCAGATATTGAAGTCGGCGGAGATGAAGGAAAAACTGCGTTGGAGAGCATTGAGCATACCTTCGGCAGAATGGAGTCAATCTGGAAGCCTGTTGCAGCAAACGAGGGCTTTGAGGTTGTGCGCCGCAGACTTTTCCTGCCATGCAAGGATGAAACTGCGAAAGAGGACATTTGCCGCGCATTCAGCCAGTTCTATCTGGAACACAAAACTGATTTCCCGCTTGAAGCATCAGAACTGACCTATCGGGAGCGGATGATGTCTTGCTATCCGATTCATCCGGAGATGTTTGACCGACTCTACAATGACTGGTCTACGCTGGAGCGTTTCCAGAGAACAAGAGGCGTTCTCCGACTGATGGCTGCAGTGATTCACGAACTGTGGATGGGCAACGATGCGAGTCCTATGATTATGCCTGGCTCCCTGCCGCTTGATGTACCGAATGTTTCCTATGAGCTGACACGGCATCTGAATAGTGAAAACTGGACATCCATCATCGACAGCGAAGTGGATGGCAGGCACTCTGTTCCGTATCAGATGGAGCAGAGCAACATCCGCTACGGAACAAACCTTGCTGCCAGACGCATTGCCAGAACAGTTTTTCTCGGCAGTGCACCGACTTCCCGCGAACAGCACACCAAAGGACTGGAGCAGCCACGCATCCGTCTTGGGGCGATTCAGCCAGAAGAAAATATCTCAGTCTTTGATGATGTGCTAATGAAACTACAAAACAAGCTGACATATTTCTATTCCAACCCGTCGAATGACCGGTTTTGGTTTGATACCCGCCCGACACTTCGCAAGACTGTCGAGGAGCGTGCTTCACAGATTGCTGCTGCAGATGTCGAATATGAGATTGAGCAACGGCTTCGTAAGCTGAGAAAAGACCAGCCTTTCTCTGGATTGCATATCTGCCCAACCTCCACGTTGGATGTAACAGACGAACAGTCTGTACGTTTGGTTGTTCTTCGACCGGAGGATACTTTCAAATCAGGGACAGAGTGTGCAGCACTACAGCGTATGAATGATATTCTGAATAATAGAGGTACCTCTCCGCGTATCTATAAGAATATGCTGGCTTTTCTTGCGCCGGATCAGGGTTTGATTTCCAGTTTAAAGGAAGGCGTCCGATTGTATCTTGCATGGGAGTCAGTCAATAAGGAGAGTGAAGACCTGAATCTGGATGCAAGTCAGAGAAGAGAAACGAGGAATAGTCTAGAACGCAGTAACAAAACTGTTGATGATCGTATTCTTGAAGCCTACTGCTGGCTGGTTGTACCCTCTATTGATCGGGATGTTGATATGCGATCGGTTGAATGGAATCCGACGAGAATCAGTGGAAAGAACAGCGGTTTGGTTTCTGAATGCGGCAAAACGATGGAACGAAATGAAGAAATCATCACAAAGTGGGCTCCGATGCTGCTAAAAATGGAACTTGACAATCTGCTCTGGCGCGACAAAAACGACCTCAGTATTAAACAGCTATGGGATTACTTAACAACATATTGCTATTTGCCAAGATTACGAGATTATTCAGTTCTGGAAGAAGCAATTCGCGTCGGTTTGAATTCTCCGGAATTCTTCGCCTATGCTGCTGGTGTTGAGAATGGTAGGTATATTGATCTTAAGTATAACTGCCATGTCAGTATGACTGATATATCCGGATTCATCGTGAAACCAGCTGCTGCACAGACGCAGATTCAAGCACAAATTGAGCAGGAACGCGAAAAAGCGGCAGAAAGAGCCAGATTAGCGGCTCAAATGCTTCCAAATTCGGATCAACAGTCCGCACAGCCCATTGGCATTGGTTCCGCAGAACCACCGGAATCTCCATATCAGCCAGATAATCCAGATCCACCACCAGTTGTTGCCCCGTCAAATACGCATTTCTATATGTCCGCTAAGCTTGATAATATGCGTACAAACAGAGATGTGCAGAAGCTGATGGAAGAAGTCATCTCACATCTGACGGATCTGGAAGGCTGCGATGTAGACATTCATCTTGAAGTATCTGCAACAAATCCGGATGGCTTTACTGTACCGATTGTACGTGCTGTATCGGAAAACTGCAGGACATTAAAAGTAGAATACTTCAGCTTTGAGCCGTGATTTGATAGTATGATGCAGCCCGTTATGGGCTGCACATATAATAATAGACTTGTAAATATAAGGAGTAGGAAAAATGAGCGAAGATCAGAATAAACAGAAAAACGGTTTTCAGAATACTGATTTGTGGTCTTTTTTTGAGCAGGCTACAAACGATGAAGATTTCAAAACTGCTGTAAAAAAGATTTGTGAAGACGGAGAAAAACTCTCTTCAACCATTATCACTTTTTTTCCAACGTTCACACGGCATGACGTGACACACATTCAAGGTGTATGCAACTGGATGACAAAGCTACTAGGTGATCATTTAAAAGATCTAAAAGCGGATGAGGCAGCATTGTTGTTAATGGCAGCATGCTGGCATGATAGTGGTATGAGTGTAACAAAGGATGAAGAAGATGAATTAAAGCAAAGGATAGTGGACGGAAATCCCACATGGCATAATGACAAAGAGCTTTATGACTATTTTGAAAAGCATCCCAGAGATGCAGTAGAATACTCAAAAGACAACAGTACAATTGAAAGAATCCTTCGAAATTATATTCGAGAGCATCATCATGAGCGTGCACAAAACAAAATTGATGAACTGGAATGGCAGTTAGAGCTTACCATGAGATGTATTACACCAGATTTACTTGCAGAGCTTTGTGAAAGCCATGGTGAAAAGTTGAAAGTCCATGAACAGGTCAGTGAAGATATCAATTATGAACTGTGTGCGGTTTTGTTACGTTTAGCTGATATTTTGGATTATGATGCAAGCCGTGCTCCGGATATTCTGTTCCTGCATTTAGGGTTAGATCATCCTAAAACTGCAGAGCAAAAGAAAAGTAGCGAAGAATTTCAAAAAAACAGCGCGGGTGCTTTTAAACTAGAAGACAGTCAAAAATTGCTTCGCTATTCAGCGCAATGCAGTGATCCAAACATTGAATGTGGTATTCAGGATTACCTGAAATGGGTTGAGGAAGAACTAGATCACAGTAGAAAAGTATTGTCTTACAGTGGAAGTGAAAAACGAATCACTTTGCCATTTAAGATAGAGTCTAAAATCAATCAAAAAGGCTATGAAGCAGGTGATTTCAAACTGACGATGAATCAGGATCGCATCATTGAATTGCTGGCAGGTGAAAAATTGTACAGCGATCCTGGTGTTTTTGTCAGGGAACTGCTGCAAAATGCAATTGATGCCGTTTTGGATCGTGTTCGTTGTGATCACAGCTTCAGCCTGAAAGATGGCAGAATTGATATTTATACCTGGCGGGATGAGGAAGGCTTTGCATGGTTTAGGATTGAAGATAACGGCACTGGAATGAATGAGCATATTCTTAAGAATTATTTTCTGAAAGTTGGTTGCTCCTATTATACCTCTGATGAATATATGAAAACAGAGCTTGATCCAGCTCTGAACAACGGATTCAAACCGACCAGCCGTTTCGGCATAGGGATTCTTTCATGCTTTATGAGCGACAAAAAGAATACTCAGGTTGAGGTGGAAACCATGCGGTATTCCAATAACAGACCAAATCCCAATGAAGTACTTCGTCTTTTTGTTCCATCGCTAACTGGCTCATACTTTCTGCTTAAACATAACTCTGTCAACGCTATCAAGATGCATACTCCACCAGGGATGAAAGAAAAAAAAGAAACCAAGCGCACAACCCCCGGCACAACGATTTGTGTACGCGTTAGACAGTTAAGCATGGGAATACATTCTTTCCGCGAATTGTTGGATAAATATATTGTATTTCCAGAAGTACGGATAACGCATTATGCTCAAGACACAAAAACCTATCCGACTCAGGCAGATTTTATGAAGTTGGTCGAAACATTACACGGGCGCAATGACCAGCCTTATGAGTATATTCATCCTCTCTCGGGGTGCTTGTTTGAAGAGTTAAAAAAGAATATGCCTGACTGGGAATGGTCATCCGAAAGCCAACCAGAGTTAATATTCAGCTATCAGCGATGTGATCAGCTAAGCGATTACTTAGCTGGTGTTATTCCATACGTGTGTATTCGAACGAACGCAAGGTGCAAATCAAAAGTTAATTATGATGGGAAAGAATTTACACCTGAATTGCGAGGAGATATTAGATTTTCGGAAGATGGATTTGATTTAATATCATTAATGTTTTTTGCAGTTAGCCCTGATTTACGGAAAGAATGCAAACTTAAAGGAATAGATTATGAATATATATTAATAGACCAATTACAATCAAGAAAATATATATTAAAAATTGCTCTTTCTGAATTCAAATCACTTCTGAGCGAAGAAGAAAAAAAGATTTGGAAGTATTTGTTCATCGAAAATAGATTTAGAGACTTTTGTTTCAATTCAATATTCGCCTTTAACGGAGTACTTGCAGAAAGAGATTTAAATCAATATCCCCGGACGTGCATTCTTTTATTGCATGGTCTATATAATCCTTCCATCAACCTTGCAAGAAACACTATTCTGTCACTGCCTATCGAAGCAGAATGTGAATTAGCACTGAAAGAAACTTATAGTTTTGATAGTGATTTGGATTTGAGTGATTTTTTTGTGCTAAATAACAGGTATAATTACAGGACTTCGGAGTGTTCTGAAGCAATATTAACTGATATTCTAGTAAACCATCCTGATTGGGAACGCAAAATAAAATATCATCTTTGTAATCCCAAGACATCTATCACTTTACATGATTTAATGGAACGAGAAAAAACAGTGGGACGGGTTCAAGTGATAATAGGAAGCTCGCATTCTTTACTGTATAGGTATCTTCAGCTCACGGCTCTAAGGCGTCATTTTATTGTTGATATTAAAAATTACGACAACTACTTAATCTGTTCAATTTTAGCATCTATTCCCAAGCCGTTAGATGCAAATACAATAAGCTTTCCGCCATGCTTGTTTAGTAATAACGTTGAACCGTGCAAGCGAAATTCAAAGGTCCTACGAATCAATGGCTCCTATAATCCAGAACATCGCTTTTCTCAATGGTTAATCAAACATCGTGAACTACTTCAGGAAATGCTGCCGCAAGAATACACGAATATATTAAGAATGATGCTAAGAGGGCTGGATGATACTGACTTGGATTATAATTCCATCAATCACTATTTGGATACACTAAAACAGTATAAGGGGATTTCGTTCAATATCACAGATGATTTGAAGCTTCAGGAAGAAGAATGTAGAAAACTAGAATTTGAAAAAGAATAATAAATATAGGCACAAAAAAGGAGGCTTATAATGAAAGAGATCATTGCAGCTGCCATCGGAGCTATCGTTTCACTGGCACTCAGTGCGGTGATGACACTGAAAGAAAATGCTCGTTTCTTTTCCAACACTGTCTCCACTGAACGTATGAACTGGATCAAGGATATCCGGAAGCTGGCAGCAGAGCTATTTACTGTTTGCGAGCAGTATGAACCAGACAATTTGCCGGAGGAACAGCGTACAATTTTTCTGAACGCACGTAATGGTATCTTGATTCGACTGAACCCGGACGGTTCCGGTTATTCGCTTGACAGCAAACTGCATCAGCTTCTCGGTGATCCGGATTTTGCAACAGTTAAAGAAAACATTCCGGAAATTCGCTCATTACTTGGAAAAATCCTGAAAAGTGAGTGGGATAAAGTAAAGGTCGAAGCTGGTAATAGTCGTAGTAAAGTCCGGAAAATCGAAAAGATACAAGCGCAGATTGAAGTAGATAAAACCATGAGCTAAATGAACACTAATGAATGCCCGGCAAACGCCGGGCATTCGTTTCATCCGTTCATGCGATTGAGAAGAGCGAGGATCAGCTGCATCTCCTCATTGGTGAAGCTATGCAGCTGTTTACGGAGTATGATTAAGATTAAGGCGCATCCGATTTTCAGATATGCCTTTTTATCTTCGATGCCATCTTTTTGCACGAATACTGCTTACTATTTCGCAAAATTCTATTGACATATAACGATATAAATGGTATAATGATAAAAATAAACGAAAAAACACCGGTAATCGAGAGCACATCTGACGCGTATGATTATAAACACTGTCAAATGGAGGGAGCCGATTATGGAAATACAGGATAGAATTGCTGATTTGCTGAAAACTGGAATCAAAAATGTCGCACAAAATAAATCTGATGAAATCAGAAGATTTTGGGGCACGTATAAATTGATTGCGTCTATAGGAAGTGACTCAGAAGAAGATAATTGTATACAGGAATGCAAGCAGACTGATGATTTGCTGGATGATGAGATCACTGCAGCGATTTATCAGGTTGGTGCTTTTTCCGTGCGTATTTCCAAGAACGTCTGTGTGGACAGGTATCCGAATGATTGGGCAGAAAGAACGCCCGCTCCTGCTGAGGTGATACAGAATTTGCGGGAAAAGGAAAAAAAGCGCGCTGAAGCGTCTGCCATTGAAAGTGATTGTCCGCGTAATTGTCGGATCGAAATTGTTGTATCAGCCTGCAAGCATTCGGGAATTGCACCGGCAAAGAATTATCAGTACATCTGTCATGCGCAGCCGGAATGGCACGGCTGGTGTGAGACAATCGGGAAAATCTGTGCAGTCAGGCTCGCCAAGCGCAACAATCAGGATGCTTTGATCGTAAATAAGCACTTTTTCGGAGACAGTCATTCAGCAGAACACTGGTATGCTTTTCTTGATAACAGAAAAGTGGAAGAAAACACGATAGATTGCTGATGAATCGTAAAATGGATGGATACAGAGGAGGTGCGGCTTATGTTCCTGAATGATAACGCAAAGCCTTTGCCGGACGGGTTCAAGTGCCTAAAATGTCCGTATTATCTCGGAAAGATCAAATGTATTGTCAGTCCGTGTAGAGAATGTATTTCAAGCAAGAGGAAAAAACATCCGTTTGTTGATTTTAAATCGGAACGAAAATCAGCGAAATGATCGTATGGTACTTGGAGGTTCAGATTATAGAGCAAAACGAAACGCAGCGGCAGGTTCCTGTTTATGCGTTTGAAGAGAAGAGATTTGTTGCTAAGATGCGTGGGTTAAGCTAACCAATATACTTCGAGAGAATAAACCACATAGGTTCTGATTAAGTAATATAAAGAGGAGGGCAAATATGAAAATTAAGGATGCACTGATTAAATATGTAGACGCCGGGTATCCAATCATCTATATCAACTCGTTTGAAGAGACGAAAACAGATGCGATGATTCGTGATGTTATGGGCGGAAGGGAAGGTTTGGAATGGAACGGTGCGTATGGCTTTTGCAGCTTTCAGACCAAGCAGTCTTTTCTGGAAGATAAATCGCTTGCTGAAACCCTGAGAATGCTTGCCGCCGATAAAGAATTGGAGCGAAAGTTCTTGGTGATCAAGGACGCGCATCTGTATTTTGACGATCCGCTGGTCATTACCTGCCTGAAAGAAATTGCGCTGAAAATCTCGTGTGAGGACGGCATGGATGCTACAGTTATAATTGTATCCTCGCAGTTGAAGCTGCCAAAAGAACTTGAAAAATTCATCACGATTCTGGAAATGGATTATCCGGATCAGGATGAGATACGAAAGCAAATTACAGCTTTTGCCGATGCTCAAGAAATTTCTGTATCAGAAACTCTGTTGGAAGAAATGTCAATGGCACTCAAGGGTCTGACCGAGTTTGAAATTGATAATCTTCTGGCTTCTGCTTATCAGAATGACGGTGTGTTTTCCAAAAATGATCTGAATCTGATATTTGATCAAAAACAGCAGATGATTATGAAATCCGGTATTTTGGAGATGGTTCCGCTGAAGGAACGCCCAGAGGATATCGGCGGCCTTGAGAATCTGAAAGATTGGCTGCAACGAAAAGCCAAGGTGTTCCAGTCTATCAATAAGGCGCAGAAGTACGGAGTTGATATTCCGAAGGGTGTTATGATTGCCGGTGTACCCGGCTGCGGCAAATCTTTATGTGCAAAAGTGACTGCTCAAATGTTTAATGTTCCTTTGCTGAAGCTTGACATGGGCAAGATCATGGGCAAGTATGTCGGAGAATCCGAAGAGAATATGCGTAAGGCGATCGCGCTTGCTGAGGCGATCTCCCCCTGTGTTCTCTGGATCGACGAATTAGAGAAGGCTTTTGCCGGCGTCAACGGAACCGGAAATGAAGTAACGGTTCGGCTGTTCGGCACTTTCCTGACATGGATGCAGGAAAAGAAAAGCTCTTCTTTTGTTGTTGCGACAGCGAATGATATTACAAAGCTGCCGCCGGAGTTGATGCGAAAAGGAAGATTCGATGAGATTTTCTATGTCGGGTTGCCGAAGCCGGAGGAACGCCGCAAAATCTTTGAAGTTCACATCAAAAAGCGCAGGAAACAGGATCTTCCGGCGATTGATCTTACGAAGCTGAGCAACTTAACCAAGGGCTATAGCGGTGCCGATGTCGAGGGCGTTGTCGTCGATGCAATTGAAAATGCTTTCATAGACGGCAGCCCCACGCTGACAACAGAATATATCGAAACAGCAATCAAAAACACGCAGTCTCTGTCAGAGATTATGAAAGAGGCGTTGGAGATTCTTTCTAAGGAATACGAAAACAGGCACTTCAAGAGTGCGTCACGTTAAAGGAGGCGGCTTAATATGGCAAAAAAGATACGATTCCCATTAACGATGAAGGACGGTGCTGCTGTCCGGACACTTGAAGAGCTGCGGGAACATTTTGATCTGGAATCCGTCCTTGGGTATTTCGCAGACGGAAAACTGAAAACATGGCTTTCTGACCGGTATTATGATGAGCTGGCAGACAAGGTCGCTGCACTGACGACGGATATGCCCGATCTGAATGCGAGGCTTTGTGAGATTCTCGGCGTAGAATACTCTTCCGAAGCTGATGATACCGATTTTGAAGCATTGCAGCGTCGGAACAAAAAGCTGCGTATTCTACGTGAGATTACGGCTGACCAGAATATTCTTGATAATGTGGACGCAGTTGCGTTTGATCAGGATGAGTTGTTTGATATTTTGGATGAGGCACCTGAGGTCATTTATCTGTATGGAGAGAAGTTTTCAATTCCGTTTGCTAAAGGGAATACCACCTATATCGGAATAAATAATCCGGAAGTGTCTCTTGAAAAAAACGAGTTGGAATACAAGAAAAATGGCATTGTGCTCAGGAATATCAGCTTTGCAAACAAGGCTGATGCTGTGAGTATCGAAGCGGCAGAAAGACTTATTAGTCAAGAGTGTTATAAGGAAGCATTACCAATTTTGAAACAGCTTGCCGAGACAGGCGATGGTATGGCTCAGAAGAACTTAGGGTGGATGTATGAAAAGGGTATGGGCGTAAGAAAAAATCTGTCATCTGCAGAAAAGTGGTATAAAAAATCGACTGAGAACGGATGCGATTGTGCGAAAGATATTCGCCGGGTGAAGAGAGCCATTTCATCTGAAAAGCCCAAACAAATGACTCGGCAAAAAGCGCCATCAAGTGATTATGTGGTTCTTGAGGCACTTGAATCATTTAAACGGAGTTGTGCAAAAGATGGTGTGATTTTAGAGGTTAGAAGGCATAATCACTATAAAGGCCCTTCAAAGCGATAACAGAAAGTACTTGGATCCATGACTATTCCAAAATTATATTCATTTCTGCGGGAAGCAATCTCAGACCATTCTGCAAATTTCGGCGCAGGTACATCAAGTGACTGGCTGCAAGACTATCTTGGCAGAAAGCTGTCGGATAAATCCGTTGATACGATTCATGCAATCTCTGGCGAGATCCTCGAAACACTCGAACCGAGAGAAGGATTAAATAGTTTTTTGATTGAGGTACTAAAATGGCAAAGAAAATCAGATTCCCGCTGATGATGAAGGACGGCACAGCTGTCCGAACATTGGAAGAACTGCGTGAGCACTTTGATCTGGAATCAGTGCTCGGTTATTTCGCAGACGGCAAGCTGAAAACATGGCTTGCTGACCGATATTATGATGAAAAAGCACAGAAGATTGCAGAACTGACAGCAGATATGCCGGATCTGAATGCGAAGCTGTGCGAGATTCTGGGAGTTGACTATTCAGCAGAATCGGATGACATTGATTTCGAGTATTTGCAAAAACGGCAGAAGAAACTGAATGCACTGCGGATGTTTACCGATGATCAGATGATTCTTGAAAAAGTTGATGCAGTAGCTTTTGATCAGGATGAATTGTATGATATACTGGATGAGGCACCGGCAAAAATCTATCTGTACGGTGAAAAATTCTCGATCCCGTATGCCAAACGCGGGATTACCTATATCGGTATAAACACGCCCATTGTTTCTCTGGAAAAAAGTAAATATGAGTACGAGGACAATGGGATTGATCTGATAAATGTCAAAATAGATGATAGTAACCAAAACGCACCATATATCTATGCGGAAAGATTGTATATTAAAGGCGATTATAAAAATGCGCTTCCGCTCATCAAAAAAGAGGCAGAAAATGGAAATCCGAGGGCAATGAGTCTGCTTGCGCTCATGTACTTTAATGGCTTAGGCTGTGAGCATTCTAAAGAAAAAGGCAAAAAATGGCTAAATGAGGCGAAAGATTTGAATGCACCGCTTTCGGTGATTTATTCTAGATATTATCGTTCATATTTTAACACACCATTTCTGGTACATGAACAAATATTAGATTTAATGAAATCTATTCAGGAACAGAATTATCGAAAATCTCTGGAAAAAATACGAAAACTTGCGGATTCAGGAGATACTATAGCTCAATTTGAATATGTTTTCGCAAATTGTCAATTATCTTTAGATGATAAAGCAACTCAGTTCCTGTTTGAATCTGCGAATAAAGGATTTGCCCCTTCTATAAGATGGCTAGCTAACCACAGAAATTATCTTACTATTTTCCCACAGCATTCTTACTTCTTTAGTGATGATCCTGTTGCTGATTGGGAATTAGAGGCACTTGTAAAATTTAATCGCTATTATCAGGAAGGCAAAATAGAGGATATAAAGCGGATGCTTTTTGGTTGAGCCAATTGTCTAATGCACTGTTGTAAAGGAGATTAATCATGGCAAAAAAGATACGGTTTCCGCTGATGATGAAGGACGGCGCTGCCGTCCGGACACTGGAAGAACTGCGTGAGCACTTTGATCTGGAATCTGTTCTCGGATATTTCGCAGACGGCAAGCTGAAAACATGGCTTTCTGACCGGTATTATGATGAAATGGCTGAGAAGGTTGCGGCACTAACAGCAGATATGCCTGATCTGAATGCGAAGCTTTGTGAGATTCTCGGCGTGGAATATTCGTCGGAATCTGATGATACCGATTTTGAAGCATTGCAGCGCCAGAATAAAAAGCTGCGCGTTCTTCGGGAAGTCACTGATGATCAGGAGATTCTCAATAATGTTGATTCTGTCGCTTTTGACCAGGATGAGCTGTTTGATATTCTGGATGAAGCACCGGATGTCATCTATCTGTATGGGGACAAGTTCTCGATTCCTTATGCAAAGGGTGATATTAAATATATCGGTATCAACAATTGCAAAGTGGTCCTTGAAAATGATAGATATTTATCTGAGTATAATAATAATGGAATAGTGTTTAATAACATTCGTTTTGAAGACGGCATTAATCCTTATGCAATCAAAGGAGAGATAGAATTCCTTCAGGGGGATTTAGTTAGTGCATTCAAACATGTGGAGCAATTTGCTTTGAATGGGAACCCGAGGGCTATGTATCTCATGGCGTGTTATTATGATCAAGGATACGGTGTTGTTGAACCCGATGAAAGCATTCGAAATGATTGGTGCTCAAAAGCATTTAATTATCATGAACCACTTTCTTCATATGGTTACATAAAGTGGTGTATGACAAGAGAAGTGGATAAATCATCTCACTATTCAAAACTGTTTAACGAGATAGAAAATCTGAGTGAATTAGGTGATGTTTTAGCGCAAGGAATATTAGCTGAAATGTATAGGAACGGTTTGGGAGTCACAAGGAATTTGGAAAAAAGTGTGGCATTGTATACCAAGGCGGCGGAAAAAGGAGAGGCCAGAAGTCAGTATAGTTTGGGCTTGATGTATAAAATGGGCTACGGCGTTGAAAGAGATATGGAATTTGCAATTGCTTGGTTTAAAGTTGCCGCTGATAAACGGTATAAATCTGCTTTGCAAGAATTGATGAGATTTGGTATCTCATCATAATATTCAATTGAGGAGTAAAAAGATATGGCCAAAATTATCCGTTTTCCATTGCAAATGAAAGAAGGTACAGCCGTCCGGACACTGGATGAACTGCGGGAACATTTTGATCTGGAATCCGTCCTTGGGTATTACGCAGACGGCAAACTAAAAACATGGCTTGCTGACCGTTACTATGATGAAATGGCAGAAAAGGTCGCTGAATTATCTGCTGATACACCTGATCTCAATGCAAAAATCTGTGAAATTCTCGGTGTGGATTATTCCAGGCAGAAAGATGATACAGATTTTGAGGCATTGCAGCGCCGGAACGAAAAGCTACGCGTTCTGCGTGAGATCACGGCTGACCAGAATATCCTTGATAATGTGGACGCAGTTGCATTTGATCAGGATGAGTTGTTTGATATTTTGGATGAGGCACCTGAGGTCATTTATCTGTACGGAGAAAAGTTTTCAATTCCAATTGCTAAGGGGAATATTACCTATATTGGTATCAATAGCCCGGTTGTCTCTTTGGAGAAAAGCGGTTATGAATACAAACAGAATGGAATCACTTTCCAAAAGATTCATATTGATTATCCGGATACAACTGTCAGTGCTCAGATACAAAAGGCTGAGCAATTGATACTTCAGGGAAAGTATCAGGAAGCCTTTTCGATTATCCGCGAATCTGCTGAAAATGGTGATGCGCGTGCAATGTACCATATGGCTTTGTTTTACAACAATGGATACGATGTTGTAGAAATTGATAACAATTCTAGTGATGAATGGATAAAAAACGCATTTTCTTTTGATGAGCCATTATCCTTGGTTGGGTATGCTCAAAAATTTCTTAGTAAAGACAGTTCTGAGCAAAAATCAGTTTTAGCTGATTGTTTTGAACGGTTGAAACAGATGTCATCTTCGGGAGATATGATTGCTCAATGCCTACTTGGAAATATGTATAGAGATGGATTTGGTACAATTAAAGACTTCGAAAGTGCAGTTAATCTATATCGTAAAGCGGCTGAACAAGGGTATGCCCGCGCGCAGTATAGTCTCGGTTATATGTATAACAGAGGTGAAGGTGTTGAGCAAAACTATGAGCTTGCAGTCGAATGGTACAGGAAAGCTGCTGAACAAGGGCACGCCCGTGCACAGTATCGCCTAGGCTGGAGGTATGAGAGTGGCAGAGGCGTTTCGCAAGATTACAGATTAGCCGTTGAATGGTATCGAAAGTCTGCCGAGCAAGGATACGCCACGGCGCAAAATAGCCTTGGCGATATGTATTATAGTGGAAAAGGTGTTTCGCAGGATTATAGATTAGCCGTAGAATGGTATCGGAAAGCTGCTGAACAGGGAAATGACATGGCTCAGTACAATTTAGGCTTTATGTATCAAAATGGAAAAGGTGTGCCACAGGACGATGCTTTAGCAGCCGAATGGTATCGGAAAGCTGCTGAACAAGGCAATGCCTATGGACAGTACAACCTTGGCAAGATGTATGGGAATGGCGAAGGTGTTGAGCAAAACGATACGCTTGCAGCAGAATGGTACCGGAAGGCTGCTGAACAAGGTTATGCCCGTGCGCAAAATAGCCTTGGCGAGATGTATGAGTATGGCAGTGGTGTTGAGCAAAACGATACCCTTGCAGCAGAATGGTATCAGAAAGCAGCAAATCAAGGTTATGCTGCTGCACAAGAAGCACTTGGGAATATGTATATTAAAGGACAGGGTGTTGAACAGAATACAGAAATGGCAGCAGAATGGTACCGGAAAGCTGCTGACCAAGGTGTAGGTAGTGCTCAATATAGGTTAGGTAGCATCTATTGGGAAAGTGGAAATTTAGATGATAGAACTGCGGCACTGTATTGGTTTGAAGAAGCTGCCAAACAAAAAGATTATGGAGTATACTTATTTCTTTGCGTACACAAAAAGAATACAGATTTAAAAAACATACTGAAGCGTTATTTCTAATATGAATTCGTTTTTTCGTAAAATCAATCTTTCGGAGGACATTATGATGAATAATATGAAGTTAATAGAAATCATACGCAATGCAGCGGGTGATTACTTAGAGCATCTTGGTTCACAGACGCCAAGTGAATGGCTCCAAGATTACTTAGGAAGAAATCTTCGCAGCAAGTCCGTTGAGGCGGTTCACGCTATTTCCGGTGAAATCCTTGAAACACTTGACCTAATGGAAAAGAAAAAAGCTGCCATGAACGCCGCGAAAGCGGCGGGGCAGTCTGCTGAACAGTGGCTTGTGTCGGACATCATGCAGGAGAAAGGCGGAAACGGCGAGAAAGCACGCAAAGCGGCGCAGTTCCTGAATAGCATTGTCCGTTCAAAAGCAGAATTGGAGAATGTTGAAGATGTCGAGATTATCGACATTGAAGAAGATGCAGAGTGGCAGGATGACAAGTGGAATGATTATCGTCTGAAAGACACGCTGAAAAATGTCGCCAAGGAAGCCGGACAATGCGGTCTCCGTGAGATTGCGGCAGATGTATTTGCCAAGGCTTCCGAAGACGGTCTGGCCGCTGTCATCGAAGACAAGGATTTTGTTACGGACACTCTCATGGATGGCGCAAATGTTGGTTTGAAGGTTGCTCTGTCCGCCGGATTAGCTGTTGCTGAAGACAGTGGTATCATTCCGCCGACATCTTTTCATGTGCTTGCAACGATTGCACATAAAACTGTTGAGAGTTTTTCTGCTTTCAAGGATGTTATAAAAGGAAGACGCTCGCTGACAGATGCTCTGATTCATATTAAAGATACCGCTGTTTCAACATTCAGTGGCCTTTGGGCAAAGCACGGAACCGCGATACGTGAAGAAATCGTTGATACGGTCGGAGCAGTGTTTGGAATGAAAGGTGCAGTCATTGCAGGAGCAATCCACGGCGCATTGATGAAGAATACGGAAGAATCCAAATTTGTCACAGTAATCAAGGAAGCGGGGAAAGCCGCTGTGCGATTCTTTACAAAGGAAATCAAGCTGCCGTTTTTCAATAAAACAAAAGCGCTGCAGCTTAATATGAATGATGCATAAATGAAGGAGGTCATCTTATGGCACTGATGGGTCCGGGTGGAAAAATCACAACCTTCCCCAATCACGGAGAAAAAATATGTGTAGGCTGCGAACACTGGTGCGGTGCAAGAGAACTTACAAATATGGGCTTTGCTGCAACAAGCGTTTCAAATCAAGGCGCAATGTGTGAAATCAAGAGAGGAACAACATATCCCAACCAGGCGTGTTCATGCCCCAGCATCAAATTTGAAAAGTGGCATCTGATAAAATGAGTTGGACAACGGTAAACATTAAAAGTGCGCGATTATGCGCCTTCTGCAAATATTGGTGGGATCCTGCCTGCCAGTATATTGCCCCAAATAAAGAAACACTCTGGGGATTTGAACCGTCTGCAAAATGCCGCTGCATCAAACGCGGTATGGATATGCAGGCGCAGGCGACTTGCGGGATGTTCCGATATAAGAGCATATTAGCTGATTTATGATTCAAATGAAAAGGGATATCGTTTCTGATGAGCGATATCCCTTTTTTTATTCTTCAAAGAACCACCGAACCGGTGTTTTCAACACGACTTCTGTGCATCGCGCAAATTTTGAAATTTCCGCCGCAGAGCTGTGATACATCTTACCGTTGACAAAGCTGACGGAGTTTATGACGATATGCACATGGAAATTAGAGCAGCCGCGCTGCTTAAAATGCACACACCAGACGCCCTGATACCGGTTGCAGAAGAAATTTGTCAGCTGCGATGCAAGATAGACTGCCTGATCCTTTGTCACAACCTTCTCGTCAAAGGATACGATAAAATGCATCAGCGGATTTCCGCTCACCTTACCAAAATACTTCCGCACCCTGACCATCTGCCGATAGGTTGCTTCCAGCGGAGAAGGCGTTACACCGAAACCGCCTGTGAACAATGATTTTTCATTATCCTCCAAATAATTCAGCGCGTTTTTCAGGTATGCCAGCCCACCGTATGTATCGCGCTTTACTTTAATAACGACCATACTGCCGCTCCTTTCGCTTTTATTTCTGCCAGTCGCTCCGGCGCATATTCTTTAGCTATCGCTTCAGCAAGGTTTAAGGCATCCTGAACCTTAACGACCGCCTCCGGACTTGGTTCGTTTGCATGGAACGCAGCATTTACAATGTAACTGCTTGGCTTGACACCCATTGCTTTTGCCCGTTTTTCAAACTCTGTTTTCTGCTCTGCGGTCAATCGTATGGATGTGTTGACCGTTTTTTGTTCCGATTTCTCTCTTGACATTGGATTATCCTCCTCGTATATCAAAGTATATATAATACAGGTCTCTCGCTACCGCTCGTTCTTATCATATTGTAATACAAATCTACAAATTTGGAAATAAACCGTTTTTCCATATATATATGATTAGTGTGTGCAAAGACGCCGCGCGTGTGTTTGCTTCAAATCTAACGGAAAGGAGGCTCTGTTTTATGTTCAACAATCCGCGCTATCTCACCGCCGGAGTCGCCGCAGCCATTCCGGACTTTTTGCAGCTGTTCATCTGGCAGTGCATTGACCGTCTGCCGGATGAACGCGACTATTTGCAGGTGTTCCGGCTGGAACCTTTCGGTGGAATGCAGCAGATCCGGCACACATCCGAGCAGCCGGAGCATCAGATGCTCTATATGCTGCCGACGGATGATCCGGTTATCGCTAAAATCTATGTGATCGATGACGATGACCATTCAACAATGTTACTTGCAGAAGAATACTGAGACCCGCCGTAAGGCGGGTCAAACTGTTTTATGGAGGAAAAATAAATGGAAGACGAAAGAATTTGCTCCGTGTGCGGATGTGTACTGCGAGATGATGAGCAAACTGAGATCGACGGTGAGCTGATTTGCGACAGCTGCGCCGAGGAACAAACAGTACAATGCGACCACTGCCTTGACCGCATCTGGTTGAGCGATGCGATTTCAGACGGAAGAACGCATCTGTGCGAATCCTGTTACGACGATCATTACCGTCGCTGTGAATGCTGCGGACGGATCCTGCACGATGATGACGTAGTATGGTATAACGACTATCCCTACTGCGAACCCTGCTATGATCGCTTCGACGTTGAAATTGAAGAATACAGCTACAAGCCGGATCCGATCTTTTACGGTGACGGAAAACGCTTTTTCGGTGTTGAGCTGGAGATTGACGGTGCCGGTAAAGATCCGGAGAGTGCCTCTCGCATAAAGCGGCAGACCAATGTTCGTTGCGAGCATATCTACTGTAAATCTGACGGAAGCCTTGATGATGGCTTTGAGATTGTTACGCATCCGATGACGCTCGATTACCACATGGGATGCATGTATTGGGCTGATATACTGCAAGAAGCTGTTCGCCTCGGTTATCGTTCTCACATGACGAATACCTGCGGACTGCATGTTCATGTCAACCGGGATGCCTTCGGTGAGACACCGGATGAGCAGGAGAAAGTGATCGAACGTATCTTGTTTTTCACAGAACTGCATTGGAATGAACTGTTCACATTTTCGCGCAGAAGCCCGCATAGCATGAACCGCTGGGCGGCGCGGTATGGCATCGAAAAAACCGGTAAGGAGATTCTGAACAAGGCAAAGAAGGGCAACACCGGACGCTATGCGGCAATAAACCTTTGTCCGTATCACACCATCGAATTCCGTCTGTTTCGCGGCACACTGAAACAGAATACGTTGATAGCCACATTGCAGCTTGTCAACAAGATCTGCGATGTGGCTCTTTTTATGTCGGAAGAAGAAATTGCTCGGCAGTCGTGGCGGGATTTCGTCATGACGGTCACTGAACCGGAGCTGCTCCAATATCTCAAGGAGAGGCAATTGTATGTAAACGAAGAAGTGGAAACGGAGGATGATGTATGATGAAGCTTTTTATCAACCCGCGCAAATCGAATATGGCAAACGGGAATGCCAAAATCGGCGGCATCTGGTTTGCGATTCAGGTCATTGGGTACCTGATCCGTATGATTTTGAAAGTAACCGACGATGACAAATCGCCATGGGAAAGGAGGGAACGATAATGTGCGCATTATTCGGATTCCTGGATTACGGCAGGCGTGTGCCGTGGCACATTCTGCAAAAGCTGGTTCAGGCACTTGCAAACGCCTCGGAGGTGAGGGGACATCACGCAGCTGGCATTGCCTATAATAAAGATGATGTGCTGACGATCTTCAAACGTCCGAAGCCTGCACATAAACTGCACTTTCGTATTCCGCATGGAACAGCAGCGGTTATGGGTCACACACGGTTGACTACCCAGGGAGATCAAAAGTTTAACTATAATAACCACCCGTTCCGCGGAAAAGCCGGAACGGAGTTCGCGTTGGCGCACAACGGTGTACTCTATAACGACGATCTGCTTCGCAGGCGGCTGAATCTGCCCGATACACAGATCGAGACTGATTCGTATATTGCTGTCCAGCTGATCGAGTCACAGAAGAAGCTGAGCTTTGATTCTCTGCGGTATGCTGCTGAACAAGTGCACGGCTACTTCACTTTTTCGATTCTTGATACCGAAAACAACCTATTCTTTGTGAAAGGGGAGAGCCCGCTGTATCTGATTCATTTTCCGTCTCTCGGTCTGTATGTATACAGCTCTACCAAGGAAATCATGTCGGCAGCGTTTAAGCAGATTCCGGCACGGTTTCCGAAGTATGAAGTCATCCCGGTTTCCGAGGGAGAGCTGCTCCGAATTTCGCCGGACGGAAAGATTACCCGCAGCAGCTATACTGTGCACGACGATTATTCTATATATAGTAACCGATGGTACGGACTCGGCAGCTGCTTCTATAATTGGGAAAAAGCAATTCCGACCGGCTGCTCCGACGATTCCGATTATCTTATCCTGATCGAGCTGGCGGGTTACTATGGCGTGGATCCGGAGGATATTCGTTATATGCTGGAGATGGGGTACAGCTATGACGAGATCGAAGCGTTTCTCTGTGACCCCGAGAGCTACGGTGCAGAACTTGCCCTAGCGGAATTATGATGCAAAGCGCCCTGCTGGTCAACAGAATCGGCAGGGCGTATGTGTATCGAAAAGTATACTTTTCGGGATACCCGAAAAACGGCGAAAAAAGCGTGCCAAAAAGTCCAGTTTTGACTTTTGGGATGTTCCGGAAGTCACACCCACATTTTGGCACAGATCGGAGGTCATATGGAGAACAGAATTTACGGTTACGCACGGGTATCCAGCCGCGAGCAGAACGAGGACCGGCAGATCGAGGCGCTGACACAGTTCGGTGTGCTGGAGCAGAATATAATAGTAGACAAGGCATCCGGCAAGGATACCGAGCGAGAGGGTTACCAATATCTGAAGCGGCAGATACTCCGCAGCGGTGATACGCTTGTCATCAAGGAGCTGGATCGGCTGAGCCGCAGAAAGACGGATATCAAACGCGAACTTGAATCCTTTAAGGAAATGGGCGTCCGCGTCAAGATCCTCGACCTGCCGACAACCTTAACAGACTTCCCGCCGGAGCAGCTATGGGTGCAGGAAATGGTCACCGCGATTTTGATCGAGGTGCTCGGCAGTATCGCTGAGAACGAGCGTATGAAGATCCGCCTCCGTCAGCGGGAGGGTATTGAGGCTGCGAAGCGACGGAATGTCCGTTTCGGGCGACCGCCGGCACCTCTGCCGGCAAACTGGCAGGAAATCATGACTGCGGTGAAGCACGGCGAGATGCGTCCGGTGGATGCGATGCGGAAGCTAGGCATTTCGCGGTCAAGTTTTTACCGTCTGTATTCTCATTTGAAATAGTATACTGAGCCCGCCCCGATAGGGAGCGGGCTCTTACGGTAAATCAAAGGCTCTTAATACAAGCCCTGAGTATTTCGTAGTTTTTCTGATAATTTGAGATCAAAGAAGACAAAGCGGAATAGCGAAGAGTTTCCGGGCAGGTGACCTTGTATTCATCGTTGTCAATCTGACTGGTAAGACCATAGATCGCTTTGATGCTTGGGGTAAGGTGCTGACGTTGTTCAAGCAACTTAGAAACATCAGAACAATATTCTTTCAGTTTTGAATATTGTTTCTCCAAATCGTTTTTTATTGTGTTTAGCTCAAATTCGAGGTATGCCTTCCAACGCTGATCAGTCTCATCTTCAGATAGGCCTCTCAACTCATGCTGTTTTCGGTCTATCGCTTCGATCTTATGCTTTATGTCTTGCAGTGTCCCATTTATCAGCCCACAGAGATTCAGTATGGCTGTTTTCTCCTCCGCTGGTATCGTATATGAGGACAAAATGCTGGTTGCATTTCGTGGCTTGGAGGATTTTACCGATCCTTTATCCATAGCTGCGTCCTGTATTATTGAGAATAGCGTTTGAGCTAAAATATCGGACATGTTTTCTGGTGTTATCTCATCAAATTTGTCTTTTACTTGGTCATAGAGTGCGTCTTTATATGTTTTATTCTGATATTGTGCTTTGGCTTTGGGAGAACCGTTATGCCTAGTAGGGTAAAGCGTTTTATTAATATATTTGGATATTGTTTCAACGCTTAATCCAGCATCTAATACTTGTGCAGCAAAGGAAGCGATATTGTTTCCGTGAACAAATCCATGATAAGACGGTTCAGCATACGAAAGAACATCACTGTATTGAACGCTGCCTTTTATCAAATTCATAAAAGCCCGATCCTGATTTTTCAAATAGGCTTTTATGTAAAATAGTTCAATGAAATTTCCGATTGTCATATGTAACCTCCACATCGTATTACTCTATTCTTGTTTTGTTATTCCCGCTCAAAAAATTAAAATCAATGTTCTCGGCCTTCTGTTTTAATTAATTTTTCTGCGAGTATAATAGGAACCAAGGGAATCCCGAATAAACTATCCGCCGCTGCTTCATGCAGGTGAGACGGAAACCGCGTGCTCGAAATTGACGCTCATCGAGTTGATTTTGATTGTACTGCAAAACCTCTCACCTGCACGAAAGCAAACTGAAATAATTTTTGGAGGTAAATGGAATATGTCCACGGAAATCAAACTGCCGCAGAAGGTTCCACCGGAGGCAAGAAGCGTCGATATCTCAATATCAAATACCAAGTTATTTGATATAAACAAATCCAGCTTTGTCAGCTTCGATGATCTGCTGAAACAATCGGGTGACAAGACGGGGTTGGAGTTTGAACTGTTTATCTCAAACGCACTTGAAACTCAATGGGGCTATTTGCGAATCGTTGATGGTAAACCTAAAAAGCTTCTTCCATTGCTCGAAATCAACATGATTTCGGCGACGCCAGTCAACCCCAATGGTCTAGATGCTGACGGATATTTAGTTAAATACTGCCTTAGCACGATCAAGAATGTAACGGAAAAATACATTCCGGGCAAAGCTGTTTCCCGTGCTATTCTGCTGGAATACTTTTCTCTTCCGCCTCAAGGCTCTAAAAGAAAAGATGATCTGTGCAATCGGCTGCTGAAGCATTTGATCCTCAAGAAAGCGCTTGACGGTGACCCGAGCGATTATATCGAGATCGGTACTGTTCAGGGGTGGCGGATTAAATCACGCAACACCGCAATCTTTGAGGCGAAAAACAACTATCCGGAAGTTCTGTATCCGATTTTGCCGAAAAGCATATTGCACTGCCAAAAAGCAGTTATTCGAGTAAATAAAACTGAATACCATGCATATGTTCAGAAGAGTGTTGACGCATTCTTTAAGTCGAACATAGAAATGAAAACGTTGTATTTACTTCGGATTACCAGCTACAACTCGACTTTTGCGCACCGATGCGGCGTGGATTTCGACCTGTTACCGACTGCAATTTCTAACGATTCTGTCACATCAGCTATGGTAGTTGCTGTTGTTCAGAATAACGGTATCAGATCAGGCGATCTGCTGACACTTGGTGGCGACATCCGAAATCTCAGGGAAAGAATTGCGGAGTTCAATGATACCGTGCTCGCTGTGATCGACGATACCAAACTCGATGAGGTAAAACGGAGAAGAAACGGCATAGCGGCTATCGAAAGCGCCATTCTTTCTCATGCAGACGGCAACCGATTTGTGCCAGTCATTATCTCCGGATATGCTGACCAACAGATATTATCGGATTTATACTGCCCGTTGAAGTTTAGCGATCTTCATTCCAATTATGAACCCTGTCATATCAGCAGGCTTCTTGAATGGAAGGACGCGACCTATATCACTGAGATCGAAAAGCATTATTCAGACTATGCTCAACTGTACCGTCAGAATAATGTTGCAGTATCAAGATCTGTTCCACCTAGTATTCCGCCTTGCAGGCGTATGGCGTATATCTGCCTGATCACAGCGGCAAAAACTTACGATGAGTTTATGGAGCCGTTGTTCGGTGAAGAAACTGAGTGCTTCGTGACAGAGTGGCTCAGTCAGACATCCGAACACAGCAGCCCGGTTGATGAAGAACTGGTGAAGAGCTTCGCAAGGAGTCTCAATCAGGAAATCCAGAGCGGACGATTCCGCTTTATCACACGAACGAAGTTTATCATCTTTGATAAGAACACAAACTCCGTTATCGTTGACGATGACTTCGTCTACATCGAGACAGATGTCGTTGAAGAAATGGCTGTCAACAATCTTGTCCTTCGCAATGTAAATGCGCTGACAGATGCCTTGAGAAAGGATGAGAGCCTGACGATCAACGACCACCACAGCAAGTGTTACCGGTTCAAGGTGCAGAATTCTGACGGTGATTCGTATTGGCTTTATACCTACGGGATCAGCAAGCAACTTATCACCAGAGAGAACCGCAGGCGCATCAACTGTGCCGATCAGGATCAATTCCTTCTCAATTATGATGAGCTTGCGACAAGCGGCATTCTTCCGCTGGGAACCGTTTTTGACGGCTTGTATGTGGGGCGGGATGTATCCTATCTCAACAAGGGCAATGATAGCATCTTTATAACAGGGCAATCCGGAAAGGGCAAGACCTTCTGCGCAATCACCATGCTGCCGTCTTTCGCAATGCTCGGATTCCGAATGCTGGTTTTTGATGTCAGCGGCTCCTTTTCGATAGACGAAGTGTTAGGACTCAACGCTGATGAAGATCACCGACCGCTTACGGAAGATGTCGTCCGCGCACTGTTCGAATTCATCGAAGTCGGGGAATCCGATGAAGAAGCAAAGCAGCCTGACAGAAAATCAAAACTGCCAGTCAATCCGCTGTATATTGGCGACTGCACCGGACTGCCAGACAAAAAACGCCGCGTGGTGAGCTTTATAAAAGCAGCCGCCGGCCAACTTGACAAAGGCGATGAACGTATCGTGACGGGGCTGATTTCGACAATGCTGCAAAAGCGCCGCACACTGACATCCGTTCCGATTCAGCTGCTCCGTAAAACACTGAAGGATGGCGGAAAAGAAGGCTGGAGAGTACACAAACTAATCAGTTCTGTCCTTGATGATCTTGAGATAATCGACTGCTGCGAACAGAGTTGGGGCGAATTCTTCGAGCACTCCAAGAAAATTCCAGTCATTTCCCTCGGACATGAGGAGAGTGATAGTGTTCACCCATTGCTGGATGCACTGCTGGCGTCAGCATTCGAGTGGCAGCGCGATCATAAGTCAGTTCCTATGCTCATTACGGTCGACGAGGTCAAGCGGCAATCATTTGCGGACGGAAGTCCATTGCATACGATTATTACGCAGGGACGCAAAATCGGATGCAGACTGATGGGTATCACACAGGAATATGTGTCCCGTGACAGTCATGCTATTGATGTCATGCGTGAAGCCGGCATCAAGCTGTTCTTTGAGCCAGCTAACGGGCAAGATAAAATTGCTGTGGAGTTGGGCTATAATAGTGTAGCACAGGCAGGTTTCGGCTCTATGCGCACAGGTGAGTTTATGCTGAAATGTGACCTGTATAACAAGGTGGATGGCACGAACGATGCAACCGTGATCTCCTGCGAAACGCTCAAGTTTGAAGATTCACCGCTGTATGAACGCTTCAAGCGTGAATACGGCAATGTTACACAGCCGCCTGACGATGACAGAACGGTATAAAGCACCTTTTGTCAAAAGTATACATCAAAACGCTTGCTTTGTCAAGCGCCATTTTCAAAGGAAGGAGGGAGCAGCTATGGCAAGCAAAAAAACGTCATGCGCAGCCGCACTTGCGAAGCTGGTTTGGTCTAACATACTCCGGCAGCAATATCTGCTCGGCGTCAGCGACAAGCAAATGAGCGACCTGCTGGGCGTGACCACTCGCACGCTGTGTAATTACAAGCGAGATCCATCTAGCGTGACAATGAAACAGTTGCAGGCAGTAGTAGAGAACTTCGGTCTCGAACCCGAAATCTTATTCAGAACGTAAACAGCAAGCAACGGGGGCGATGCCCCCGTTTGCTGTAATCATATAAAACTAGGAGGTATGCCCAATGGCTACAATTCAACAACTCCCATCCGGCAACTGGCGTGCCCAGTTCTATGTCGATGAACCGGACGGCACCCGAAAACGGATGTCCCTGACTGCGCCAACGCGTTGGCAAGCGGAAAAAATGGCAGCGGAATACATTCAGAAGCGGGAAAAAATGACTGTTAAGGATGCATTAGATGGTTACATTCAAATGAAGCAGTATGTCCTCTCGCCCTCCACCCTCTACGGGTATGATGTCATCAAACGGAATCGCTTGCAGGGCCTGATGAACATTGAAATTACGAAGCTGACCAGTGTTGCTGTGCAGCGCGCGATTAATGAGGATGCAAAATACAGCAGTCGGAAATCCATCGCTGAGGCGTTACACCTTATCATCGCAGCGCTTAGGATGTATGGGGTTCAGACAGAATTCAATGTCACACTTCCGGCTCGTAAACCGGTTATCAAAAATCTGCCAACTGCGCAGCAGGTAATCCGTATGGTTCACGGCTCCAACATTGAACTTCCTTGCCTTTTGGCGTTGTGGCTGTCGTTACGTATCAGCGAGGTTAGAGGTTTGCAATTCCGAGATCTGAACGGTAATCTGCTGACGGTACAGCGAAGCAAACTCCGGATTGGAAGCGATGACGTGGTTCGCGATGTGAATAAAACAGTATCTTCTACGCGGCAATTGGTTGTACCGGAGTATCTGATGCAATTAATCCTGGCGGTTCCGCATGAACGCGAAGATGACTTCATTGTGCCAGAGCATTATCAAACTATAACCAAACGCCTGAAAAAGTTGGCTGATGCAAATGGCTTTCAGCTTACGTTCCATGATTTGCGGCATCTTAACGCGAGCGTTATGCTTATGCTTGGCGTACCCAACAAGTACGCGCAGGAAAGAGGCGGTTGGTCGACAGATACAACCTTGAAAAATGTTTATCAGCACACCTTCTCAGAAGAAAGGGAGCGTGTAGATGAAATGATTAACCGTTTCTTCGAAAACACACTGGAGGAGTTAGAAGACTGAAAGCAGAGACCGCCTGCTTCGTGCGGACTGTTTTCTGTATAATTATATTGCTGTCCAAAAAAGCTTGCGTGTACGGGGCGCGAAATCGCAAGATTGTTCATACTGTGGACGGCTTGTTCAATTCCGGTTGTAAAAGGAAGAGGGGTGGATTTATGCATTTTGACGAATTTAGAAATTTCTCTAAATAGCTATTGACAAACCAGATGCGCTGTGCTATAATCTATTTAGAAACATTTCAAAATAGATATGTTTCTAAATAGCTTGAAGCATCGGATGCATTTGAAGGAGGTTTCATTATGAATGCAACAATGGATATCGAACAGGTCAGGGCATATCTTCCGCTGCTGATCCCGCTTGTGATCGTGCAGCTTGCGCTGTTCTTCTATGTGCTGATCCACATTTTCAAGCATGACCATTATAAGCACGGCAACCGCGTTCTGTGGCTGGTCATCGTGCTGCTCGGAAGCAATTTCGTCGGGCCGATCCTGTATCTCATTCTCGGAAAGGAAGAGGAGTGACGGTGCATGAATGTACTGGAAGTCTGTGATATCAAAAAGAGCTTCGGGAGCAAGACCGTTCTGGACGGTGTGCGCTTTTCTGTGCCGGAACACTGCGTGTTCGGGTTTATCGGAAGAAACGGCGCAGGCAAGACCACGACCATCCGTGCGGTGCTCGGTCTGCTGCAGACTGACGGGGGAGAGATCAGAGTCTGCGGGGAAACCGTCCGTTACGGCTGCACGCCGAAAAGCGGCAGCATCGGTTTCCTGCCGGATGTGCCGGAGTTCTACGGCTATATGAATGCGCGGGAATATCTCGCGCTCTGCGGGGAGATCACGGGCATTGACCGCAGGACGCTGAAAACGCGCAGCGAAGAGCTGCTGAAGCTTGTCGGGCTGGATAAGGAAACGCACCGCATCAAGGGCTATTCGCGCGGCATGAAGCAGCGGCTCGGCATCGCGCAGGCGCTCATCAACCGCCCGAAGCTGCTCATCTGTGACGAGCCGACTTCGGCGCTTGATCCGGTCGGCAGAAAGGATATCCTCGATATCATCACGGCTGCAAAGGAACAGACATCAGTGGTCTTTTCGACGCATATCCTCTCCGATGTGGAGCGGGTATGCAGCCGCGTGGCACTGCTCGAAGGCGGAAAAACAGCGCTTTCCGGAAGCATTGAGGAGATCCGTGCGATGAAAAGCGATACCGCTCTTGAGCTGACGCTCCCGCATCCGGAAGATGCAGAGAAGATCACGGCGGCATTCCCGGAGGGCACACTGACAGACGGGAAGATCATCTTCCAGAAGGCTTCCGACCGCTTCTGCGCCGATCTCATGGCGTTTCTTTCCGCGCAGATGATCCCGGTCCTGCGTCTGGAGCGGCATGAGGCGGCGCTGGAGGATCTGTTTATGGAGGTGATCGGGAAATGAAAGGATTTGCTGCATTTCTGAAAAAGGAGATCTGTGAGCTGATCCGGACAAAGCGGCTGCTGATCCTGCTGATCGTTTTCATCGTATTCGGCATCATGAATCCGGCGGTTGCGCTGCTGACGCCGAAGCTCCTTGAAATGGAGGCGGAATCACTCGCGTCTATGGGGATGACGGTCGGAGAGATCACTGTCACGGCACTGGATGCCTGGACGCAGTTTGTGAAGAATACCCCGATGGCGATGATCGTCTTTCTGCTGATGATGAGCGGGATCTATACCGCAGAATACAGTAAAGGCACATTGATCCCGCTGCTGACAAAGGGCCTTTCGCGCAATGCAGCCGTGCTGTCAAAGTTCGCGGTCATGCTGCTGACATGGAGTGCAGGCGTGTGGCTCGTTTTCGGGATCACCTATTTCTACAGCGACTACTACTGGGACAACGGGATCGTCAGTCATCTGGCTTTCTCCGGATTCTGCTGGTGGCTTTTCGGTGTGCTGATGATCAGCAGCATCGTGTTCTTCTCCTCGTTTGCAGGCTCCGGCGCACAGGTGATGCTTGGGACAGGAGCCGTATATTTCGCCTTCCTGACAGCCGGCATGTTCGTCAAGGTAAAGGAATACCTGCCGACGCGCCTTTGCGACAGCGCTTCACTCTATACCGGCAGCCTTGTGCCGTCTGACTACACCGCTGCAGCGGCCGTCACGGCAGCGGTATCGCTCGTGCTGATCCTTGCGGCTCTGCCATTGACAAACAGACGGCAGTTGTGATATACTATCATAAGTAAAATGAAACTGCACAGAGAAAGGAGCGGAGCATGGGTTTTCCTGAAACATTCAAGGCACTGTCAGATCCTGTCCGGCGTGAGATCCTGACGATGCTGCGGAAAGGCAGACTGTCGGCAGGGGATATCGCATCACATTTTGACATGACAGGTGCGACAGTTTCCTATCATCTGAAACAGCTCAAAAAAGCCGACCTGATCTATGAAACCAAAGAGAAGAACTTTATCTACTATTCCCTCAATACATCTGTGTTTGAGGAGATCATGCTCTGGGTGTCGCAGTTTACAGGCGGCAGTGCAGAAAAGGAGGGGCAGACGCATGAAGATCCTGAAGAAACGTGATATCCTTTCTGTGATCCTGTGTCTTTGCATGATCATTCCCGGTGCTGTTGTCTATCACAGACTGCCGGAGCGGATCGTCACGAACTGGAATATCCGCATGGAAGAATCGCAGACGATGCCGAAAGCATGTGTGGTATTTGTTATTCCGCTCGTCTGTGCTGCAGTGGGTCTGATCTGCTGCATGTACGCTGAAAAACTCGCAGAGAAGCAGAAAGCCGGCAAACTTGTTCCGGTCCTGCAGATCCTGCTGCCAGTGTCACTGTGCATCGGGCAGGGGACGATCCTTCTGTATGCGCTCGGCAAGCTGGAAGATATCCGCTTCCCGTTATGTCTGTTCATTTCGGTCATTCTGATCCCGATCGGCAATTATATGCCGAAGATCCGCAGGAACTGGTTCCTCGGCATCCGGACGCCGCACATCGTCAAAAATGAGGATGTGTGGTATAAAACGCACCGTCTTGCCGGTGTGATGTGCACACTGTGCGGGATCATCGGGTTGATCACGACCTTTCTCGGCTGTTTCAATGCGACGGTCGTGATTCTGCTGGCATCGGTTCTGATCCCGTTGGTTTACGGCGAAGTGATATACTATATCGGAAAAGGAAAGCAGACTTGATCTGCTGCGTTCATTCGTATCAAAAAAGAGGTGAAGCCCAGGCGGCTTCACCTCTCAGCCTGCTTCGTGCAGGCGGTCTCTCTATTTCTGTTCCGAACAACTGAATCACAGTAAATCGTGTGCAATTTCGTGTGCAATTCTCCTGAAAAATGTGCACACGAAGTGTATTTTCGATTCTAAATCGGTTGTTTTATTTCATATCAGGATAAAGGAAAACGCCCTAGATTCGCGTTTTTTGCGTCCCTAGAGCGTTTTTCTTCTGGCGGAGAAAGAGGGATTTGAACCCTCGCGACCCTTTCGAGCCCTACTCCCTTAGCAGGGGAGCCCCTTCACCACTTGGGTATTTCTCCAACCGGTGAATGCGATATCCGGGATAAATGTGGCGGAGAGGGTGGGATTCGAACCCACGGTGCATTGCTGCATCACCAGTTTTCAAGACTGGCTCCTTAAACCGCTCGGACACCTCTCCTTTCGGATTCAGCTTTATTATTATAGCATAAATCGCCGGTTTTGTCAACCCCTGAAATGAAAAAAACTTGAGTTTTCATGATTATCATGCGAAATTGTTCGCGCCGGATCGTCAGGATGGGTGTACCCGTTGCAAATTTCGGCGCGTTATGCTATAATAGGGACAGAGAACGGAATGAAGGAGCAGTATATGCCGAATTTGTATCATATTGCGAAGCTGTCGGACGCACCGTGGCAGGAGTATCTTTCCTGCTCTGAAACGCAGCTGTATCATTTTTATGAGCCAGAACCTGGGCTGTTTCTTGCGGAGAGCCCGAATGTGATTGCGCGTGCGCTGCGGGACGGATACAAACCGCTGTCCTTTCTGATTGACGAAAAGGAGCTGACGCCGCAGGTGCAGACACTGCTGGCGGCGTGCGGAGAGATCCCGGTTTACCTTGCGTCCCCGGACGTCCTGAACACGGTCACCGGCATTCATCTGACGCGCGGCGTACTTTGTGCGATGCGGCGGCGGAAGCAGCAGTTTGATCCTGCCATGCTGATGCATGCGCGCCGGATCGCGGTGCTGGAAAACGTCATGAATCCGACGAATCTGGGGGCGATTTTCCGCTCTGCGGCGGCGCTCGGCATGGACGCTGTCCTGCTGACTTCCGGCTGTACGGATCCGCTGTACCGGCGGGCAGCGCGTGTCAGCATGGGTACGGTGTTTCAGATTCCGTGGGCGTATCTTCCGGAGGCGCCGGATGCAGCCGGCGCGATCCGGATGCTGCGCGGACTCGGATTCGTTTCCGCGGCCATGGCGCTGTGCGACGATTCTGTCAGCATTGACGACCCCGCGGTCTGCGGTGCGGAAAAGCTGGCAATCGTGCTCGGTACGGAAGGGGAGGGGCTCAGTCCGGAAACGATTGCTGCGTGCGATCATACGGTACGGATTCCGATGGCGCACGGCGTCGATTCGCTGAATGTTGCTGCGGCGAGTGCCGTGGCGTTCTGGGAAATGCGTGTGAGGTGAAAATATGGAGAATCAGAAGATTGTGATTCGTGAGATTACGGATTCTGCGGAAAAGCAGCAGATTGTCCGGCAGGTGCTGGAGGCGCTGCCGGAGTGGTTTGAGATTGAAGCAAGCCGGGAGGCCTATATTGCAGAAAGCGTGGAGCAGCCTGTATTTGCGGCATTTGCCGGGAATACGGCTGCGGGGTTTCTCTGCCTGAAGGAAACCGGCGCCGCGACGGTTGAACTGGCGGTCATGGGCGTGCTGAAGCCGTATCACCGGCACGGCATCGGCAGGATGCTGTTTGAACGTGCGCGGGATTCTGCCGCAGCGGCGGGCTACACATTCATGCAGGTCAAGACGGTCAAAATGGGCGTTTATCCCGATTACGACAGCACGAACCGGTTTTATCTGGCCTGCGGCTTTCAGGAGCTTGAGGTGCTGCCGATCTGGGATGAAGCAAATCCATGTCAGATTTATGTGCTGTATCTCGGTGCGGGCGGAAAAGGCAGCCTGTGATGCGCGATAAACGCGGATTGATTGGGCTGATGATCGGGTACGCGGGTGCGATGCTCGGCGTATTTGCAGTTCGTCAGCTGAATCAGATTCTGATTCGGACGCAGCCGCCTGCCGGCAGAATGGCGGGGATGCTTGCCGTATACTGGCTGATTGCACTGGTTCCGGTCATCGTGATGCTTGTTAGCAGGGATCGGCTCAAAGATTACGGCTTTTGCAGCGCGCGTCCCGGGATGCAGATTCTAAACGGCGTGCTGATTGCGCTCGGCTTGTCGGCGGTATTGACCGTGATGCCGATTCTTTCCGGATTCAGGGCGTTTGTCGGCAGCGGAAAGGAATACCGGCATCTGTGGCAGTTTGCGTATGAGTTCGCCTACTGCATTTTTGCGGTCGGCCTGACGGAGGAACTGGTATTCCGCGGCTTTTTGCTGGAAAGGCTCCGGCGGATCACGCAGAACGACCTTGCGGCGGCCGTGATTTCATCGGTGCTGTTCGGGCTGTTTCATATTTTTTCGGGGAATCCCGTACAGGTGATACTGACAGCACTGATCGGCCTGCTGCTTTGTATCTGCAAGCGGAAAATCAGACACTGCACGCTGCTTTCGCTGATGCTTGCGCACGGGATCTATGACGCGCTCATCAGTGTTTGGAGCTTTGTATTCTGAGCATCGTGCAGACGGTCGGCTTGCCAGTGGAATGGAAAGGAGCAATGGCCATGATAGCATGGATACTCTTTCTCGTTTTTGCGCTTATTGCGATTCTTTCATTTGCAGCATGCAGACGGAATTCAAGGTGCAGTGAGGTCGGAAGCAAAATGCTGAATACGGACTGCGGATAAATGATCGAGTTGAAAATGCATTTTTTGCAGCGCAGGCGGATCTGTCAGATACGGACAATGACAATATCAGAATTGTCGGCTCTCAATCAATGTATGCAGAGCTCGGAGAATATCATGTCCCGCTTGATACCGTCGTTTCTGCACATTTTGCATTTGATGAGAACGGACAGCCGGTCGAAACCGCAATACGGAGGGACATTGATGGTGTTTAATTCAGCATCTTCATCATTGATTTGGTTACAGCAGCAAACGGGCGCCGATGATTGCATCAGCGCCCGTTTTTTGTTCTGTCAGATTGTCAGGTTGAAGTTGTGGAGCAGGGGACCGCTGCCGCGGCCGATGTCAAAGCCTGCGCGCAGTGCAGAAGCAAGATAGCCCTTTGCTGCACAGGTGCTCACCATGACGGACATGCCCTTTGCCAGATTCGACGCAATCGCGGCAGAGAGCGTGCAGCCGGTGCCGTGCGTATTGCCGGTGTCAATGCGGACAGCGGGCAGCTCGGAAATCTTGCCGTTTTCGCAGAGTACATCGGTTGCGGTATCCTCCAGATGACCGCCCTTGACCAGAACTGCCGCCTGAAAACGCTCTGCGAGCTGCTCTGCGGCTCTGCGCATCGCGGGAATATCCCGGATCGTCATGCCGGTCAGCGCTTCCGCCTCCGGAATATTCGGCGTCAGCACATCTGCGAGCGGGAGGAGCTCCGCGGTCAGCGCGTCCATCGCGTCCTTCTGGAGCAGCCGGTGCCCGCTGGTCGAAACCATCACCGGATCAATGACCAGATGCTGCGGGTGATATTCCCGCATTTTCTCAGCAATCACATGCACAAGCCCCGCGCCGGAAACCATGCCGATCTTGACAGCATCCGGCTGCAAATCGGGGAATACCGCGTCAATCTGCTTTGCAGCAAACTCCGGCGGGACTTCGAGGATTCCATGTACGCCGAGCGTGTTCTGTGCCGTCAGTGCGGTAATCACGCTCATCGCGTAGCAGCCGTGCATGGTAATCGTTTTGATGTCTGCCTGAATGCCTGCACCGCCGCCGGAATCCGAACCGGCGATTGTTAGTACACGTCCGATCATGTTATAATCCCTCCGAAATGGTTCGTAATTCCTTTGCTGCTGCTGCCGGATCCGTCTGTGCAAACAGTGCGGATACAACCGCGATGCCCGCAATGCCGGAGCCTTTGAGCTGTACGGCGTTCTGCGCGGTGATGCCGCCGATTGCGACGACCGGTACCGGCGATGCGTCACAGATTTCATGCAGGAGCGCAGCATCGACCGGTCTGGTGTTCTGCTTGGTGCCTGTTGCAAAGACCGCACCGCAGCCGAGATAATCCGCGCCGTCCTTTGCCGCCTGTATCGCTTCGGATACGGTTGCAGCGGATACGCCGACGATTTTGTCCGGGCCGAGCATTGTCCGCAGAATGCGCGGGTTCATGTCCTTTTGCCCGACGTGGACGCCGTCTGCGCCGCATTGCAGCGCGATTTCCGGATCGTCATTGATGATGAGCGACACATGATGTCTGTGACAGACTTCAAGAATCCGCGCGGCCTCGTTCAGCAGATCACTGCGGTCGAGCTCCTTTTCCCGGAGCTGTACGCAGGTGACGCCGCCGCGGATTGCGTCCTCCACCGCTTCTGCGAGCGTCCTCTGCCCGAGCCAGCGGCGGTCTGTGACGGCATAGAGCCGCAGCATATCAGCGGAAAATTTCATAGCGTGCGCCCTCCCTGAGCTGTTGTTCGGTCATGCAGAAAACCGCATCTGTCAGATATTCCCGGAACGATGCGTTCCCGTCCTGACCGGTCATGCGCTTTGCTGCGATTTCGCCTGCAAGCCCCATCGTACAGAGTACCGTCAGGCAGGCGTCTGCGGGCGTATCCGGTCTGACTGCCAGATAAGCTGCCGTCAGTGCGGAGAGCATGCAGCCGCTGCCCGTGATGCGGGACATCATCGGATGCCCGTTGTGAACGGCATATGCAGTATCGCCGTTGGTCAGCAGATCGGTTTCGCCGGTCATCAGAATGACAGCGCCGGTCTTATTTGCAAGTGCAGAAGCCGCCGCCAGCGATGCCGCGCGCGTCTGATCGGACAGCGCGTCCTCCGCGGATACATCCGCGCCGTCACATTCAGCGTGAACGCCCGCAAGATACCGGATCTCCGATGCGTTTCCGCGGATTGCGGCAAAGCGGATTTCACAGAGCAGCTGTGCGGCTGCTTCACGCCGGAACGCTGATGCACCGGCACCGACCGGATCCAGCACGACCGGAATTCCGCGGCGGTTCGCTTCCTGTCCGGAAAGCAGCATTGCGGTGCGCCGATCTCTGCTGAGTGTTCCGAGATTGAGCGTCAGTGCGGCGGCATGTGCGGTGATTTCCGCAGCCTCCTCCGGCGCATCCGCCATGACCGGCAGCGCACCGCACGCGAGAAGCAGATCCGCACAGAAGCCGGCGGTCACATAATTTGTGATGCAGTGGATTCGCGGCTGCATCTGCCGCAGCGCGGAAAGAATGCTGCTGTCCGTGCGGACTCACTCCTTTGCAAGCGTATCGTCTGCCGCTTTCTTTGCCGGTCTGCTTTCCTCCGAGAAGAAGCGGTCAGCACCGGCCTTTTTCAGTGCGGGAATCAGAATCGCCGCGATGACCGTGCCGCTCAGACTGCTGAGGAAAAACGGCGGCACATAGGTGAACAGCGCGGCTTCCTTGCCCATAAACTGCGTGGCAAGGACAAACGCAATCATGCCGCCGATGACGGCGGTGCCGAACAGCTCTCCTGCATATGCAAGGGGGAGCTTTTTCAGCTTCCGGTACAGCATGCCGGATAAAAATGCGCCGATCATGCTGCCGGGAAATGCCATAACCGTGCCGGTGCCCATCAGCACGCGGCAGAGGCTTGTGACAAAGGCCGCTGCCATGGCGTACCACGGGCCGAGGAACACGCCGCCGATGATGTTGACAAAATGCTGCGCCGGGAAGCACTTGGAGATGCCGACCGGGATCGACAGCGGCGAGCAGACGACGGCGAGTGCCGCCAGCAGTGCGGTCATCACGAGTTTTTTGAGTGTGATCTGTTTCATGGGAAATCCTCCTGCGAAAAATGATTTATCATCAGTCCGCAGCCGGAGCAGAAAGCGGCCGCAGACAGTGATGCTGTTCTGCGGTCGGTGCTCGATTGCACCCTCTCACTCCGAAACACGGATTCCCTCGCTTTCAGGCCTTTTTCCGGCCCGCCATGGCGCTCCCCATGGCATGAATATAGATATTATTTCTCAGTGCAGAATTCGACGGTTTTGCCTTCCAGAATCAGGTTGGTCGTCCGGACGGCGCACATCTTGCCGCACATGGAGCAGGTGTGCCGGTCGGCAGGCGGCGTGCTCTCAAAATATGCTCTTGCCTTATCCGGATCAATCGCATATTTGAACATTTCGTCCCAATCGACCTTGTGCCGCGCCTCGGCCATTTTGTTGTCAATGTCGCGTGCGTGCGGAATGCCCTTTGCAATATCTGCCGCATGCGCCGCGATTTTGCTTGCGATGATGCCCTCCTTGACGTCGGAGAGATCCGGCAGGCGGAGGTGCTCCGCAGGGGTCACATAGCACAGGAAATCTGCGCCGTTTGCTGCGGCAATCGCGCCGCCGATTGCGGAGGTGATGTGGTCGTAGCCCGGTGCAATATCGGTCACCAGCGGACCCAGCACGTAGAACGGGGCATTGTGGCAGATGCGCTTTTGCAGCTTCATATTTGCCGCAATCTCGTCCATGGCCATGTGGCCGGGGCCTTCGACCATGACCTGCACATCCTTTTCCCAGGCGCGCTTTGTCAGGTGGCCGAGCTCGATCAGCTCAGAGATCTGTCCGGCGTCGGTGCTGTCGTCGATACAGCCCGGACGCAGCGCGTCACCGAGGCTGATTGTCACGTCGAATTCGCGCAGGATGTCCAGCACCTCGTCGTAATACTCGTAAAACGGATTCTCGTTGCCGGTCATCATCATCCAGGCGAACAGCAGCGAGCCGCCGCGGGAAACGATGTTCATTTTTCTGCCCTCGCGCCGGAACGCCTCCACGGCGCGGCGGTTAATGCCTGCGTGGATCGTCATGAAATCGACGCCCTCTTCCGCATGGGCACGGACGACCTTCAGGAAGTCCTTTGCGGTGATTTCGAGCAGATCCTTTTCCAGATAGCCGATTGCGTCGTACATCGGCACGGTGCCGATCATGGCAGGCGACTTGGCGACGAGTGCTGTCCGGAAGGTGTTGGTCTTGCCGTAATTGCTGAGATCCATGATCGCTTCTGCGCCGAATTTCAGCGCCATGTCGACCTTTTCCATTTCCAGATCATAGTTCTTTGCGTCACCGGAAATGCCGAGATTGACGTTGATTTTGGTTTTCAGTCCCATGCCGATGCCCTCGGCAGAGAGCGACGAATGGCGGATGTTCGCGGGGATTGCGATTGTGCCCTCCGCGACGCGCTGCCGGATGAGTTCCGCGGAAAGGCCTTCCTTTTCCGCGACGGTCTGCATCTGCGGTGTAATGATTCCGCGCTTTGCGGCATCCATTTGTGTAGCATACTGCTGCATATGGTTCCTCCTAATCATAAAAGCGGAGCCCCCTGTCAGGAAGCTCCGCTGTGAACCGTATGCGGGGATACTTCCTACGCAGGCATTATCCTGACAGGTGAAAAGGGTCGGAGCGTACAGCTCCCTCTCAGCCTTTCTGAAAGCTCCCCTGTATTCCAAACGGTATTTTATCATATTTTGCAGAATTTGTCAAGCATTTCTTTTCAGCGGGCATAATAACCAACAAATCCCCCTCCGGATGAACCGAAGGGGGATTGCTGCTGTGTGATCTATCAGCCGATTGCTGCGCGGATGACTTCATTTCGCTGAATGAGGAAGTCTACGACAGAAACATCGCCGCCGCCGAACATACCGCCGCCGCCGAAGCCGCCGCCAAAGCCGCCGCCGAAGCCGCCGCCCCAGCCGCCGCCGCCCCAGCCGCCTTGCTGCTGCTGTTGCTGCTGACCGCCGGTCAGACCGCCGGCAGACTTGGTGGTGTTGGTCTGGAAGGACTGATACGTGCTGGCGTTGCGCGGATCAGCCTGGACATGGCTGCCGATCAGGTTGACATAATTCTTGACATATGCTTCCGGATCTTTGTACAGACTTGTGATCTGCTTGACATAGCCGATGTATTCCGTGTGATATTCCGGAATCTGCACGAGCTTTGCAAGCGGACGGTCCTTCAGCTCCGCCTGGTAAAGGCTTGTCGTCACATCGGAGTTGACGGAATCCTTGCCGCCCATGAAGATGCCGAGGGACAGGTTATAGTCCCAGCCGACGAAATAGAACTTGCCGTTGCTGTACATCAGGTAGTAGTTATGTGCAAGCGAACCGTTGTAGCTGTCGTAATTGCACATGACGGAGTTGACCGCGAAGCCCCTGAGGAAGCTCGGAACATCGACCAGATCCTCAATGAACTTGTAGTTGTTGTCGGTCACCTTGTTGATGGCCTGCTTGAGATCCTCAATATGCTTGTAGCCGTCGTCCTCACCGAACTTAACGTCAAAGTTGCCGTTGTTCATGTTCTGGGTGAACGAGCAGTAGGAGTCACCGCCGAAGCCAAAGCCCATCATTCCGCCGCCGCCGCCGCCGGCGTTGTCGTTGCGCTCAGTCGCCTTGTAGAGAATGGAATCGTCATCGTATGCAAGGCGCTCTGCAAGCGTTTTGCCCGGCTGTTCAATCAGGATATAGAAGCTGAACAGCGAGCCGTTCAGATACACATCGGTGTACGAGCAGTACGGGCCGGTACCGTCGATCTCATGCAGTGCATCGTAGCAGAGCATGTCGCGCATGCAGGACGGATCGGAATAGAAATTGTTGATGCAGAATTCGGTCAGACCGTGATAGTTCACATAATCATCGTACTCATCCAGCTTGAAGCGGAAGCTGTACTTCTGGTTGCTGACGGACATACGGGAGCTGTTGCCCTTGGAACGGATTGCAACATTTTTCAGCTCTTCACCGTCAATGATGAGATCGCACGGATAGAAAACCTCAGCACTCTTCTGCGCATTGATGAATTCGTTCCAGTTGTCCATCTTGATTTCGATCTTGTGAACCTTTGTCTTGTCAAAGACACTATCGTAGAGCAGATCCGGATCTGCTGCGTTATTGACGTTCGTATACTCTGCGTTGCCGGTGAAGGTATCCTTGCCGCCGGAAACGACCTCGATGCCGCCTGCATAGACCTTGCAGGAACCGGAAGCAAGCGCCGGATCCGCAACGACCGCATAGCGGAACTTCTTGAGCGTGTTATGATCGAACACGGTCTTGCCGCCGGAGGTCAGTGCGATCGGATTGTTCTTCTTCCACTCCTTGGTGAAGGAGAGCTGCATGGTGCCTGCTGCCTTGCTGAGGTTTTCGCAGGGATTATCCGAAGCGGTTGCGAGCAGGGAGCAGCCCTCTGCATGTGCAACGCCGCCTGCGGTCAGGCCGCGGTCGCCGCATGCGCGGATGGTACCGCCGGTCAGCTCCATATTGGTTTCGCACTGGATCGCATCCTTGGAGGATTTGATATCCACATTGCCGCCGGAGATCGTCAGATCGCCCTTGGTGGATTTCAGGCCGTCGCCTGCGGTTTCAATCGTCAGCGAACCGTCCTTGACGGTGACGGAGGTCTTGCCGCGGACTGCGTCTGCGCCGTCTGCGGTCACGGTGACCTTGCCGCCGTTGAATTTCAGGTCATTGTTGCAGTGAATGCCGTACTGCATACCGGCCTTGATCTCGAGCGAGCCGTCGCCCTTGATCGTCAGGTCATCCTTTGCGTGCAGCACTGCATATTCCGGCTCGACCTCGGCTGCACCCTCTGCGGGCGCTGCCTTGCCGTCGGACAGCGAGTTTTCCTTGTTCTCCACAAGGTTGACAGATGTGTTTTCCGCATTTTCGATCATGATGCAGGGCGCGCTGCCGTTCGTGATCTTCACGCCGTCCAGGAACAGCTTGACGGTGTTGGGGTCAGCGCTCTCATCCGGAATGTTGACGAGAATCTGACCGTTGTTCAGTGTACCGTCAATATAGTAAGTGCCGGAGCGTGTGATCGTCGCCGTGGTGCCGGAGATACTGATGTAGTTGCTGCCCTCAGAGGTGATGCTGCTGCCCTTGAGGTGAATGTAAGCCGGATCCGGGTCAGGCTCCACCACAACAACTGCCGGTGCGGCAGCAGCCGCCGTCTTCATCATCGACAGATCGACGACATCCAGCATACGGTTTCCGTCGTAGTCCGCGACGGACCAGTTGTTCAGCGTTTTGCTCTCAGAGGTCAGCCAGTCCCGGAGCATTTTGACGTCCGATGCATTGAGCTTGCCGTCGCCGTTCAGATCACCGGACGGCAGCGCGTGTGCCTGAAGCACACCGGCAGGCAGCTGGACTGCGCTCATCAGAACTGCGAGGGATACGCCGCATGCTGTCAAAAAACGTGATTTCATGTGAGATTCCTCCTGTTCAAAAATATAGCCGTTCTGAACCGAAGGGGATCGCGCTGCATACAGCAGATTGCCGTATGCGGATTCGGTGCTGATTCAGCACCCTTTTTTTCCCGAAAACTATTTCTTTATCAATGTATATTGTGAATGTGCAGCATCCGCTGCGGGGAAGGGGACATGATTCAGCCGGATTCCTCCTTTCCGGTAAGCGTATCGCAGCACCGAAGCAGGAAAAACGGTGCGCGAAAACAAGAGCCGTACCTGTGTGAAAGGCACGGCGTTTTTCTGCTGGTTCAAAAGGTGCCGCCCGAAAGCAGCGCGCAGAAAATACACCGTTTTCTGTGTCAAACGGGTGTTGATCCATTTTCGCCCTAATCAAACAGAACAGTATGATTCTGCAAAAAGGTGTATCTCTCTGTAAATGCTGTCTGGTGTCCAAACAGCCCCTTTTTGTTTAGCATAGCACAAAACCCGAAAAAAGTCAAGAGGGTTCCGAAACATTTGTGAATATTTCAGGATTCTGCGGCAAAAATCCGGCCCGAGAGCGGAAAATCAGTGGAAATCAGGGCGGATTCTGCCCGTTTTGCATTTTTTGCCTGCGCAATGCAGGTTTCTGCCGATCAAAAGCTGTCCCCATGACCGGGTCAGCCGGACAGGCCGGAAGTATCCAAAATTATTTTTGGAATTCCTGTAAGATTCCGGCTGCACAGGGTACTAATATACAGGAGCTCCCAAACGGAGGTGATGCAATGAAGGGCTTTGAGGAAATATATCAGACATGCTTACGGTGAGAGCAGAACGCAGGAAATCAATGAGAACGGACTAGCTGTTTTTTCGGATCCGCGGAGCGGGGAATCACCAGCCGGTATTTTTTCGGGAAATGCGTTCAGATGACACAACAAAAAGAGCGAACCGGTTCTGCAAAACCAGTTCGCTCTTGGTTGCCATGCATTTGGAATATTATACAGCAGTTTCGCGGAATGTGCGTAAATGTATGCATAACATCATAGCGCGAAATTGCCGGCGCGGGCTCCGCGCTTATTCCCACTCCCCAGATTTCACCAAATACTAAACAAATTTGTTTAGGTGATTTGCGTTGTGGTATCTCAGTTATACATTTTGCTCTGTACTATACTGCCCACTGATGCCGAGTTATCATTTTTTTAGCGCCATGATAACCAAAACCAGCGACTTATAGGAGAATATGTGCCCGGTGGCTTGCTCCTTATT
>JAEEGL012182611.1_pt1 | contig 50742 bp, 31 predicted proteins | sample 9134231 | NCBI WGS metagenome assembly JAEEGL01 (sample SAMN16246548, study PRJNA631951) | gut metagenome | biome: gut microbiome; feature: rumen; material: fiber-attached | host: Bos | place: Iran: Karaj | collected 2018-10 | reverse complement strand
ATCCGTCGCAGCTGTGACATTTCCGCGCTCGTCGTAAACATATTTCGTTACGCCGCCGTTTCTGTCGGTGATGACCTCTTCTCTTCCGTCGATCTCATGCTCGTACTTTGTTACATTTCCGTATGAATCCGTTACGCTTACAAGTCTTCCTTCGCTGTCGTATTCATTCTTTGCGATACATACATTTCTTGGATCGTGCATCTCGGTGATGTAATGATCGCGGTATACGAAACGGGTCGTGTTTCCGTTCATATCAGCAACCGATACAAGATCGCCGTATGCGTCATATGTATACTTCACGCTCTGATCTGCGGCTGTTGATATCTCGGTAATACGTCCTTCCTTGTCCCTGGTAAAGCTTATAGCCTTTCCGTCGGAAGCTGTGATAGCGTCCCTGCTGAAGTTAAGAGTCTCACCGGTAGCTGAAGTCGCGCTTATGATTCCTTCCCTTGTGTCAAGAACATACTTTGTTCCGTCTGCTCTTGTATAAAGGAACCTGTGCGGATCAAATACCTCTCCGTCGTCTGTGGCAAGTACATTGTCGATATGGATAAGATCGCTGCTCCTCATATCATAGGACTGGAGCTTTGATCTTGAGCCGTTGAGGGCAGCATACTCCACGCCTACGCCGTATGTGAGCGGAACGAACATCTGACTTGCAGGATTTACGCATACAGCGAATTCGTCCTTGATACCATTGCCAAGGTCTACCTTTATCCTGTGAGTGCGTGTCTCCTTGATATCATATCTTGTGAAGAAGCCCTCCCTTTCAGTACGGGTCTCCCAGTTTTCGCCCTGAACTCCGCTTACGCTTATCTTTGCGCTGTTATATGCCATATCCCAGCCGTAGCCGAAATCGCCGAGTATATCCTTTGTGCGGCTGTCGTATGTTCTTATGACAGAAACAGGCAATCCGCTGAATGATGTCTCGATATCAGTGAAGCTTATCGTGAAGTTTCCTATCTTCATGCTTCCGTCTACGTCTGCTGTAACAGTATCCGAAACGGTGATCTCGTCATTGTATACCGTAACTCTTATATCATAGTATCCGTTTGTGATAAGAGTCGTATCGAATTCCGCAGTCAGTTCCTTTTCGTCAACGATCTTTCCGTCATCGAATATTACGAAACTTCCTGTTCCTGCCGCTGCATACTCAAACTTGTACCTTGTGAAGACATCAGGCGTTATTTCAGCCTTGATCTCGCTGACACCGGTAAGCTGTTCAAGATCTGCGGGTGAAACGATGGCACACTTGTATTCCTCGCTGTCAGTCTGTTTGAAGCCGTGCTTTATAACAGCGCCTGTTTTTGCGCTGGTGCCGATATCTCTTCCGCTGACCGCGATAGTAACAGTGTAATTTCCTTCATCAAGTATGGAAGTATCAACAGAAGCGGAAATATTGCAGTCAGAACCTATCACGCCGGAAGCTGCCTTTATCTGCTTGCTGTCGCGTGTGTTCTTCTGAATGTATACACTGTATGCACTGTTGATGAGCCTGCTGTCGGTCTGAGCTTCTATTTTCAGTACCTTGTCGGCAGTTACGTCAGGCTCCGGCTTGCTGAAGAAGATAAGCTGCTCATCTTCTCCGCCGTTGTCATCACTGCCGCTTTCGCCGCTGTTATCGCCTTCGCCGTTGTTTTCAGGTTCTTCGGGCTTTACAGCACCGTTCTGCACCTGATATTCACATTTGAATTCAGCGCTGTTGCCGCCGTTGTCGGTAACTGTAAGTCTCAGCTCATAAACGCCGTTGTCCAGAGCGTATGTATCCCATTCGCCGAGCTCTTCGTCCTGCTTGCTCTGCATTGAAGAAACAATGGGTGAATATGTGTTGCTACCGCTCTTTTTGTAATCGAGCTGATACTTTCTGAGAGCTGTCTCGTCAAATGCAGAGCCCTTTATAATTACCTTGCCTGAAATTGCCTTGTCATTGCCGGGCTCTGTGATCTCGGCAACAGGCGGTGTGTGGTCAGAAGTGTCCTGGAACACTATCTCAATGGACTTCTCTGTCTTTGCTCCGAGAGCGTCCTGAGCAACAGCCTTTACTGTTACTGTCTTGGGCTCTATCTCGCATATACGGAGCTCGCCGGGACCATCGCCGACCTTTTTATTGTTTACATAGGTGATAAGTGAAACAAGTCCGTCCTCATCAACTGCATCGACCTTGACGATCACGGTCTCTCCGATCTCGGCAATTTCCGCAGATGATTCAAGGGTTATCTCAGAGGGGATATTTTCCCTCTTGGGCTGAACTTTCTTTTCAGTTGTCTGGCTGCCGTCAGTTTTCACCTTTTCTTCGGTGACTGAAATGTTTATGTTGTCAAATCTCTTGTTGCCCTCCGCATCGACAGCCTCTATTATAATGGTGTACTCGCCGGGATCCTTGTCAGGAAGGTCAAAGGAAACTATCTCGCCGTTTTCGACCTCTGAATCAGAGCTGAATACTTCCTTGAAGTCCTCGCTGTCCTTTACGGCATAGCTTACCTTGTATTCACCGAACTTTGTCTCATCCTTTATTGTACCGCTGACAGTAACTTTTCCTTCATCGTACTTTACGTCTCTGTTATGGTTTATGCTGATGGTCGGAGGAGTCATATCACGGGGACCCTGAACGGTGATCGTCTCTTCGGCGCTTGCTTCGTTTCCGCCGATGTCCTTGCATTCCACGGTAAATGTAACTTCTCCGGAACTGCTGCAGGTATACAGTACACTGCCCTGATAATTCGAGATGACCCTGCCGTTTGCCTTTACCACTACAGAAGCAACTTCGTTGTCATCGGTCGCCGCAGCTGATACAAGTACAGTATCTCCCCTGTACGGATTCGGGTCTGATACAGTCAGTGTTACCTTAGGCGGCATATCATCCTTGAACTGATCGATGTTTTCCTGCTTTTCTGCGTATACGACCTCAACGCAGGGATCGCTCCACTGTCCCATCTCGTCGCATACGACATACTTCTGGAGGTATACCTTGTCAGCGTCGATGACTCTCGGTATCCTGCCATCTGTCCAGTTCTGATCCTTTATGCACTTCCACTGGAACTTTTCTTCCTTTATTCCCTTATTCGCCTTGCTCTCAGCATCGGGATCGTAAGCACTGAAGCTGAGTGAGCATATCATCTTGTCGGGAGAATCAGAAGCAGCGATCTCCGAGCTTATCTCAGCCACAGGCTTGCTGTGGACATAGAGACAGTCGGTCCAGTCTGTTGCATTTGACCATTTGCTGTAATCCTTCAGGTTTTCATTTCCCTTTGTAGGATCGTCCTTCAGTATTGAGGATATGCTGTATTTTCCTGTTGATGTGAAAACGGTTATGGGAGCCTTTTCTGTAAACTCTCCGCTTTCGCCCTTGCTGTTCTCGTAAACAGAGGCGTCAAGAGTATACTTCCATGACTGCTCGCCCACAGGGTCGTTTTCCTTGTCAACGAAATAGTCATTGTAGTCTATCTCGTCAGAAGTAGTTATGGTATCATCCTTGATGGAGTAATCGTTTTCAGAGAGCTTGTCCATGATACACTTCTTCAGTGTTTCAGGCTCCTTTAGCAGATCATACCAGTCGATAAACGTACCGTCTGCCGATCTGAAAAGCTCTTTATACTGCTCCTGTGAAGAGACAGTGCCAAGTCCGATAAGGTTGAGATCCTTTTCGGTGAGCGATTTTATTACCGCGCCTAAAAATGTCTCGTCCTGCAGATCGTGGTTGCTTTCCTTGCTGAGATTGATAACAAAGCGCTCTGCCGAATCTCTCCACTTGTAGTTGTCAAGAATGTCACTGAGCTCGCTTCCGCTTACAGTGGTCATCCTTATATTGCTGAATGTGAAATATGACTGCTGAGAACAGCCGTGCGAACCATGACATATGATAGGTCCGAAGCCGGTACCTGATTTCTTGTCAGGGAGCACGAAGTTCTCTATCTTGGGTTCATTGTTCGCGTAAACAGAAACCGTTCTGTCGCTTGTAATGATCTTAACGCTGTAGTTATCGTATGAATCGCTTACGGGAACGGATACAAGAAGCTTGCCCGCACCGGTCACGGAATTGCTTATGCCTCCGTCACGGAACTCGTCAGCATTGATATCGTTCAGCTGTACGAGTCTGAAAGCGCCGTTGCAGAGCAGGATACAGTAACCGCTCATTTTCTTTACAGTAACTTCCTCTTCGCTTCCCTCTGGTATTACCTTTTCTTCCCTGATAGAAGTATTGAACAGGAAGCCGCCGCCCTCCATACTGTGCCAGTCGGTCTTGTCCCTTATCATATCGAAGGAAAGTACACGCTTAGCCTGCACACCGTCATCGACAAAAAGCCAGTCACGCAGCGGAGCCCAGCCGTAGCCGACCATTTTTATCGAATCCTTTTCCCTGAAGATGTGATGATCCAGGTTGACAGCACCGCAGCCGTCCTGATAATCGTAATGGTCATAGGGTGTCCATGCGAACTGATCCTTTGCGGTAAGAGTAGACGTGGAGACAGTTGAAAGGTTGACTGAGAAGCCTCTGTCCTCCAGCTCCTTCTTTATTGAATCAACATTGTTGTTTATGGTGCGGATATCATCAGTATCGGCAGTACCGACAGTTACAACGATATCCACATTTTTAGCCTTGCTTATTCCGGAATTTGAAACAGGAGCGTTGTTTATTACTTCTGTTTTGCTGCTGACTTTATCGTTGTCAGCGCTGTCAGCGCTGAGGTAGGCGTCCTTTGAGATGAGCTTAGGTATGGTGTCCTCAAAATATTCCGCAGCCTGAAGGCGGAAACGGTACTTACCTACAGATGAAGCCTTGTATGTAACATTGGTTTCATTTCCGAGACTGAATACCTCTTCATTTTCGTCGGAAAAGTCGCCGTCATTATCGCTGTCAAAGAAAACAGACCATATTCTGCTTCCGATCTTGTCGCCGTCAAGAGAGTATGAAGTATCCTCAAGCCTGAAAACAGCTTCGCCGCTGCCGTCACGCTCGGTCGTTTCATTCTCTATCCAGAAGCCTGAGACCGGAGCGATATCCTTTTTGATCGTCAGTACATCATAGTACTTTACCGAGTCGCCCTTTTTAGTCTTTGCGTCTACTTCTATCCTGTAATTTCCCGCCTCGGTTATAACAAGGTTCTTGACAGCCGTTGTGGAAGTTTCATCATCTATTTTTACTGCTGTCTGCTGCGCGGGATTTTCAGCCTTGAAGCTCCACTCAACAGAATCGGGAATAAGCTCGTTCTTTTCGAGACTTTCCGAAATATCCAGAGTGATCTTGCGATTCTCACGGTATGTATCTCCCGAACCGCTTATACGGAGCTCAGGGCCCTTTTCAAGCAGAGGAGAATAAGGATCCGCCATTTTGCCGATCTCAACATCGGTACCGTTTATCTCGGTATTCTTTGCGATCACAGCACCGTTTATTTTAAGGTGCTTGGCATTTATCTCTACCTTTCCGTTAGGAGCGTATATTATTCCGTCAATGGTCAGGTCTGTACCCTGAATGACAACATTTCCGTTTTCAGAGCATATGAATATCTCGCATCCGTCCGCGTTCTGAACAGCGTCATATATAACGTCACCGTCAGCCTTTATGTATCCCTTTCCGGAGAATACGGTATTGCTTATCCTGAGAGCTCCCTTTGCAAGTATCGAAGAAGAAAGGTCATGAGAAGCATTGAGTATGGTCTCGTCTCCATCATATACCACATCGTACGAAACGCCCTTGCTGAGCTTGTACGAATAATCAGGCATATCAGATCTTGAATATTCGCTCTTGGCAGGGGTGACTGAACCGGACTTTTCGTTTGCGTTCAGCAGTTCGTTTACATAGCAGACAGAGCTTCCGCGGTAATCGAACTTGTCTCCGGTATATACGTTGCCGTTTATAACGGCGTTTTCCGTATTTATAACAGTATCACCGGAAGAGTACAGAACATAATCATCGCCTATATAGGCTGCATAAACGCTCTGCGGAAGAACAGATACCGTATACTGTACGCCCATTACCACAGAAAGAGCTGAAGCTATGATCTTATTGAAAAGTTTCTTATTCTTCATCTGCTTTCTCCTTTCTGTAGGTGATCACACTTGCCGCAGCCGCAGCAAGAGCAACAGCAAAGAGCGCAGCCGATGCCTTCGGGAAGCTGTCCGAAGTGTCTACAAGCTTGACGTTATTTCCGTCTGCTGCAGCGGCATAGTTCTTTATACCGTAATAAGTGGTGAATTCATAGCCTGCCTCGACCTTGACCGGCTCCCACTTTACAGATACAGCGCCGTCGTTTATGTCGCTGTTTATATCAGAGCTGTAATCCCAGAGCTCATCGTACATTTTGTTCCAGTTTCCGAAGTAAAGCGTGTCCGGAGCGTGTGGAACACCGTTGGTCTTGCCGTATGCGCTCACAGAGCTGCTCTGTCTCATTTCTGCCTTCCACTCAGCAGGTATATTTTGACTGAAAAAAGCTTCCTTGCCTACCTCGGCTCCGCTAACTGTAAACTTTGCCCTGTCGTCAGTATCTATCATAGGATCTATGACGATATCCGTTCCGACATAAGCGCTTTCTCCGGTTTCAAGAACTTTGTAGCTGATCTTCAGCATATCGTCAAAGCCCTTTGTAAAGCCCTCTGAAAATGTAAGCTTCTGTTCTATAACCACATCTCCGAAACGCTGCGCAGAGGTATGACTTTTTTCGTCCGCATTGAATGACGGTGTGCCGACATCCTCTCCGCGGCCGTAAACATAGTCTGTACCATTTATACGGAATGAAGTTATACCCGAATAAAAATACTTGTATGTCAGATCCTTGTTGTCGTCCTCGTTGTTGTTGAGCTGTCCTTCAACAGCTTTCAGTTTGTACCTCAGATACTCGCTCTGCCGCTTGTCCTGTTCGACAGACAGACGAATATAAGAATTTTCCATATCATAACCGTGAACCGATGCATTGTTAGTTGCCGCATAAACAGTAGCCGACGCAGCAGCACAGCCCACAGAAATTAATGAAAAGAGGTAAATCAACCTTTTCCCACCCATAAAATTCCTTCTTTCATTATATTTTGGGGTAAAAAACACTACTTTTATTATAACAAATCTATATCGTAAAATAAATTGTTTATATAAACAAAGCCTCAGAATACACGTTGTATATATTTGTGCAATATATACATTTCTGAAATATCCGCGTCCAGTATCAGAAAAATTAGGGACATTTTATACCGGATCACGGTGTAATGTCCCTTGTTTTCAGCTTTCCCGGCGATAGTATCACAAACGCCGGAAAGTGTAAATATATAAAAACAGCATATGTATTACGATACATACGTCGTCATCACTATCAACAAAAATAAAAGCTGCATTTTGTACATTACGCAACAAAAATGCAGCTTTTAACTTTGCGTTACGATTCAGATACTGTATAGAGCATGAAAAAAAATTAACGCCCCACTAAAAGTGAGACGCAAACTTGGCTGCGCGGGCTCCGCGCTGGTTGGGGTGGAAGGATTTGAACCCTCGAAATAACGGAGTCAGAGTCCGCTGCCTTACCACTTGGCGACACCCCAATGTATTACTGAATTATTCAGCTTTATTATTATATCACTTATACTACTGCTTGTCAATACAAAGATATATATTTTTATATTTTAACTATAAACTGCATGATGCAGGAGCGCTCCCATATTCAGGGAGCGCTCCTGCTATATAACACATTTTCTTTCTTTTGAACTACCATTGCCTGACCGCTGATGGGGGGATCAGCGGTAAAGTCTTTTGCCTGCTCTCGCAGACCGGGGGTAGGTTCAGATGGCTTTCCATTGGACTCAACACTATCTGCGCTGTTCCGCATTTTTATTATATCATCTTTGCATCACCGATTACAATAACAGGACTATTTCAATTTCAAGACGATTCAGCGTATTTTTTCTGAGGAAACGGTTTCAAATCCTTACAATTTATTGAAAATATTACAGTTTTCCTACATCTTCCTATTTTAGAGAGATAAAAATTTGAAAAAAATTCCTTTCAGGGGGTTTTCAAGCACTGACAAATGTGCTATAATGTATTTATAAGTTTATCAAATGCCGATAAACAAAGGGGAATTATTGTAAAAGTGCATAGTCTGCACTTTGGATATTATGGCGTATATGGAGAGCTTTTTATGAAAAACAATACTTATAATTCCGCAAAACAGGCAGCGCTGAAAAGATATTTCAGCCGTATGAACGATATGCAGCAGGAGGCTGTTTTTACCGTCAACGGACCTGTACTTGTACTCGCAGGCGCAGGAAGCGGTAAAACGACTGTTATCGTCAACCGCATAGCTAATATGATCAATTTCGGAAATGCATTTTTCGATACCACCCGTGAGGGAAGCAAGGAGGATACTGCCTTCCTGCAGGACTATGCCGACGGAAAGACCGATGACTTCGACACCCTCAGGGACACAGTCGCTGTGGATCCTGTGCGTCCGTGGAACATTCTTGCAATAACCTTTACAAACAAAGCAGCAGGCGAGCTGAAGGAAAGGCTCTCGGCAATGCTCGGCGAGGAAGCTATGAATATCAACGCTTCCACCTTTCATTCCGCCTGTGTAAGAATACTCAGAAGCGAGATAGAAGCCCTCGGCTACGGCAGGGACTTCACTATATATGATTCCGATGACAGCCAGCGCATGATTAAGAACGTAATGGCTGAGCTTGACGTGTCGGAAAAGCAGCTTGCTCCCAAGGCAGTTCTCAGTGAGATCAGCATAGCAAAGGACAAGATGACAGGTCCTGAGGAGCTGCGCTCGGAAGCAGGACAGGACTACCGCAAAAAAATGGTGGCAAAGCTCTACGCTCTGTATCAGGAGCGCATGAAAGCAGCAAACGCCCTCGATTTCGACGATATACTCGTACTTACAGTGGAGCTGTTCGAGCAGTTCCCAGAGGTGCTGGAAAAATACAGGAACCGCTTCAGATACATAATGGTGGACGAGTATCAGGATACCAACCACGTGCAGTTCAGACTCGTTTCACTTCTCTCGGACGGACACAGGAATATCTGTGTAGTCGGCGATGACGACCAGAGCATATACCGCTTCCGCGGCGCGAATATAGAGAATATACTCGGCTTCGAGAGCCAGTTTGACGGTGCGAAGGTGATACGCCTTGAGCAGAACTACCGCTCCACCCAGACTATACTCGACGCTGCAAACTCTGTCATCAGCCACAACAGCAGCCGCAAGCCCAAGACTCTCTGGACCTCCGGTGAGCAGGGCGACAAGGTGTACTGGTACAAGGCTGTTGACGACCTGGACGAAGCCCAGTTCATTGCTGATACCATACTTGAAAGATATAAGGAAACAGGACATTTTTCCGACAACGCCGTCCTTTACCGCATGAACGCCCAGTCGAACTCGATCGAACGTATGCTGGTTAAATGCGGAATACCCTACCGTGTTTACGGCGGTATGAGATTCTATGACCGCAAGGAGATAAAGGACGTTACCTCCTACCTCAGCTTTATCAACAACCATAACGATATGCTCCGCTTCAGACGTATAATCAATGAGCCCAAGCGAGGCATAGGCGACTCAACTCTTACAGTAATAGAGGATATCAGCCGCGACCTGAAGATATCGCCTTTTGAGGTGCTTAAAAACTGTGAGGAGTACGCTCCACTTTCCAAGAAGATATCCCCGCTTAAAAGCGCATATCAGATGTTCGAGATGCTCACAGAGAAATCGGAAGAGCTACCGCTTGACGAGTTCCTCGACCTGCTCCTTGACAAGACAGGCTATCTTGACAGCCTGAAGGCTCTCGAAAACGCGGATGTAAAGATAGAGAACGTGCAGGAGCTCCGCACGTCCATAGTTCAGTACATGGAACAGGCGGAGGAGCCTACTCTCGGAGGCTTCCTTGAGGAAGTTGCTCTTTATACCGAGGCTGACCGCGACGACGGCAGCGATGACAAGGTAACTCTGATGACGATACACTCCGCCAAGGGACTGGAGTACGAGAACATTTTCGTTACCGGCATGGACGACGGCATTTTTCCGAGCTCACGCTCCTTTGACAGCGAGGACGATATGGAGGAGGAAAGACGTCTTGCCTATGTTGCCATAACACGCGCAAAGAAACGCCTTTACCTCACAAACGCGAGACAGCGTATGCTCTTCGGTCAGACACAGCACAATGTTACCTCACGCTTTATGCGTGAGATCGGCAGCGAGCTCGTTGAAAAGCACGACAATGTCGCCGCTATGAAGCAGCAGCTCGAAGAGAACAACAAGTCCGTGACAGAGGTACATTCCGCAACTCTTCAGCAGCAGCTTGCACGAAGCAAGAAAGCCGCGGGCGCTCCCAAGGAAACGGTTGCGTATGCCGCGGGAGAAAAGGTTTCCCACAGCATTTTCGGCGAGGGAGTGATAGTCTCCGTGAAGCCTATGGCAAACGATTCCATGCTTGAAATAGCTTTTGACAAGGTCGGCACAAAGAAGATAATGGCAAATTACGCAAAGCTGAAAAAGCTCTGATAAGCTCATAAAGGAAAGAGGCATATTCAAATGAGGAAAACTAAGATAGTATGTACCATCGGTCCTGCAACAGATGATGAGAACATTATGCGCGAGCTCATGCTCGCCGGTATGAACGTCGCACGTTTCAACTTTTCTCACGGAAACTACGAGACCCACGAAAAGCGTTTCCGCGTTATTGAAAAGCTCAGGAAAGAGCTTGATATGCCTATCGCAACTCTCCTTGATACAAAGGGTCCGGAGATAAGACTCGGCAGATTCGTTGACGACAAGCCCGTTGAGATACACGACGGCGATACCTATACCCTTACCACAGAGGACGTCCCCTGCACCGACAAGGTAGGAAGCATCAGCTTCAAGAAGCTCCCCCGTGATGTGAGCATGGGCACGAGGATACTGATAAACGACGGAGTTATCGAGCTCCTTGCGGAAAAGGTAACTACCACTGAAATTGTCTGCCGCGTAATACACGGCGGAACTCTTTCAAACAACAAGGGAATAAACGTCCCCGGAGTAAAGCTCTCCATGCCTTATCTCAGCGAAAGGGATATGGACGATCTGGAATTCGGATCGAAAATGGGCTTTGACTTCATCGCCGCAAGCTTTGTCCGCACCGCTGCGGATATCAACTATCTCAGGAAGTTCACACAGAGCCTCGGCTGGTTCGACGTAAGGATAATCGCTAAAATAGAGAATACAGACGGCGTTGAGAATATCGACGAGATACTTGAAGCCGCCGACGGTATCATGGTCGCCCGCGGAGATATGGGCGTAGAGATACCTTTCGAGCAGATACCTGCTATACAGAAGTCCCTTATCAAAAAGGGCTACAACGCAGGCAAGCAGGTAATAACCGCTACACAGATGCTGGAGTCCATGATAACCAATCCCCGTCCTACCCGTGCGGAGATAACCGACGTTGCAAATGCTATATACGACGGCACCAGCGCTATAATGCTCTCAGGTGAGACCGCAGCCGGCTCCTTCCCTGTTGAAGCTGTAAAGACTATGGCTCTTATTGCAGAGACCACTGAAAACAATATCAACTACAAGACACGCTTTTCTTCACGCCGTGCAGAGCAGAACGGAAGCGTTGCGGAGGCTATCGCCCACGCTACTGTTACCACTGCTCACGACCTGAATGCAAGAGCTATCATAACCGTATCTCTCGGCGGACAGACTGCGAGACTTATTTCCAAGTACCGTCCCAGCTGTCCTATAATCAGCTGCACCATGAGCGAGGTGGTATGCCGTCAGATGAATATGAGCTGGGGCGTTATCCCCTTCATCATCGACGAAAAGACCAACACCGACGACCTCTTTGCCGCAGCAGTTGACGCCGCCGAGTCGCACAGACTTGTTGAGGACGGCGACCTTGTGGCGATAACCGCAGGAGTACCTCTCGGCGTATCGGGTACTACAAATCTTATGAAAGTTGAAAAAATCGGTAGTAAATAATAATGACAATTAAAAAACGTACAAGAATACTTGAAATAATCGCAGCTTTATTGATGATAAGACCTACTTTTTCGACATTATCAATTCTTTTCTCTTATCATGATATAGAAGCAATAAGTAATAATCTGAAGTATTATTTCCCTTCGTTATTTGCTACAATTGCTCTTGTGATCGTCATAATAACACGGAAATACGACCGAATATGGTCAAAGCTTCTCGTACTTACATCACTTGCAGCATATTTCTATTCAGACAAAAATATTAATTATCTGAAAGGTTTCGGCGATAGTGTCAGAGCATTCAGCCATGATACAGTACTTCTTTTAGAATACTTATTCCATGTATTACTGTTTATTGTCGGTATTACAGCAGGTATCATCCTTGTTCTTACGATGTTCGGAAAAATAAAATGGAAAAAACGAACTTCTCTTATCATCTATACTTATATAATGATAGGTATCATGACTTTGGGCGCATTGAATTACGGTTTCAGTAACGTTTATTACATTGAACTTGTGCTTATGCCATGTCTTATCTACGAATTGCAGGAAAAGCGTGACATCAAAGCTATTGCAGGCTGGGCAGGAGTTCTTGTCACCGCACTATCCGATACAGTCTTTGATTATCTTACAGAAAAAGCTAAAAATGATTTAGACGAAGGGTTTCTCGATTATCTGAACTATTCTACAAAATATGAGAGATTAAGAAGCCTTGTATTTATAGTTGGAATTATTCTTATTCCACTTATCATGTTTGAACGCAAGGAAAAGCTCGAAAGAATTGTCATTCCTGTAGATGATGACGACGAGGAAGAAAACGAAGTTAAGGATATAGAAAATGACAACGATAACGACTGAACGCCTTATCCTCCGTCCCCTGACTCTTGACGATGCGGAAGCTGCCTTTGAGTGGACTGGCGACGAAAGAGTCGCAAAATACATGATATACTCCACCCACGAAAACGTGGAGACTACCAAAGAATGGCTGCGAACTGTAAAATCTACGGATACGCAGTTCGAGTTCGGCTTTGTGCGAAAGAGCGACGGTAAGCTTATAGGCTCAGGCGGTATAAGACTTCTGGAGGACGGCTTCTGGGAGTTCGGCTACAATCTCCGCTATGACTGCTGGGGCATGGGCTACGCAACAGAAGCTTCAAAGGCAATGATAGAGCTTGTACGGAGCAGGTACGGTGATGTGAAGCTCAGAGCTGAATGTGCCGCTGAGAATACAGCCTCCGCACACGTAATAGAAAAGTGCGGACTTGTGTTCAAAGGCTATGGCGAATATTCGAGCTACGATGGAAAGAAAACCTTTAAAGCAAAGATATTTGAGCTTTAAAGCTAAGCACTATGCACTAATCACTAATAACTAATCACTTACAGGAAAGCAGGTTTTTTTAATGATAAAGCATATAGTTATGTTCAAGCTTAAAGAAGCTGACGGCAGGAGCGAGTACGAAAACGCTCTTGAAGCTCAGAAGCGCTTCGACAATGTTATCGCAAACGTGAAGGAGCTCAGAAAGGGCGAGGTAGTCATCAACTCAAAGGACGCTCCAGAGAGTAACTACACTATCTCTCTTCTCTGCGACTTCGACACTATCGACGACCTCAACGCATATCAGGTACACCCTGCGCATATCGAGTTCGGCAAATTTATCGGTACGGTAAAGACAGACAGAGCTTGTATCGACTACGAATACTGATGTTCATTCTCCCGTCACACGGCGGGAGAATCGCATATATAAATATCCCACAGGGAGGAAGAAAACATGGTAAATGTAAAAGGGAAATGGGCGCTCATTACGGGCGCGAGCCGTGGTATCGGTTATCTTTCGGCGATATTCATGGCCAAGCAGGGCTGCAACCTTATTCTCCACAGCAGAACTGAGGAGCACTGCAAAAAGGTACTCAGCGAGGTAAAGGCGCTGGGCGTTGACGCTTACATCGTGACAGCAGAGCTTTCGGACATGGAACAGGTAGACAGAATGTGCCGCACTATTGACGAAAAGGGCACAAAGCCTGACATAATACTCAACAACGCAGGTCTGCAGATAGCTTACCGCACTGACTATCTCGCAACTCCTGCATCGGACTATGACATAAGCTTTAAGATAAACACTACAGCTCCGATGATGATATGCTATCATTTTCTTCCTCAGATGAAGGAGAGGGGCTTCGGAAGGATAGTAAACACCACAAGCGGCATCGACCTCGAACCCGAACAGGCAGGCTATTCCGCAGCAAAGGCTGCTCTCAACAAGGTTACCCGTGACCTCGGCAAGAACTATGAAGGAACAGACGTTACTCTCAGTCTTACCGACCCCGGTTGGTGCAGGACAGACCTAGGCGGACCCAATGCTCCCAACTCTCCCGAAAGCGCACTTCCGGGCGTGCTTGTGGGAGCCTTTATCGACGACAAGAAATGCGGACGTATCTTCTCCGCACAGGAGTTTACGGGCATGACACTTGAAGAAGCTGTTGCCAAGGCTGAAAAGCAGGCAGGAGTGTATTAATATGGCTTATGGGGCTGCGTTCCGCCGCCCGCTTACTTTATTTATTTCAATATGTATTGTTTTAGGGGGATATTGAAATGACAAATGCTGAAAAGATAAAAAAGATACAAGCTCTTATTGATTATAAGACACCAAGATTAGAGCATTATTATAAACTTTTTGAAGCAATGGGCGACATTGAATATTATTACACAGAATATGTAGAATCAAATGTTGATAAAGAGATAAAAAGACTTCCAAATGCTGATTATCATATGTGTTGTTGCCTTTTAACACTTATTTTTAGAGAAGATTACTTTATGAATGGTAGTTTTAAAGAAAGATATGATTCTGGTATTGTCACATCTGTATTAAAACGAATGTTGCTTTTACTTAAAAATGAAGATACTTGTTCAAAGGGGGATAAAACAATGAAAATCGGTAAATTGCAGGAAGTTAATATTCGAGAGCTATGGAAGCATGAGCAGTATGATTTTTCCGCTTGGCTTGCTAAAGATGAAAACATCGAATTGCTGAATGAGAAGATTGGCTTGACTTTAGTTGATATAAACACAGAAGCCTATGTGGGCGCATACAGGTGCGATATCGTGGCTGTTGATGAAACCACAGGCACTAAGGTTATTATCGAAAATCAGCTTGAAAATTCCAATCACGACCACCTCGGCAAGATAATAACTTATGCGTCAGGTTTAGATGCAAAAGTAATTGTATGGATAGTCAAGGAAGCAAGAGACGAGCACAGAAGCGCTATCGAGTGGCTTAATAATAACACGTCCAAAGACATAAACTTCTTCCTTATCGAACTCCATGCGTATAAGATCGGTAATTCAGATCCTGCGCCAATGTTTGATGTTGTTGAGCAACCAAATGACTTCATTAAAGAATCAAAGATAAATAAATCATCTGAAACAATGAATAAAAGTCAGTCTGAAAGACTTGAATTCTGGACACAGTTCAACGATCATGTGATTGCACGAGGAAAGCCATTTGCAATCCATAAAGCAAGTTCTATAAGTTGGTACAATATAGCTGTCGGAACAAGCCAGGCGTGTATTAGTGTTTCTCTTGTGAATAAGGATTCTTACATTGGTGTTGAATTATATATTGCTTCTAACAAAGAATTATTTGACAAACTATACGCAGAACATGAAAAAATTGAAATGGAACTTGACTTTGAAGTCGATTGGCAGAGATTAGACAATGCAAAAGCAAGCAGGATACTGTATAAAATCGACGGTTTGAATTTTGATGACCATAGTAACTACGATAGGCTTATTGAAGAAGCTATTGATAAGGCTATTGCTATGCGCGAAGTATTTAAAAACAGGCTGAAATAAAGGAGAAACCATGAACATAGAAGAATGTATGAGCTTCATAAATTCCTATACCAAATCGGGAGGCAGGATAACCGACCTCTCCCGTGCAAGGGAGCTTATGAAGCGTGTGGGCGATCCGCAGGAGCGGCTGAGATTTGTCCATATCGCAGGCACCAACGGCAAGGGCTCAACTCTTGAATATATTGCGAACGCCTTGCAGTTCTCCGGCTATAAGACGGGCAAGTTCACCTCCCCCTTCGTTCTGCGCTACACCGACAGGATACGCATAAACGATGACGAGATAGACGAAAAGTCCCTCTGCGAGCTTGCGGAGTTCGTAAAGGAAAGAGTTGACGACAGGGCTTATTCCCAGTTCGAGATAACAATGGCTATTGCCATGCTGTGGTACGAGCGCGAAAAATGCGATATCGTCGTGCTTGAAACGGGTATCGGAGGACTTCTTGACTCCACAAACGTGATACCTCCGCCCCTTGTATCGGTGATAACGTCCATATCCCTCGATCATACAGCACTTCTCGGCGAGACCGTTGAGGAGATAGCCTCCCACAAGGCAGGTATAATCAAAGGCGGCTCGGCTGTGATACTCTCCGAGGACAATCCGGAAAGCGTCAGGGAACTCGTCAGAAAGACCGCAGAGGAAGCAGACGCGGAGTTCATACCATGTGAACCATGCAGACCCTCTCCCGACGGCGGACTTTACTCCCCTTTCATATACAGGGGCATAACCCTCACTCCGGCAATGCCCGGCATACATCAGAAATACAATGCGCAAACAGCCATAACCGCCTGTATCTATCTCCGCGGCAAGGGCTTTTCAGTCAGCGACAGCGCCGTGATACGTTCCATTGAGACTACTCAGGTACGGGCAAGAGTGCAGTACATCGACGGGGAGCCGCCTGTTATAGTGGACGGCGGTCACAATCCTGCCGGCGTGGGAATGCTGTCCCTCATGCTGATGTATCTCAGTACACGCAGGAAGAAGATATATACCGTCATGGGCATGGTGGACTCCAAGGACTACATCGGCTGCATAAAGACCATATCCGAGCTTTCGGACAGGCTCTTTGCAGTGGACGGCTTTGCGGCAAACGCCGTTCCTGCCGGGACTATCGCGGATATCGCAAGCTTCCGTACAGAAGCCGAGACCGGTACTCTTGCGGAATGTGTGGAGAAAGCGAAGGCTCTCGCCCTTGAAAACAATGGCGTGGCTGTGATATGCGGTTCACTTTATCTTGCCAGCGAGTACCTCAATATGTACGGCACATGATTTATTATCAGATAAGAAAATCCCGCAGGCTTTCATTATGAAAGCCTGCGGGATCATTTTATTTCAGTATGCGTCAGTCGCTGATATCGGTATCAAGAGTTATGCTGACATTATAATCAGGATAGGCTTCCTGAGTCTCCGTGAGGATATGGTCATACAGCTCCCCGCTGTCGGGAGCCGCAAAGTCTATGATGATATCGAAATGTATTGTCATTTTCTGCTCGTCGAGGTAGAAGCCGTGTATCTGCAGCACATATTCGTGCGACATAACATTCCTGCGTATATCCTCATACATCTGTGAAGCCCTGTCGTTCTGCGTATTCACAGCATAAACACTTATACCTGCAAGTATCGCCCTGTGCTCCGCAAGCACCTTCTCCGTTATCCTGTGCTCCAGCTTGTCGAGCTCTGCGACGCTCATGGTATCCGGTATCTCTATATGCACCGAGCCGATAAGCAGATCGGGACCATAGCTGTGGAGTATCAGGTCGTATGCTCCCTGCACCTCCGGGAATGAAGTCACGGTATCCTTTATCTCCTTTGAAAGATCACTGCTTATGCGCTTTCCGATTATGCTCGAAAGGCTCTCACCCAGTATCTCAAGTCCGGATTTGATAATGACAAGCGATATCACCGCGCCGAGCCACGCCTCGGTTCGTATGTGGAACACAAGGTATATAACCGCCGCAAGAAGAGTAGCCGCCGAGATGACAGAATCCAGAAGTGCGTCCTTTCCCGAAGCGATAAGTGAATCGGAATTGACCGCCTCTCCCTTTTTCATTACATATAGTCCGAGAAATATCTTTACAATTACTGCTGCTGCAACTATTACTATAGCGACCGCAGAATAATCAGGCACAGGCGGAGATATTATCTTCTTTATGGACTCAACAAACGAAGTAACGCCGGCATAGAGAACTATCACCGCGATAAGCGAGGTGCTCAGGTTCTCCACACGTCCGTAGCCGTAGGGATGCTTCTTGTCGGGACGCTTTTTAGCCAGCTTTGTACCTGTTATCGTTATCACTGACGACATTACATCGCTGAGGTTGTTCACAGCGTCAAGAACTATAGCGATCGAGGAACTGAGTACACCCACCACAGCCTTGAATGACGCAAGGAAAATATTGGCAAGTATACCTATTATACTTGTTCTGACAATGACTTTATCTCTGTTCATATCCCATATACCTTCTCAGAAAGTCTCCCACTCGAATTCCGCGCAGTCAGTGAGCTTTATATCGTCCGGAGTTATGCTCACAGCTTTTGCCTCTGCCCGCAGGCAGTTCATATCCATGCTGAAACGCGCCTGCGATACGAAATTCATATCTGAACGGTCATAGCTTATTTTCAGAAGCTTTCCCAGCCTTACTCCGGAAGCCTTGCAGAGCAGCTCCGCTTTTCTTTTTGCGTTTGAAGCCGAAAGGCGTATAAGCTCCTCACAGGCAGGCTCCTCGTCCTTTACCGTGAAGCATACATTCAGCTGCGGAGCGGCGCCCGAAGCTGAGACAGCCCTCAGTATACCGGCAAGGCGCTCGGTGTCAAGGTCAAACTCCACTTTCACGGAATGAAAACAGCAGTAGCCCTTGAATACATTATGGTAGATATTGTTCTCATCAGGCTGAGACTCATATTCCGTCCTGACATTGAAGTCCGAGGTCTTCAGCGCGTCCCTCTCAAATCCGAAACCGCCCAGTATATCCCTGAGCTCTTCAATATCTTTGCCCGCTTTTTCCATTGCCTCTCCACAGTCCCTGCTGCGGGACTCCATTTCAAGCACAAGACGTATAAGATCAGGCTTTACGGAAACGCTTCCCGTTCCCCTTACAATAACAGAAGCCATAGTACGATCACTCCTTTATCAATAATCTCCGCTTTTTACTTCAATCTCGTCCTCTGTGGTCTCAATATCTCCTGTGAGACCGCACCAGCCGCAGGTTATACGCTCTTCATTATTCCAGCAGCTCAGCTTGCCGCAGCGGCTGCACTGCACGAACCTTACCGACTTGCAGTAGGGACAGCCGTTGTATTCGTCTGCCGGATAAAGGTTGCCTTTTATCTCGTTCCTGTCGAAGCCCTCGCGGGAAGCCCGTTTCGGATCAACAGGAAAAGCCCACGTCCTGAACCAGTCCCCTTTCCACTCTTCAACTCTTACACCGTAGATACGGTTTGCTTCGGGACATTTCATAAGTATAACTTCAGCTTTCATTTTCTTCAGCCTTTCTTTTCTGTTCATCGCGGTAGTCAGACGGCGAGACGCCCTCGCAGGATCTGAACTGGCGGACGAAGTAGTTGTATGATGAATAGCCGCACTCACGGGATATCTCCGTTACTGTCATATCCGTCTGTGAGAGCAGGGTCTTTGCGTTGTCTATGCGGAACTGTATCATTTCCTCTATAATACTCTTTCCGAAGTATGACTTGTATATCTTCTGCAGGTAGCTCTTGCTGAGATAGAGGCTCTCCGCTATCTCGTTTATCTTCCACGGGAGCTCTGGGTTCTTCATTATCCTGTTCCTCAGCTGACACAGCTTTTCAAACTGCGGATTTGAGGTAGGCTCCGAGATAGCGTAGGAAAATACCCTGTTCACCGTTGCCCTGTACATAGCGTCCGATAGGTCGGCAGAGGGGGTTATCTCCAGCCCGCACACCCCAACGGAAAAGTCGATATTGCAGTTTTCATCGCCGCTGAACTGGCTGTCCTTTATTTTTCCGCAGAGCTCGGTGTATACCTCTTCCGCACGTCCTTCGTCGGGACTTATGACGCAGAGAGTCTGAGCAGCCCATGCTCCGCATATCTCCCTGCCGCGTATGCAGGAGCGGAGCTTCTTCGCAAAGGCAGCCATGATACTGTTTGACTTTTCCTCGCCGCTCTGGTAGTAGGCTTTTTTCAGTCCGTGGAGCTCAAAAGCTGCACACTCGATAAATCCGTTGCCCGAATGAGCCGAGAGCTTCGTGCTGAATTCCTGCTCGATACCGCTCCTGTTGAGCAGACCGGTTATATGGTCGTAGAGCAGCGCCTTGCTGGTATTGAGGATAGTCCTGTTCATTATCGCCTTTATTCGCACCTGTTCAAGAGCTACGTTCACGTAGTTTATCCACTTCATGTAAAGAGAGCTGAACGAACGTGGCTCCTTTCCGAAGGATACGGCGCAGTAGCCGAAGAAGTTGCTGTTGTAATGGAGAGGAGAAATAAAGAAAGCGGAGGGGTAGCTTCGCTCCTCACTGTAGTCCGGGAGCAGCCTTGATGAGCTGAAAAAGCTCCGGCTCTCGGACTCGCGCCATATCGCTGACTTTGCAAGTATGACCTTCATTTCGTCACCCGTGCGGAAGCTCAGCTCCTCGGCGTTCTTGTCCACCGTGGAGTCGATATAGCTCTTTGTGAGGCAGATACGCACCCTTCTCATCTTATGCAGGAAGTATGTGTAATTATCCAGCCTGTCGGCAAAAGTGGCTATATTGTCAGCATTGGTTATGTCAAACAGCATATCGCCGTAGAGAAGCTGGGTCTCGAAACGGCTGTTTATGCTTATATTACGCTGTATATTGCGGCGCAGTCCCTGATTCTCAGTACAGCCGCAGCTCTCTCCGAGTCTGAGCTCGCCGTTCTCATTGGGCACCTTGCTGCATATTTTTCCTGTTATTATGCGGTAGAGCCGCCTTACCGACTCAGCACCGAGCTGAAAATTCGGGCGGCAGTAACTGGTTATGGAAGGAGTTGACTGATAGCCCTCTATGGATGCGTCGTAGCCTGTTATCGCAATATCCCCCGGAACGCTTAGTCCCGCATCTGTAAATATCTTGGTAAGGGTTATCGCCATAACATCGTTTCCGCAGACGATAGCCTCCGGGCGTTCAAGCTCGCCACTCAGTATGCGTCTGGCGAACTTTTTCGGGGCTTCGATCCAGAAATCACCGTATTCGCACCAGTCCGTGCCTATATCTATCCCGTGCCTCTTCATCGAACTCCTGTATCCGGCAAGTCTTTCCTCGCCGCTGAAGGTGTTCTTGGGACCGGTTATACAGTATATCTTCCTGTAACCATGCACATTTATAAGGTGGTCGGTAATGGTCTCAAAGGCTTCACAGTCATCGACCGAGGTGGTCTCAAAGCTCTTGTGATCGTTGTGGTCAAGGAGCATTACCGGCTTTTCCGAGCGCTTGCACAGACTGTCAACATAATGACAGATATCCTCATTGTGAAATGTATTCCTGTCGTAGATAAGACCATCTATACTGTCGGAGAGTATGAGGTCAAAAATCGCCTTTTCCGCGTCCTTGTGGACGGAGCTTACAGAAAAATCATGAAGCGGCGCTATGACCGCTATATCGCAGTTGCTCTTGAAAGCCTGCGTTATTATACCCCGCAGTATCTCACACTGGAAGTCGATATGACAGTCTGCGATAATTACGCCTATCAGTATCCTTCGGCTCATGCTCTCCCTCCTTTTGTAAATCATAATTTTGCGGAGCAAAAATATGATTTAGTTTATATGTACTATTGTATCATAAATAAACGTCGAATGCAAGACAATTATATATATTTGCTGTACAGATTTCAAAAAATCTTCTTAAAAAAATAGTATTTTTCATTGCTTTTGCAAGAATTTGTGTTATAATACTATTTGAAGGCATTGACAGCAAATCCACGCCCGGTAAGGAGTTGCCGGCAACCGCTCTGCCTTTCAGGGGACAGGCATATCTTGCAGGAGTATAGGCTGCTCTGCACGCGATACTGCCTATCTTCAGGCTCTCGGAGCCTGTACGGGACACGCTTTTTACCCTCTCACTTTTTATAAGTTGATTCCTGTGAAAAAGTTCTCCGTTTCCGGAGGACTTTTTCGCTTTTATTCAAAAAACAGTGAATAATCGGCATTTTTGATGTATATTGTATAAATTAGCCATATATCTATATGGTAATTATATTGACCGTGACCATTGACATTTCATTCTGAAAGTGTTATTATGTTTGTATATATATACTGTCCATTTTGTGGAACCACTGTGGACATACTGATATTTAATTGCAGCCTGCACAAAGCAGTCAACTGTTGTTTGTACATTACGGCTGAAAAAAAGGAAGTCTGCAATGCTTGCAAGCTTAACGAACATAAACAAATTCTATAACGGGAATCAGGTCCTGAAAAATGTCTCCCTCACCATCGACGAGAGCGACAGGATAGGTCTTGTGGGCAACAACGGCTGCGGCAAGTCCACACTGCTGAAGATACTCACCGGCTCTGTTGAGCCCGACCGGTTCACAGAAAAGGACGGTATAGTATCCATGGCGGCAAAAACCACCGTTGGCTACCTCGAACAGATGGGCGGTCTCAATACCGAAAACACCGTCATCGAAGAGATGAGAAGCGTATTCGAGCCTGTACACACGGCTATAGACCGTCTCCGCGAAATAGAACTTGAAATAGAAATGGGCGATGATTCCGCTGCCGACGAGTACCAGCAGCTCTCTTCATGGGTAGAGGCCAACGACGGCTACAATACCGATGTGAAGATACGTATGGTGCTGAACGGCATGGGCTTCTCCGGCGAAGAGCTGGAGCGTACCGTATCCGGCTTCAGCGGCGGAGAAAAAACCAGACTTTGTATCGCCAGGCTGCTCCTTGAAGAGCCTAACCTGCTCATACTCGATGAGCCTACCAATCACCTTGACTTCAAGACAATAATGTGGCTTGAGGACTATCTCCGCTCCTACAAGGGCGCTATACTGATAGTTTCCCATGACCGCTACTTCCTTGACAGGCTCTGTACCTCGGTCTGCGAGATCGAAAGAGGTATACTCACACGCTACAGAGGCAACTATACAGCCTTCGTAAGACAGCGTGAGGAGAACGACGCCCGCCGCGAGAAGGAATACGAGCTCCAGCAGAAGCAGATAGCTCAGCTGGAGGACTACGTAGCTAAGAATCTCGTCCGTGCGTCTACTACCAAAATGGCTCAGAGCCGAAGAAAACAGCTCGAAAAGATAGAGCGCGTAGAACGCCCCGTCCACGACACAAAACACGCGAAGATACGCTTCACTTATGCAGTTGAGCCGCCCATAGACGTGCTCAAGGTAAAGGGAGTGGACATATCCGTAGGAGAAGGCGCTTCACGCAAAACACTTGTGGATACCCTCGACTTTGAAGTCCGCAGAGGCGAAAAAGTCGGTATCATAGGCGACAACGGCATTGGTAAATCAACGCTGCTGCGCATACTCCAGGAACAGCTGCCGCACAGGGGGCTCGTCCGCTGGAACAGCAATATCAAAATTTCCTATTTTGAACAGGAAAGCACAAATCTTCACAAGGAGCTCACTGTCATGGAAGAGCTCCACAGCCGCTATCCCCTTATGTCGGATCTTGAGGTCCGCAGTCTCCTTGCACAAGTGCGCTTGGTGGGCGAGAACGTGTTCAAGGAAACGGGCGTCATCAGCGGCGGCGAGCGGGCTAAGCTCTGCTTCGCCATTATGATGCAGGAGCATGGAAACGTGCTCATACTCGACGAGCCGACCAACCACCTCGACCTCAGTTCAAAGGAGGCTATCGAGGAGGCGCTGGCTGAATATACAGGAACGGTCATATTTGTGAGCCATGACCGGTATCTCCTGAGCAAGATCTCTGACCGTCTCATCGAATTATCGGGCGGAAGCTACCGTTTACACAACTATGGCTTCAATAAATATCTCGATGTGCTGCGGGAAGAGCAGGCTGCGGAGCGTAAAGCTCTCGAAGCCGAAAAGCAACAACGGGCTGCGGAAGCAGCAAAAGAAAAGTCCGCAAAGGGCTATCGCAGCAAACAGCAGAGAAGTGCCGACGCTGCGAGAAAAAATGAAATGAAACGCCTTGAAAAGGAAATCGACGACCTTCAGGCGCAGATAGACTCCCTTACCGATGAGATCGGCAGGGAGGAGGTCTACAGCGATTACGAGCTGATGAACCGCAAATGCGCCGAGATCGAAGAGCTTAAACAGAGGATCGATGCTGATTTTGAGCTTCTGATTGAGCTTGACCAGTAAAAAGGAGTAACATCTTATGAAAATCAAAACGCTTATGAGCCTTGCCGCAGCTGCGGCGCTCGTCGTTCCGTCAGCGGGGTTCACCGCTCACGGTGCAGCCGGTCTTTATACGATCGGTGACGTAAACGGCGACGGCACGGTTGACGCAACGGACGCTTCGGCTGTCCTTGCTGCATATGCGTCAATTTCCTCGGGACATGAAAGTCCCCTCTATTCGTATCAGGAATCAGCTGCCGACCTCAACGGCGACAGCCTTGTGGACGCGATAGACGCTTCCCTGATACTTTCCTACTACGCCTGCGTTTCGGCAGGAGATGAGGAAGCGATACTTACAGACTTCCTCGAACAGCACGGCTTTAAACAGAAGATGACAGACGAGGACGATAACGGAGTTCAGGGCACATCTGCTCCGTCAGCCACTGAGTCAGAAACACAGCAGCCACTGGATTTCAGCGGGCTTGAGTACACTCATCCGCGTATAGACAGTGACTACAGCGAATGGTTCTGGATAGGCGACTCACGTACAGTGGGACTGTCTTACAGCGTGGCTATCGATTACCTTGGCGAGATTGGCGTGGGCATCGCTCTTCTCAACAGGAATCATGACAGTATATGTCAGATACGCAATAAAACCGTTATCTTCAATCTTGGTGTAAACGATCTTCACAACAGTCGTGCATATCTCAATTGGTACAACAGTCTGCCTGACGAGTTCCTTGACAACAACACGGTAATCGTCATGTCAGTTAATCCGTGCAGCGGCTCTTCTCAGGGGTTGAATTCGGGCATTGAAAGCCTCAACGCTACATTGAGAGACGGTCTGGACAGCAGGATCACTTTCCTCGATTCCTACACCTATCTCAATATGCATGGCTTCGCAACCACTGACGGTCTGCACTATACATCGGGCACCTATGTCGATATTTACAACTTCGTTTACGACAGTATCTACGGAGCATGAGATATAGGTAAATAAGTAAATTATTTAGAATAACTATTGCATTGAACATCAATGTATGGTATAATATTATTCAGTAATTTACGGCACGTGCCGTATCATTCCTATGGAGGGTAAAAAAATGAAACACATCAAGACTATCAATAAGGCTAATCTCAAGGAATCCGCTAAAAAAGGCGGCTGCGGCAAGTGCCAGGCTTCATGCCAGTCAGCTTGCAAGACTTCATGCACAGTTGCAAATCAGAAGTGCGAGAGATAAGCTGAACACTAAGTTTAGTCGAGGCAGTATGAAAATGCTGCCTCATATTTTTTGAATAGAGGTTGTTAACATGATCCATAAATATAAGCTTAACGGGCTTAATATCGTACTCGACGTCAACAGCGGCGGCGTTCATCTTGTGGACGAGCTCACCTACGATCTCCTCGATAATGTGGAGCCCCCCTTTGACGCGGAATGTCCCCGGAACGTGGTGGACAAGCTCTCAAAGTCCTACTCCCCTGAGGATATCAGGGAGTGCTATGACGAGATAGTTGAACTGTATAACGACAAGATACTCTTCTCCGAGGACGATTATGAGAAGTACGCTCAGTACTCCGTAGCTTCTCCCGTAAAGGCAATGTGCCTCAATATCGCTCATGACTGCCAGCTGCGCTGCAAATACTGCTTCGCCTCAACAGGCGACTTCGGCAAGGGCAGAAAGCTCATGTCATTCGAGACAGGCAAGCACGCTATCGACTTCCTGCTTGAAAACTCCGGCGACCGCCCCAACCTTGAGCTTGACTTCTTCGGCGGCGAGCCCCTTATGAACTTCGGCGTTGTGAAGCAGGTAGTGGAATACGCAAGGAGCCGCGAAAAGGAATACAACAAGAAGTTCCGCTTCACCATAACTACCAACGGACTCCTCCTCGACGATGAAAAGATAGACTTCATCAACAGAGAGATGTCAAATGTTGTCCTCTCTATCGACGGACGCAAGGAAGTAAACGATTATTTCCGTGTTCTTCCCAACGGTCAGGGCTGCTACGACATCATAATGCCCAAGTACAAAAAGCTTGTGGCAGGCAGAGGCGATAAGGAATACTATGTAAGAGGCACATTCACAAACAGGAACCTTGACTTCTCAAACGACGTATTCGCTCTCAACGAGGCAGGCTTCGACCAGATATCCGTTGAACCTGTGGTCGGCGACGATGATGTATATGCCCTCACGGAAAAGGATCTCCCGGCAGTTTTCGCAGAGTACGAAAAGCTGGCGCTGAAGCTCCTTGAAAACGAGAAGAAGGGCAGGAAGTTCAACTTCTTCCACTTCATGCTTGATCTCGATCAGGGTCCCTGCGCTATCAAGAGACTCAGGGGCTGCGGCTGCGGAAACGATTATGTGGCTATCACTCCGGACGGAGATATATTCCCCTGTCACCAGTTCGTGGGTATCGACGAGTACAAAATGGGAAATATAGACGAGGGCACCTTCAATCAGGAAATGAAAGCCGACTTCGCAAAGGCTCATGTATACTCAAAGCCCGACTGCCGCGAGTGCTGGGCAAAGTTTTACTGCAGCGGCGGATGCAACGCAAATAATTACCAGTATACCGGAGATATCAGAACAGCTCACAAGATATCATGCCAGCTTGAAAAGAAGCGGCTTGAATGCGCTATAATGATGAAGGCTGTACGAATGGCTGATTCTGCGGAATAATTTCACTGTCAGGCGACAGGTAAGGGGATATTATGAAAATAAACAGCATAACGCTCAATTGCCGGCGTACAAACGCCCTCGGCGGCGAAATGGGAGCAGATCCTGTTTTTCTGCTTTTCAGGTCTCCCGTTGAATATATAGAAAACGGTACCGTAAAGCATACCTCCGGCACGTCCGCCGCGCTTCTGACAAGCGGCTACAAGCAGAGTTTCCGCCCTTCAGGCGCCGAACCCATGCGATATGACATTGTCAGCTTCAGAACATCCGCCGCTGACAGGCAGTATATCTCTTCGATGAATATACCGCAGGACACTCCTGTAGAAATAGACGATGATTTCGTTATTTCCGGGATACTCCGCTCCATGCAGTCACATTCCATGCACAGAGGAAAACATTTCAGCGAGTTCATGGAGCTCGCCATGAGAATGATATTCATTGCGCTCAGCGACGCTATAGACGGTCCGGAGAAATCTCCCGAAGAAAAGATCCCCCATTATGCAAAGCTGAAAAAGCTCAGGGATTCAATATACGAGGACCCGGTAAAGCAGTGGTCCATCGACGATATATGCAAAAATCTCCATATAAGCCGCACCTACTTCCACCGCCTTTATTTCTCGGCATTCGGCGTTACCTGCCGTCAGGACGTCATAGAGAGCCGTCTGCTCTGTGCTGCGGATATGCTAAGGAATACCGAGAACTCAGTGGCACAGATAGCTGAGCTGTGCGGCTACGACAGCGAGTCATACTTCATGAGGCAGTTCAAGCTGCACAAGGGCTGCACCCCCACCGAATACAGAAGAAGGATAAGGGCAGAAGAGGAATAGTTTGTCAACAGAAAAACTGCCCGTAATTTGTGGACAATCGTTCTTTGTTGGTACACAATGTGCAAATTTCAATAAAAAATTAGTGCAAAAAATAAAAAAACCTCTTTACAATTACAAAAAGTTGTGATATAATACTAAGTGTGAACAAATTTTGACTTTAAAGTCAGAAGGACAACTAAACTTAGAGATAGACCGCCGTATGTGCGGAACACATATACGAGCAGGCGCTGAATATGATATTAATCAGCCGCCGTATTGATCGAATAATCTTTAAGGAGCGATTTCTTTCTATGAATAACGGAGATAAGCGCAGAAACCGCAAGAGAGAAAGATCATCAAGGCGCTATAAAGTCAGATATGATCGTCTTGTTGCGGTAGTCCTTGTTCTTGTAGTACTTGCAGTGGTACTTGCTTCATGCGCCCATGCGTGCTCTGACAAGGATAAAAATAAAAACTCCGCTACAAACAAACAGACAACCAACAGCAGTACGACCGGTCAGCAGGATTCTTCCATAATCGACGACCTTACAACAAGCAGCGAAACCGGTTCTCTTATAACAGGTACAGCCGACGGTCTTAAGCCGTCAGAATCACAGTACCAGAACGAGAGCTTCAAGCAGGAAGATATCTACAGCGGTGACCTTGTTCTCGTAAATGCTGAACATGAATATAAATTCCCGGAAGATGACATCGAGCTCATAGATCTGTATGATAATATAGCAGACGAGCCTTTCCACGTTGCGGACCTTTCACAGAAGCTGGACAAGCCAGTCCTCGAACAGCTCACAGCTCTCATGAGAAGCTTCTATGAGGCTGAGAACAGCAAGGAGCTGTACGTTATCGGTACATACCGTAAATTTGGCGATCAGGAAGATGTGTACTACAGCGGCAATTCACAGTTCCAGCCGGGTTACTCCGATTACCATACCGGACGTTCTCTCGATCTCGCTATAGTTCCATCAGACGGATCAAGCTCCGGCTACTATTCGCCGAGAGGCATCTATGGCTATGTGGACGAGCACGCTGCGGAATACGGCTTTATACTCCGTTTCCCGGAGGGCAAGGAGTCCTTTACCGGTGAACGCTCAAGAACATACACCTACAGATATGTAGGAGTTCCGCACGCTGTTTATATAAAACAGAACAATCTTTGTCTTGAGGAGTATATTGACGTTCTCAGGGAGCATACTAATGAGAACCCGATAGAGGTTTCGACAGGCAAAAAGCTGTATCAGATATACTATGTTCCCGCAAACAAGACAGGCGACACCGAAGTGCCTGTTCCTTCAAACAAGACTTATGATGTTTCGGGCAACAACGTTGACGGTTTCATCGTAACAGTCAGCATGAATTAAAGCATTGTCTATGTCCCCCGTCTGATCCGGGGGACATATTTTGATTATAGCCGCATATAAAACGGACAAAGAAAAAGAATGGAGATAAATGTGAAAAGAAAACGTATCATTTCCGCAGTATTGTGTGCTGTGCTTTGTATTACAGCCGCAGGCTGCGGCGGAGACAAGGACAAAAGAGGCGACGGTGCCGGACATATGTATGGCGCCGCTCTTGAAGGCAACCCCAAAAGTCTTGATCCTCAGTTTGCCGGCGATCCATCGTCTGCGACCGTAATAAAGAATATGTACAGCGGACTTGTTATGAAGGACAGCAGCGGCAGCCTGGTATGCTGCAACGCATCGGACTACAGCATATCCGACGACGGCTGTGTGTATACCTTCCACCTGCGTGACGACAATTACTGGTTCTTCGACAAAAACGAGAACGACAAGATAGATGAGGACGAATACTTCCCTGTGGTGGCGGACGATTACGTTTTCGCCCTGAGAAGAGTGCTCGATCCTAAAATGTGCTCCCCTTACCTCATGGACTTTGCCTGCATCAAGAACAGCCAGTATGTATCACAGGGAAGTTTTTCCTCAAGAGGTGTCGGTATCGAGGCAAAGGACGCCCAAACCCTCGTTATAACCCTTGAACACCCCTGCGCCGAATTCCTCGGACTTATGGCAACTCCTGCTGCATTCCCATGCAACGAGGATTTCTTCATCTCCACCAAGGGCAGATACGGTCTCGACGACAGATCGGTCATGTCAAACGGCCCTTTCTTCGTTCGCCAGTGGTTCTACGATCCTTATGGAAGCAACAATATACTGTATATGCGCAAAAACGAGGTCAATGAGAATAAGGAATATGAAGTGCTGCCAACATTCGTAAGCTTCTCGATACAGGACAGCGAAGCCGATGTAAAGCAGTGCTTCAAGGCTGAAGAGACCGAATGCTTCTCAACTATGAAGGCCGGCGGGTATAACCCGAAAAAGTACAGTATCACCGGTCAGCAGGCAACTACTCTCGGACTTATATTCAATCCTCAGGACAATATCTACTCAAATCCCGATATCCGTAAAGCTATAGCGCTTTCTGCCGACAGAAACGCGATCAGTGACGAAGAGACGACGGATATATCCCCTGCTTACGGAATAATACCGCCTGCTGTAGACCTCTTCGGCAGGAGCTACCGCGACCTTGCTTCGGACAGGCAGTTCGACATATTCGATGCAGGAGAAGCCGCAAAGCTGCTCGCCAAGGCAAAGAACGACCTGAAGATAAACTCCGTGGAAAGCGTAAAGATAATCGTCGACTCAAACAGCATAGATTCGAGATACCTCCACATTCTTTCCCAGAGCTGGCAGGACAGCCTCGGCATATACCTCGGTATAGAGGACCTGACCTCCGCCGAATTCAGGAAAAGGATAGCTGAAGGTGATTACAGCATCGCTCTCTATCCGCTGAAAGCTGATTTCAACAGCGGTCTTGCGGTATTCAATGAGTTCAGGACTGTTGACTGCCTTAAAAACGCGGCTAACGGTCTTGACTGCGCGGACGCCGTGATAAAGTGTCCCTCTGCTTCGGAGCTTGCCGACTGCTACAGCAGTCAGGAAAAAGCCCTGCTCGGAGAGTACGGCTTTATTCCGCTGTTCTATAAGAGTTCCTACCTTATCGCAAACAAGGACAACGAGGATATAATCTATGACGCTTTCACCGGCTCTATAGACTATCGTACAGCCAAGAACTACAGCTAATGCGTCCCCGCTGAAACAAGAAGCAAAAGCCCAAACATAGGGCCGACATAAGACAGTCACCAATATAAAAGTTTTGCCCCGAAGCGTGTCAAAAACGCTTCGGGGCATTGTATTATCATTTTGAAGCCGTTAGCTTTTAGAAGCGGCTTCGCCGCTTTAATAACGGGCGCACGCTGTGCGCCCGTACAATGGGCTAACAGCTAATGGTTAACGGCTCATAGAAGTTCTTATGGCAGCCTTGTTTTTTAATATATCAGCCCTGTGCGACAAGGAGCTTTCTCAGCTCCACTTCGTCAAAAACGTCAACACTTCCGTCTCCGTTAAGATCGAACTGCTCAGCGGCTTCCTTGCTGCTGAAAGGCGAATCGCCAAGCAGCATCTTCCTAAGCCTTACAAGCTGTGCGACCTTGTAGACCTTCGCGGGCTTTGTTCCGTCAGGCTCAGTGCCGCCTATAAGCTTTCCGTCAGCGTATACGCAGACATTCTCGCAGCGCTTCGCAAACTCTACGCCGCTTACTATGTTGTCGTAGTCCTCGCCTTCTTCCGTAAGGTCTATCATACCTTTCTTGCTCCAGTCATTGGAGGAATCCCACTTCTCACCGTAATAGTTGCCGATTATCAGCTGATACTTCTTGTTTGAGTTGGCAATGGCGTAATCAGGCCATGATATCTCGATATAGTATATATCGTCCTTATACTGCTTTGGCTGCGAAAGGACCGCCGACTTGTCAGCGACCTCCGTTTCCACCTGATCATAAGTCTTCTGAAGCACAAAGCTGCCGGGAATTGTCTTGTTCTCGAATTCCTCTATACTGAAATAGTAGCGTATGGATATATCGTCATGGGGTTCAAGAGAATCGGTATTCACAAAGAATGTGAGCTTTGTAACGCCCGAACCTGTCTTTTCGGGAGCGTCAGAGCAGTAGCCTGCCGCCCAGAAGTCATCGCCAGAGAAAAGCTCCGTATCATCGACCTTTTCAGCAGGCGGGAAATTCTCCTCAGGCTTCATGGTCTTGTCTCCCTTGTAAAGATAAAGACCTGCTGCCGCACCTACTATGGCGGCATTGTAGTCGATAGTTACCTCGTTGTATACCCAGTCCCTTGTGACGTCGTTATGCTCGTCGTTCTCATCGGGACCGCCGGCAAGAGCTCCGTAGAGAACGTGCTTGTGCTCGGCAGGGTCCTCAGCCATAGTCAGTCCGGAAGCAGCGCGGTGATGCGGATACTTTACGGAGTTCTCACCATAGCCCACAACATAGCTCCTGCCAAGAGGATTATCGCCGATGATATACTCCATCTGTCCGAGTGACCACTTCGTAAAGGTGTAGTCCTCATTTTCTTCGTTGTATCTGTCCTTGCCCTTCTGGTACTTGTCGTATACGAGGGCAGTGAACTGAACGGCGGTATTGTATCTTGCGCTTCCCCATGTATCAAGGTGGAAGTATCCTGCGGGAGTTAGCTTCTTGTTCATCACGGTATTCAGCGCCTTTGCTTCCATTTCCCAGAAATCGAGCACCTCATACTTTCCCCTGCCTATTGCCACACGGGTCTCCTCGCAGACCTCCGGGTATATGTCCTGTATACGTCCGAATACAAGACCTACGCCGTTCCACATATCGTTCCAGCAGAGAACATATCCGGGAGGAGCATAGTAATCGATATACTTCTCACAGGCTTCAAGATAATCATGGTCACGTGTTATAAGATAGAGCCAGCCTGCCGCAAAGCAGAAGTCGTCCTCCCACTTGCTTGAGGTGTAGAAGCTCATAGGACCGTCGCCGCCTGCTCCTACCTTCTTTTCATTTTTATTTGCAAAGTCAAAGAGAGCCTTTGCGTAGTCAAGGCACTTCTCCGCATATTCAGGGTCGGTGTCCTTGAAGTTATAGTAGTTGATAGCAAGAGCCGCAGCGCTCTCGGAAACATCGTCTGTCGTAGGGAGCTCGGAGGTAGCAAAGAACGCAGGACGTCCCATAGCGTCTATCTCAGGTGACTGCCAGTAGGAGTGGTCAACGCTTCCGTCGCCTACCTGATAGCAGAAAGCGATAACGTCGCCGTTCTCGTCACGGAAGGTGCTGCGCATGAAGTAGTCGCAGAAATAACGGCATATAGTTTCCACATGAGCGTCCTGTCCGGTCTCGGTGTAGGCGTCACGGAACTCATAGTAGCCCCACGATACCACCGAAGCGGCGTAAGCCTCAGGAAGTCCGAACTTGACATGGTCGCCCGCATCGTGGAAGCCGCCTGATACGTCGATATATCCGTCGCCGTCAGGGTCGAGTATATCCTTGTACTTTGCCATGAAGGATTCCGACATATTGGTTCCCGAATGTTCGTCGTCAATGGGGTGCATAGGTACCTTTGAATCATATACATGGCAGTCTCCGCGCCACGAAAGGCGGTTGTTCTCCGATACTCCTGTACCGCACATATTCGCGTCATAGAAATACAGAGTATACTGAAGGAGCTTCGCCCAGTTGTTCTCGGTCTCGTAATAGTCCGCAACGTCGGGAGTAGCCGCCGCATTCACAGGCAGAGCTGCCGGCGAAGCGGTAAAAGCAGTTACCGCAGCCGAAACAAGAGCCGATAATCGTTTTATAAATCTCATAAGCTCATTCCTTTCCTGAAAAATAATCCATCAACTACATTTTAACGCAGATCGCACAAAATGTCAACGCAAACTTTTATGCGCCGCCATATGCTGTCACTGATATGGGCTGCCGCAATACTTGACACACACATCTGTTTGGTTTATAATATAAAGGTATACTCATAGCTGCCGCAGTGCGGTTATTGCCAAACGACAGACTTTGATACAGCTTTATATCATTTATACAAGGGGGTATTCCGATTGCAGGAACTCAGAAAAAAACTTTCCGATATCGCAGAACTGATAACTACGGAAAAATCATTCTGCAAGATCATAATATTCATTATGCTCGCTTTGCCTATAGCAGAATTATTCGACGAAAGACATTACCAGACATTCAACAGTCAGCCGACTCTCGTGGAGATCGCGGGCTTGACCGCATTTTTCTGCATAGCAGTCCATTTCCTTAAACATAAGAATATAAAATACTATGCCTCGGATCTGATATTTCTTCTGCTGATCGTATTCATGGCTTTGTCCGCGGCATTCACACTTGACAAGGAAGCGACATTCCTCGGCTTCTACTACGATGAATGGATGACCGACTTTGTCGGATACTTCAGCCTTATGATGGCAGGTACCATGATAACCGACAAGAAGCTGAAAAAAGAGATAATCCGGGCTTTCTTCATTGTCATATTCCTGCAGACCTTTGTAGCGTTCCTGCAGACCTTCGGCCTCAATATAGACCAGTGCTTCTTTGACACGGAAGATATACGCTACAGAAAAATGTGCTACGGACTTCTCCAACACTCAAACTGGTACGGAGGTCTCAGTGTGCTTATGTTTGCCTGCGCAGCCGGTGTTTTCCTCTTTGTGGAGAACAAGCTCGCAAGGAACAGCTCATTTGTGCTTTCACTGGTATGCTTCTATACCCTGCTGTGTACAGAGGCAAGACTCGCTCTTGTAGGCGTATTCGCTTTCTTTTTCTTCCTTGCGGTATCTATAGCGGTAATGAAGCTCAGAGGCTACAAGAAGGAAAAAATGAACAGTATAATAAAACGGGCCTGCATACTGGTCGCAAGCACTGCTGCCGTTGCCGCGTTCACCATACTTGTACTCGGCCGTCTCAAATGGAAGTTTGAAAAAACAGCCACCGAGGTACAGGAATTCAAAAACGGCAATATCGGTGCTCTCGGAACTGACCGCGCAACTATTTGGAAAGCAGGTCTCAAAACAGTTCCCGGTCACTGGCTCTTCGGTATAGGCCTCGACAATTACAGACACGCATTCTACATGGATCCCGACTTCAAAAAGGGAATGCTGACGCAGGGCAAGGCACATAATGAATACATACATTACCTTGTAACGCAGGGAGCGCTCCAGCTCATAAACTATCTCTCGCTCCTTGTGCTTGCCGCCGTTACAGCAGTAAGAACAGTTATCCATACAGATGATGACGATGAACGCTTCATAAACTGGATCCTTCTCGGAATGTTCTTCGGCTACGCGGCACAGGCTTTCTTTAACAGCAGTGTAGTCAATGTCGCTCCTTACTTCTGGATAACGATAGGTCTGTGCCTTTCAAAAGCAAATCAGCGCCCCTTCGGTTACAGAAAGGCACATAAAAAAGCTGCCGAAGAAAAGAAATAACAGTTTGGAAAAAGCGTTGAAAACAAACACAAAAGCCATGAAGCAGATCTGCTCTGCTTCATGGCTTTATTCATAGTTTCACCAAGTCATCTGCCTGTTCAACCGCGAGCCTGCAGGTGCGGTCTCACAAAATTGTTATCACGATGCTTTTTCTCCGTTTCAACAGTATTCTGTTCAGGCGGAGCCGCAGCCTCATGTTCTGCATTTTCAGGCTTTTTCTCTATCTCAGGTGCATCCTGCCCCCGCGGAGCTTCGGCGTCATGTTCTTCACCTGTGAGCAGTTTCTCCATTTCGTCAGCGTCCTGACCGGTAACATATCCGTCTTTATCGAAATCAGCCTGGAATACCCCCTCAGGTGAAAGTGTTATTTTACCCGCAGCAAAATCTCTTACTGCCTGCGGATCGTTCCTGTCAAATACATTGTTGCCGTCAACATCATACAGCACGGTCGGCAGATCGTATCTGTCCGCAACTGAAAGAAACTGATTGCAGTAATGGGACAGCACGTCAATCCCCACATATGAACCCAGAAATTTCCTGAAAGCTTTCTGGTCGGAGCCATATCTCGGATGATTGCTGCATAGATAGTAGAGAACATTTATAAACCTCAGTGCTGTTCGTGTCGAAAAGGATAAGGTATTGTCTCCGCCGCCGCCATAGGAGCAGCTGCCTGACTCTTTAACAAACTGTATCGCGGTATCCAGAGTCTCACTGCTCATTTCAATGCTGTCGCCGAGCATGATCTTTTCTATAACAGCCCAGCCTTCCGAAAAACTGTTTGCGTATTTATCGTACAGATAAAGCTGGTCGAACAGGCAGTTTTGCAAGGCGTTGTTATCTGCGTTCGCCGAGCTGCTTAACGCATGAACGTAATTGTCGAGTACGGTACCGTTCAGTATCAGGTTTTTGGATCTGAGTTCGTTGCAGTTCTGTATCGCGGCGATACCGCGGACGTTTACAAGGCCTTCGTCACCCAAAGAGTCATAAGCCGCATAGCTTTGCGTTATGTCATTCAGGTAGCTGTATGCGTGGGATATCTCATGCATGATTCCCCAGTCAAAATAATCGTCCATGATCTGTCTGCAGTGGTACTGACTTGTATCATCAGGATACTTTATAAGTATGCCGACGTTCTTTCCCGTATCGTCCGTGATATAATCGCACTGTGACGAAGGCATGAAAACTGACGGATCATCAAAGCATATGTAAATATCCCTGAATTCTATTCCTGTTATATCAGACAAACTTGAAATATAGCGTCCGAGAGTCATGAGCCATTCGTCATATTGCTGATCGCTCAGATACGTGCTCTTCCTTATGGATAAATGTATCTTCTGCCCCTTGCTGTCAGTTACCTCAGAGTATATGTAACCCTCATCGGCCGCGCTTAAAACGCATGATACCGACACGTCGCAATCCGTGAAGCTTCCGTTAAGGAACTGCAGCTTTATATCTGTGTCCTTATTTCCGTAATAGGATATAAAATCCCACTTCACACTGTAAACAGCTGTTTTACTGTCAGACTGTCCTGTATCTTTTCTGATCTCCAGCCCCTGGGGCTCTGTCCAGTTCTTGTTTGAACCGCCGCTGGGATTGAAAACCTGAAGGGAAATACTGTTATTGATAATCTCGTCTGTGTCCGTTCCGTCATGATTCGTGATCTGAATCAAAAAACTCAGCGTCTTTCTGTCAAGCGCACAAGTGGAGATCTTACCGTTAAGCGACTGTTTTGACTTACCTGAGGGGCATTTGTATGTGCCTTTTTTTGAATCGAATTCCCAGTTAGCTCTTGAAGAAAGTTCTACCTTCTGAGCTTCAGTGCGGTATCTGTTTTCGCTTTGAACAGTCATCTCTGAATCAGTGATAGACATTGCCTGTATTGTTCCCGCTGTATCTGAGGCTGCGGAAGCGGTCAGGCTACTGCTTATGGATCCGACAGATGATGACGCGATCAAGGCTGCTGACAAAGTACCTGCTATGAATTTTCTTTTACTCATAATGAACCTCCGTTAGTATGATTTGCGATCAGCTCACCGCTCTGGCAGTGCTGATCTCATTGCAGAATGGATTTACTGTGTTTATGCCGGGTAATTTGCCTGAAAATAAGTGTCTGTTTTCTGAGCGCTCCTCCTTCCGTAATAATTTTATATATACAAAAACCGTGTTCTGAAAAAATATAACGCTGCGCTTTCAAAGGCAGCTCCTGCGTTGGCAAACATCCAAAACGCCTGTTTCACGCGCTCCCAACAGGGAGCCTGACTTTATATCACCTTCTGTGGACTGCAATTTTATATATAATTCTGTATAAAACGACATTTTTTATATTATATCACTAAAAATTTTATTATTCAATAGATTTTATCAGTTATTTTTCTGTAATGACTTCTTATCACGCTTCAGTATATACAAAACTTATACTTAACAAATGTACAAGCTCCACTTTTGGGAATTCAACGTACAAAACAATCACAGCTGACCGGTCGCTGTCAGACTGATAATAAAAAATTTATATATTAACCAACTGCAACAACTGCAAGAAATCAGGCAGCAGCATTTAAGGAAGCCTGTCTCTTTTTGTCCCTCTATGAAAAAATGCCCACTGATAATAAATCAGTGGGCATTTTTCAGTCCAATAGTTTGTTTATATGTTGTGTGCTGAAAAATTTCTTCCTATGATCTTTCTCATTTCGATAAGATCAAAAATATTCCAGATCCCGTCTCTGTTGCAATCGTAGTTTTTATTGCCAAGGTCGCAGCGATTTCCGAGAAGGAAGCTCTTGAAGCGCTCAGCGTCTTCTGCCGTATATATTTCCGGTTCAGCTGCTGAAATAACAACATCACCGTTGTTCCATACGACCTCATTTTTTTCCGCAGAACCTATAAAAGTAAGCTTTTCTGTGCACAAAGCGCCTTCCGTGCAATACCATGTAAGCATTAAACCGTCATCTGTTTCATCGCAGGCAAAGAACCATACATTGTCACTCATATATGCGATACCGCGTCCGTTGGAAAGATGATAGGAAAAATCAGTCTGCTCCTTGTCTGTTATATCGTAGGATACCGAATCCTCTTCATTTCCGCTGAACCAGTAGTAACCTTCTTCACAGTCGCCTGAAACACCCTCACATTTCCATAATCCTTTAGTAAAGTAAGTTCCCGGAGCCTGAGTATTGTCAAGCTCTATTCTTCTGCCGTTCTCATCAGTCCATTCGCCCGTGAAGCGGTCAACAGTACAGCATTTGAAAACCGAATCCTCATTACAGTAAAGATCTTCGGTAAAATAGACGTTTGTTGTTCCGTATCCGTCTTCGATCTCAAAGCAGCAGGGATTTAATAATATGCCGGTCGTTTTCTCATAATAATTTGTCAGAAGCTCAATTATCTCCGCGTTGCAAAGGAAACTGAAGTCTTCCGGAGAAACATCGGAAATATAGCTCATGACATCGATCCTGCCGTCTGCATATTCCAGTGAAGCTCTGTCTTCATATATTGACGCTGTAGTTTCTTCTGTATAACCTGTCTCATAAGTTTTTATGCATTTATCATTTTCAAGAATATATTCGCCGCCCATATTTGTGCCGCTGTTAGCAGAGAACGATATGAAATCCTTTCCGTTCGGGTCAAAATAGATATATTCTGAAACTGATGTGCCATTGTAATACACTTCCCAGAAGCCGGGCTTGAATGTGCTGACTTTTTCGCCTGCGCCGGGAGGTCCGAGTTCAGCTATGGCATCAGGATCAATATAGTAATCATCTCCCGGATTCAATTCTGTTAACAGCTGAGAGCCCTTTTCCTGACCCGGAGTCAGAAGATCAAGAGTGTTCGATGCATAGTATGTATAACCGTTCTCGCGGCAATAGTTTTTAACATTATCGATAATATCACTGTTCTCGGTATATTCAAGCAGATAAACGTCTTTTCCGAAATCACTTACAAGTTTACAGTAATCCTGAAAATACTCTCTTGTATCATCATCATTTTCGGTAAACAGATCGTTGTCCCAGTCTATGGCGCTGAAAACTGTCTCCTGATTTACAGCATCCATAATCGCATCAAGGTTTTTATTCTTCTCAGCATATTTTGAAATGTACGTATCACCGCCGTTAATGATAACGTATGTGTCATACGCCTTTAATCCCGTCAGGATATCTGTTACGCCGTTAAATATGCCCTCGTTTTTAAAATTGTAATATACATCGCAGTTATCGACCCAAAGGCCGTCAACGCCCTTGTCAAGTATATCCTTGGCGAGCTTGCCCACAACAAAGTCCTGCCATTCCTTCTGCGATACATCTATCCATTTCTCATCTGTCCAGTTCTCATATGTACCAAGGGAATACTTCTTGTATTTCTTGTAATAAGGACGGAATTTTTCAACAGAGCCAAGGTTCAGATAGCTGTAGACAGTGTGTCCTGCTTCCTTCAGCTCGCTGATCTCTTCTTCCTCAAAATACTGTGCGTCGATCACGATCTTCCTGTAATTTTCCATATAGGAGATATCCTCCGGATCAGCGCCAAGAAATACTCCGTACTCATACTTTACATCTGCCGTTTCAGCCTTGATACAGCAGGGAGCAGCAGATAATGCTGCAAAGCAAGTTGTTATAGCCATGATAAGGCTTGTTATCCTTTTATTTTTCATTATGATCCTCTTTTCGTTCGGTATTGTTTTAGTTTGTGAGTTTTCAGACATTTGGTGCGTCAGGTTGCTTCATATGATGTCAATAACAGTAGTGTTTTTCATAGTAATACTCCTTTTTGTGAATGTGAATCGTTTTTGATATGCATTTTATTATAAGCGCAGTTCATGCTGCACTGTTAATATATACGAATGAAAAAAACATTTTCAGACAAAAAATTCAAATCATTTATGATGAAGACAGTATCTCTTCCCCATTGCAATTCAGCTTATTGTACTTATCATCAGTCTGTTCAGATTGCAGCCTGATAAGCAGAGATAAATAAAGCTCTGAGGAACAGGCATATCATCACGATATACATAAAATAAAAGTGCTCTCCGTGGAATGGAAAGTCCCTGCTTTTTTTCCTGAACGTATCCGGTTAAATACGACAATAAAGTACTTGATTTATTTCTGTAAACAGTATATAATTTATGCATAACAAATCGCCTTATCCATTCAGCCAAAGGAGGTATAACAATGATACGCAAAAAGATCTTTACCGCTATAGCAGCTGTCGTTCTTTCAGCAGCAAACGCTCTCACTGCACTGCCCTCATGGACAGCCGCAGCAAACGGCTCTGAGACTTCACAGACTCAGAACGCTCCCACTGAAAAAAGCGACAGAACAGTAAGTATATATACCGGATCGCTTGCAGATCACACAGTACAAAAATCCGGTACGTGTACGCTGAAAATCTCATGCATTGATATTACAACAGGTGAAAAGACTGCTGATTTCACTTACGATTATCAGATCGCCAACGAATACATCGACGGTAACTATCCGTCAGGCAGGAAAATAGAAAAGCGTTCTGACGAGGTTTACGAATTGTACCCCGGTATAACATACTCCTTCTCGTTCTGGGTACAGGGTATGCAGACCTTCACTGACAGCTATTTCGTTCATTTTGACAGTGAAAACCAGACAAAAGAGTTGGTCGTAAAAGCATATCCGAAAAGCACTGCAAAAAATGTACACATAAAAGCCCATGACCTGACCGGTATTTCAGCAGATGCGGAAAAGAAACCTTATGACGGCGATAAGCTCATGGAGCAATTCCAGTACGTCTATGTCTATGACGAGAACGGAGAGCTCTTTGCGAGAACTGCCATGGAAGGACAGAATGACATATACCTCCCCGACGGCAAGTACAGTATCAAGGTGATACCCGCGTTATCCTACAGCTGTACCGAGCCCGGCGGAAATGTACTGCCCCTTGAAGTAAAGGACGGCAAGCCGGACAGCGATCTTGATTTCTGCTTTGAAAAAGACGACAGCAGCAAAGTTCAGACTCTCGGCATAAATGTGATCGACGCTCAGACAGGTGAGAATATCGACGATATCAGCTTTTATGTAAACTATTATTGTGAATATTCAGCCGGTACTCCGAATTTTCCCGAAAATTACCCCGCTTTCGGCGGATCATACTCTCAGGAGACAGAGTCCGGAAGTGATGAATTCGGTTACAGTACAGCCTTTAGTTCAGAACTGTGGGAACATATTGAGCTGTTTCCAAAAAAGAGTATTTTATTTAAGACCGGCACCGACGAAGCGATAACCGTCCCTGCTTTACGTACATACTATCAGATCAGTTTCATTTCTGTTCCTTTAAAATACCGGGACTGCTACATCGCGGAATGCGATCATAAGGACGGCGTCATTTTTGATTTTACTGACGGCGGCTCAGTATTCTTCAATGTTCTCGATGAAGACGAGAAAAATATCACAGTAAAGCTTATTCCTGTGCCCGAAGAAGAGTATCCCACAATAGGCAGCTGCTCGGCTGACATATCCGTTGTGGATATGGATACAGGCGAAAATATAGAAAACGTAAATGCAAGGCTCACGCTTGAAGGCAGCACTACAAGAATAAACGTCGGAAAATGGAACACCTCCGATTCACCGTCACAGTCCTTCAGTCAGCTCCGCGATTCGGTAAACTACCGGCTGGAGCTCAGCAATGTCCCGGAGGAATACGTATGTGAAACTTCCTGCAGCTTCCGTTTTGACAATGACGGCGAGAAAAAGGATATCACAATAAGAGCAAGGAAAGCCGGCATTGAACCGAATGTTCCGATAACAGCCAACGACTGGACCGGCTTCCTTTTCAATGACAATGCAAAGAATTACGGTATAAGGAAGATGAAAAAGCCCGTCACCGTAACGGTTTACGGCGAAAACGGCAGCTTGTTCGTTCAGGATACGATAACCGCAAAAGGCAGTATCTATCTCCCCGACGGAAAATACATACTTGAAGCCACTACGGAAAAAAGCACTGAGTTCCCGGATTACAAACCCGTTTCCACGGACGAAGAAAGAGTTCAGAGAGCGGCGGAACTCCTGCCTGACGAGGTAATACCAGACGGAAACAGGGTAGAGCTCACAGTCAGTGACGGGCTCCCCGACAAGGATATCTGCTTCTGCTTTGAAGAGGGTATAGAAACTCCTGCCGTGGAATCAAAGCTTAGGATACATATTATTGATTCTGAAACAGGCGAAACTCCGAAGGACGTTGTTTGCAAGGTCAATGAAGGGCTTTCCTACCGGACACCGCGGGAAATGGAATACAACACGAGCGAGGACGATGATATAACCCTTGAAAACCTCAGCGGAACATACAATATAAAAGTCTATTCTCCCGATCAGTATAACAACAGCTTCTTCTTTGAATACTCTCCGGACAAAGGTCTGTACGCTGACGGTGTATCGTTATTTGAAGTTTCATTCACGCTTTATCCAAAGGGTGACAATGATATTTATATAAAGCTCGTTCCGATCGATTCAAAGCCCGATAGTCAGGGCGACAACTGCGTTGCCAATGTTTCGGTTATTGACAGTGAGACAGGAGAATACATTCCTAATATACATTGCAATGTATACCTGAGCGGAAACGACTATAACATACCCGTTGCCGGCTGGAACTCGGCTGATCACACTATCGGATGTGTAAGAGGTCTTTACGCAGGTCAAAACTATTTATTGTCGCTTTTTGACATTCCCAGCGGTTATATATGCAAAAGCGATGTATATTTCAGCTTCGACGCACCGAATGAAACAAAGGACATAACACTTTATGCGTTCAAGCCTGAAAACACCAATGTTTACATAAAAGCTCTTGACATTTCGGATGAACGTCCTAATGGAAAATATATTCCGTATAAGAACTACAGGTTCATGGGATATGACGAATTCCAGCTCGAAGTCTATGATGCCGAGGGCAATGCTGTATACAGGAACGCTGCGGGAGAAATGTTCCTCCCCGACGGCGAATATACTGTAAAAGCCGTGTCACCTTACTACGGCTATGTTCTGCCGGACGAAAACGCCCCGAAAACAAAAGCTGCCATGAAGCAGATCACAGACTACATTATCGCTGCCAACGGTGAGCTGAGCATAACTGTAAAGGACGGTCAGATGGCGGAAAAATGCTGCTTCCTGTTCATAAACGAAAAGGAATACAGCGAAGCTATCAACTATGGTGACTCAAACTGTGACGGTACTGTAGACCTTGCAGACGCGGTGCTTATAATGCAGGCACTGGCAAACCCTGACAAATACGGTCTGAACGGAAGCTCGGAACTGTGTATTACGGCTAAGGGGCTCAATAACGCAGATGTTGACAGTACAGTAAAGGGACTGACTTCAAACGACGCTCTCTGCATACAGAAATACCTGCTCGGAATAATAACAGCTCTGCCTGTATAAAACCAAAACATAAAAGATCAGGAGTATGTCCGGGATAAGCGAACATACTCCTGATAAATTTTTATATTGAAGCTTTTTTGAAAAAGTGTGAGAGTTTTTGAAACCCCGACCGTCTAATAAGTGTACACAATAAAAACAGGCGGATTGCTGGCCGAAAAGATTCTGCACAGCAAACTGCCATGTCCTTGATCTAAAGGAGGGGTTACTATGAAAAAAAGTAAAAAACTGACAATACTCACAGCACTTATAATGGGACTGACATCATTTTCAGCTATCCCAATGACAACAACAGCCGAGGACGGAGCACCCGCAGCAGTTTCGGACAGTGATGAATATACTGCTAAGGAAAAGGGCGAGATCATTTTTGATGCTGATGATCTTTCTGTGAAAGTATACACAGGTGATGAGCTTAACATCGATAATGTACAGCTCAGATATGGAGTATATTACGACGAAGAAAAATCATACGTTTCACCGTTGTATGATTTTGAAAAATTCACTGTAGGCTCAGGTACCAGTTCCGAGCTTTACACCATAGATACAAGCGAGGTTGATACTACTAAAGCAGGTAAGTATAATATAGTGCTCAAGCCCAGAGCAGGTGCTGTATTTAAAGCATTATCGGATTATAACACAAATTATGAGATCACACTGGAGGGAACAGAAAGCTATCTGCCTGTTATAGTCTATGACAAGGAAAGCATAAAGGATACTCCCCTTTATCTGCGTTTCTTCACAGAAGCCATTGAGGCACCTGCGGGAAGTATTCCTGATTTCAGACTTTGCGGCGCAATGGCTTCCGATGTAAGTTATGAGGTGGAGGACGAGACGATCGCAAGGGTCACTGAAAGATCAAATCCCGAATTCCTTGAACTGGATTGCTTAAAGGAAGGCGAAACTACTATTAATGTCTATACCTCCGACGGCAGAAAAACAAGTGAGAAGATAATAGTGACACCGTCGCTTTATCAGCCGATTGATCCTGACGAGTTCCCTTTTACCACAACTACAACATATAATCCTGATCATGTATATACCACTACAACTACAGTGACAGTTGACAAGTGGTGGTATGAATATGAAAAAAGTCTTCTTCCGACAACAACTACTGATGTTCTTACAAGTTATGCCGGAAAGCCACTGACCACTACCACCACAACACTGCCTTTTGCAAAAGTTGATCTCGATACTTCCGATATGAAGGTAGGTGAAACAAGAAAAGGTCACTGTATTGATCCGCGTACAGGAGAGAATATAGTAGCTACAATTATGCCATCTTCAAATATGTGCGTTTCATACAGCTCGGATCAGAAAACTTTCACCTTAACAGCTCTTAAAGAAGGGCTTACTCACCTTGCCATTGTTACAGGAGATATGCCTACATATTCTATTGACATCAGGGTCGTAGCGGCAGATTCAGCTGTAACGGGCACAAATGAGCCTGAAACATGGATAAGGGGAACTGGTGTGGATCACTTCGACAGTATAAAAACTCTTCCGACAAAAACTATTTACGATGAAGGTGAAGAGCTTGACCTCAGCGGACTTGCAGTCAATGCTTATCATTCAGCTGCAAGAAGTTCCAATAAAGGCAACTCAGAAACTTTAAGAACGGATTACGCCTGGGAGATCGAAGAAATAAAACCGGAATATATTACTATCAGTGATCTGCAGGGCAAAACCTATAAACCAGATCAGTTTGCAGCGCTCAAAGGCGGAAATGCCTGCATTGTAAGTATGGGTAAAAACCAGTATATTCCCGATATCAAGGTAGCCGGTGAAGAATACGAAAAAGATCTTTATGATACAGACGGCTTCTCTTTCAGAGTATATATAAACCCTTACAATAAGGATTCAAAGTTCATAAAGATTGATAACGCCGAGGTCGAGAGTTTTGCATATGGTTCAACAAGCAAGGGATTCAAACTGAAAGGTAAGGACGCTTTCAGTATAGATATGGACGCTAATATGCACTTTGGATATTCTGTTGAAAGTGATATACGGCAGGGCGACAAAGTATCAGGAGTGCTTTATATCAAGCCTGAAACGAACTATATAATCATGGGGGATCTTAATGTCATTGAATACGGCGGTGAAGACGGTGATGCAAATGCCGACGGCACACTTGATATGGCTGACGCTGTATTGATAATGCAGGCTCTTGCAAATCCTAATAAATACGGTCTTAACGGTACAAGCGAAAAACACATCACAAAGAGAGGAAAAGCTCTCGGTGATATGGATTACAACGGTCTGACCGTCGGTGACGCACAGGTAATTCAGCGCAAACTGCTTGGTTTGGATGTTGACGCTGTATTTACCATTTATAGTGAAAAAGAATAAGTATTACGTTTATGGGATATAATATATCATCATTGCATTTTTGCCGGCACTCTTATTGCTATAGTACCAATATACAACTAAAGGCAATAATCAAGAAAGCTCTCCGAAGTGGAGAGCTTTCTTCTTGCCTACTCTTATTTTCTTAGGATCACCCCTGCGTATGCAGGGAAAAGTCAAATGCCGTATCAATTATGTTCTCTGTCACAGGATCACCCCTACGTGTGCAGGGAAAAGTACGAGCCACGACCATTAGAACGACCACCTCTAGGATCACCCCTGCGTGTGCAGGGAAAAGCATTACATTCAGGGCGTACAAAGTGCTCTATGAGGATCACCCCTGCGTGTGCAGGGAAAAGATTTATCCAGTATCTCTCATTCTCAGTCATTTAGGATCACCCCTGCGTGTGCAGGGAAAAGGCGTTAATATCAATGTTTCCGTTTTCTTTATAGGGATCACCCCTGCGTGTGCAGGGAAAAGGCTATCATAACAACCGAAATAGGTACAAAAGTAGGATCACCCCTGCGTGTGCAGGGAAAAGAGTTGTTAAGCTGTTCAACCGTGACACAAATTAGGATCACCCCTGCGTGTGCAGGGAAAAGTGTTATTGCCGCGGACGGCATGACATACGGCGAGGATCACCCCTGCGTGTGCAGGGAAAAGTGGCATTTTGCAGACCTGTTATCGGGACTTCTAGGATCACCCCTGCGTGTGCAGGGAAAAGCTGATATCAGACGTGAAAACGCATATAATAACAGGATCACCCCTGCGTGTGCAGGGAAAAGTCACAGTTTGTTTATACCGGTTTACCGGACACAGGATCACCCCTGCGTGTGCAGGGAAAAGTGCAACAGCAAATTTATCACCCTTGATTATTGAGGATCACCCCTGCGTGTGCAGGGAAAAGACGTGATACCGGTGATTCCGAGCGATGGGTGGAGGATCACCCCTGCGTGTGCAGGGAAAAGCTAAACCCGAATAACGATTATACAGATCAATTAGGATCACCCCTGCGTGTGCAGGGAAAAGTTAAAAGCTCATTAATCGACAAGCTGCAAGGTAGGATCACCCCTGCGTGTGCAGGGAAAAGCCACTCTCAACAATATCACAGCTTGCACCGGTAGGATCACCCCTGCGTGTGCAGGGAAAAGTCGAATGATTCTAAACTGATACTGCTTGCAAAGGGATCACCCCTGCGTGTGCAGGGAAAAGTCATAAATTAATTGCCGCTTTTTGTTTACCTTAGGATCACCCCTGCGTGTGCAGGGAAAAGATAAAAAGAGGTGCAAAGGTGCGGAATATAAAAGGATCACCCCTGCGTGTGCAGGGAAAAGCTTTTGATAACATGGATAAAGCAATTTCATATAGGATCACCCCTGCGTGTGCAGGGAAAAGCCGTAACTTTCGGCAAGCTTTTCAAGTGACATAGGATCACCCCTGCGTGTGCAGGGAAAAGAAAAAGACAAGATGAAAACGACAAAGTGTTGTAGGATCACCCCTGCGTGTGCAGGGAAAAGTAAGCCGCCGCGCCGCGCATTATGTATTCAACAGGATCACCCCTGCGTGTGCAGGGAAAAGTTTATACCGTTGATACAGGTATATCAAGAGCAAGGATCACCCCTGCGTGTGCAGGGAAAAGCTGCTTACGCTTGGTTCTTACCATGTCAAGGTAGGATCACCCCTGCGTGTGCAGGGAAAAGACCGCCCTGAAATGAAAAAAGTCCTCGACCGTAGGATCACCCCTGCGTGTGCAGGGAAAAGTTGCTTTTCTGATCGCGGCTTCATCGCCTTTTAGGATCACCCCTGCGTGTGCAGGGAAAAGTTGAATTGGAAAAAACACGTGCGTTGCACATAAGGATCACCCCTGCGTGTGCAGGGAAAAGTTTCATTCCACACTCTTACAGAGGACAACTCTCGGATCACCCCTGCGTGTGCAGGGAAAAGTGTTCCGGCGTTCCGAATATATCATAGTTAATAGGATCACCCCTGCGTGTGCAGGGAAAAGTAATCAACGCACAAAACTGTCGTGAGCGTCTTGGGATCACCCCTGCGTGTGCAGGGAAAAGAATTTATGTTCCTGTAACCACTCCGATGTATGGGGATCACCCCTGCGTGTGCAGGGAAAAGATGGATATCTGCCGGACTATATCACAAATGTAAGGATCACCCCTGCGTGTGCAGGGAAAAGTTTATAAAATCCGTATCGGTCACGATATCAACAGGATCACCCCTGCGTGTGCAGGGAAAAGTAAATATTGGCTGTCGGACAGTGAGAGAGAATAGGATCACCCCTGCGTGTGCAGGGAAAAGTTAATCGGTCTCGGAGCAGGTGTATTCTTATATAGGATCACCCCTGCGTGTGCAGGGAAAAGACTAAAAAATCCTCGTAAAACAGCCACTCGTATTCCGACAAATCCTAAATTTCATTCAGTTTTATATAAACCTCATGCAAATATTTGCAGTCTTCAACAGCTCTGTGCATTTGTCTGCCACATATGCCAAGATATTCTGCCACTGTATCCAGCTTATAATTATCCAGATCGTCAATCTTATTTCTCGCTTCTAAAAGCAAATCTTTTGAATTTATATAAGGAAATTCTATTTCATTTCGCTCTGCTTCTTTTTTAAGGAATCCAAGATCAAAAGACGCATTATATATCATCACAACCTTTCCCGAAATAAATTCAAAAAGCTCTTTCAATACCTCACTTATATCATATCCTTTCTCTTTTAACATATTTTCATTTATTCCTGTCATATCCTTTACTATTTCAGGAATAGTACCGTCATACTTTATAAGTTTGCCATACTCTCTTATTATTTCTCCGTTTTTTACCTCTATTGCTCCGACTTCAATGATATTATCCTTTTCAGATGACAGACCCGTTGTTTCAATATCAAGTATGACTTTACCGCATGATACATTTCTTCTCCGACGCTTGCCCATAAGCCTTTTTGCTTCGTCACTGTACCCGTGAGGAAGCTCGCCTTTTGACATACAAGTCATCTTATCAGGATGCTTCATAAGCTTTATACCATCAAAATCAACAGGTTTCCAGGAAGTATTATGAACATAGAAGTCAATATGCTGTTCATTATTCGTCGTAAATACCATTGTTGCCTGTCCGTCACGGATATTATCACATATACGCTTCCACAACGCATCTCTTACTCTCGCATTTACGTGACCTACATACACCCCAGTATTTACCTCCAGAAGCCACTTTGAAAGGTCTCCGCGAAGCTTTGGCGGACAATTCGTCATGCTTACAACTATCATTGCTCATCGCCGCCTTTACCGTACATAACTCCGTTTTCGACTATTTTATGATGATCGTCCCATAAAGCGATATTTATATCCTGTTCACCTTCCGAATCATCGAGAAGATATTTTATATCTTTTACCATTCTTTCAAGGATATGGGTTCTGACAAATTCATCTCTGACCTTACGTCTTACAGCATTTGGGAGATCCGATACTTCTTCACCCGCCAGTTTAAATGCTATAGGAATTGTGATCTCAGCTTTATACAGATCGGCAATATCATAAATGCAGCAGCATAACGTGTTTCCGTTTGAGAGCTAACATAAGCATCTGATCGACAGTTGCGACTACAAAGTCAGCAAGGCAGGCTTTTTTATTATCGCAGAACCATGAATGTACGATAAGTCCGCTGTCAGATTCTTCTTCCGGAATACCTTTATGTATGTTTTTGAATACTTTATTCAATTCTGCACTTCCGTGTTTCAGATGAATTGAATGATAAAATTCTTCCGACTGTTTTTCTGCCCAGTTTACAATACGTGGGAAAAGTCCGTTTGCAGTTGCCTGTGTAGGGAGTCCGAAAAACAAACCGTTCTTCTTTGCTTTTGAGGAAAGAATTTCTGCCGATGCAAGAGCAGCTTCTGTCTTTCCGATACCCATTGGTGCTTCCAGAATAAAAATTCCGGGGATATTTGCTTTTTCAACAATGTCAAGCATTGCTCGCTGAGTTATTCTTGGCGGGAAATCAAAGCTATCCTTAAACACCTCATCGCTGTAAGTATCATGTATTGAAGTCCACATTTCAGGAAATTCAATATTTTCCCATGCCGTTTCTACACGGCGAGAACAACATACCTCTTCACCAATACTGTCCACGCTGATAAGCGGAAAATATTTTGTATTACTTGCTATCCAGTCAGCAGCTATCAAAAGTCCGCTTAACAGGAGCTGTGCTTTTGATGATAAAACCGGCAGTTCACCTACTGAATCAAGTTCAGCCATATTTAAAGCATTTTCTATAATACTTTTCCATGCTTCTTCAAGGAGTGACCTGGTATTATCATTAATCCCGAAATAATTCACATATCCGACCATATCTTTTTTATCAAGATCCTGATCGCACAAATCGCATAATTCAGCAGGAACACCATGATGAGCTCCCGCCACAGCCGCAACACTATCCGGACATTTATATAAAATGAACGCCTTCTTTAATCGTTTTTGCACCCACCTTTGCAGCGTCTTCGTTTATCGCCTGCTGTACTGTATAGCTGTTCCACTCGCTGAACAATTCGATATCAGAATTATTGTTAATAGCTTCGTTGTCATATCCTAATTGGGAAGTAATAATCTTGAATTGTTCCACAAACGTCCCTGTACAGTAAAAACGCGATTTATCTATACATTATGTATAGTTTTTGGGTTTGATTATCTACTCGGAAAGAGTAAAATTATACTAAACGAACAGTCGTGGTTTGTGAGTATTGCTAATTTATATTAACTAATTATGAACTTCAAAGAATAAGCCGTGACATTTTTTTACTTGTGTGATATAATACGACTATGTTCAGAAAGAAAAAATATGGACAGAAAGAGAAAAAGAATCAAAACGGACAAAATCATGTTTTAGGGGCTGAAGTTAAAATGCAAAAGGTATGTAACTATAAGAAGTATATGTCTTTAAAAGAAGACAGATGCTATAACTACGCCCTTTCACAATTTAATGATCTAAAAGCGTACTGACAGGCTAATTATGCCCATTGGTGCGCTTTTTATATTTGCAGCGGCAAATGTCATAGGGGGTTAATTGACGTGCTGTTGCATGAAAAATTATTAAATTTCTTAATAAGGAGGAAATGAGCTTT
>JAEEGL016695525.1_pt1 | contig 50748 bp, 39 predicted proteins | sample 9134231 | NCBI WGS metagenome assembly JAEEGL01 (sample SAMN16246548, study PRJNA631951) | gut metagenome | biome: gut microbiome; feature: rumen; material: fiber-attached | host: Bos | place: Iran: Karaj | collected 2018-10 | reverse complement strand
TCCCCGCGACTCTCTGATGGGTCGCGGATACCTTAGTGACCGAGCGAGCGGATGCGAGCGGTTGCATCCCTTCCCCTGGAGAGGGGAAGGGCCTTGGGTTGGGGTTGAAGCCCCTTCTTATGAAGAAGGGGTTGGGGTTGATGGAACCTCCAAGCCAAAGGCTTGGCAAAATTGTTATTCGGTGCTTCATTTTGAGTGTAACACAATTCGTTACTCGGTAATGGAAAGAAAAAACTTTGTCTTTTCTTTCGCATTCCGCTCACTTAATCGTACCTTTGACCTTCGGTCGAAGATACTCACGCTCGGCAATGAAAATAAAATTTATTTTATTTTGCATTGCGCTCACTTAATCGTATCTTTGGCTTCGCCGAAGATACTCTCGCTCAGTAGTGCAAAACAAAAACTTTGTTATTTGTTTTGCACTACGTTCGCTTATTCGTATCTTTGACCTTCGGTCGAAGGTACTCACGTTCGGCAATGAAAATAAAAAAGTGTTTTTTATTTTGCATTGCGCTCACTTAATCGTATCTTTGCAAGGGAAATACTTATTGTATGATTGCTAAACCGCTTTTCAGAATCATTGTTGCGATAGTCTGTCTGTTCCTTTGTGCTTGCGCAAGCCATAGGGAGGCAGTGCCGGAGAACTGGCCTTTCCGGTTTAACGATAACAATCCCCACCAACTCGCTGCCGCACAGCAATACGGCATCGAGCCGTTGGAGACAAGGGATGACCTGCGGCGTGTGAAACGGAAACTCAAACATATAGAAGAAAACAAATACTACGCCGTTGACCCGCTCACCCATTCGGTGCCTTACCTTACCCCCGACGCAGCAAAACTCTTGAAAGATATCGGGAAGAAGTTTCAGAAATCGATGAAGAAGCACAAGATGGGAGAGTATAAGATTATCGTCACCTCGGTGCTGCGAACGAAGGATGACGTGAGGAAGTTGATGAAGGTGAACAGCAATGCCGTGGCGAACTCCGCCCACTGTCATGCCACCACCTTCGACCTTTCCTATCGCAGGTTCAAGTATGTAGGTGGAAAGCAGGCCTCACAGCCACAGATGAAGTATCTCCTCGGCGAAGTGCTCGACAAACTGAGGAAAGACCACAGGTGCTTCGTGAGGTATGAGACCAAGCAGACCTGTCTTCATATCACTGTATCACCTTGAATTGCTTAAGGCTTTTAGCGTATAAAAAATAATAATCAATATGGAAAAAACGAGAAGAACACTCTTCGTGGTGCTGATGACAGCCTTTTGTTTGGCACCCCTGATGCCTGCCAAGGCTGCAAAAGGAGAGATGAAATATAGCATGGAGTATATCATCCAGCAGCGCCTCTTCGTGAAAGGTCAGCAGGTGACTCTACTCAACACCAACCTCGAATGGCCGGTTTGTGTTGCCGGTACAGATGTGTTTGCACTGAGGAATTATCTCAGTCAGTTGTTCTTCGACGGTCAGCAGACTTCTCCAAGGAGCGCGCTTGAGACCTATGCCCAATCTTTTGGAACGGAAATTCATGCCATGCCGGAAGGTGAGGGGTACCAGGTGCAGTATGTAGACCTCTTCCTGCAAGTGCTCGGAGGGGTAGAGGGACAGTACATCTCGTTTTATGCCTTGAAACAGAAGAGGAAGAGCGACAGTGCCAAAGCAGAGGAAAGAGACCTGCGGTTGTTTACCTATAACCTTGTCAAGGACAAGGTGCTCACGGCAAGGGATATCCTCGTGTCGACGATATTTCCCAAGGAGAGTCAGCATATGGAGTTTATAGAATATCTCTATGCTATCGATGGACGCCTACGCGACGACGAAGGACTCTTGGAGACCGCTGTAAAAGTAAGCCAAAGTGATGTTGAAGCATTGCCCGACCAGGCGTGCCTGTTGCCTATGGGCGTGGCGCTCAATTTCAAGGTGTTGTCCAATGGTTTGGCGTCCGACCGGTTGACTTTGCTGCCGAGGGCGGACATGGATTATTGGATGAAATCGAGCATAAAAAACTGGCTCCTTAGCAAAAAGAGGGTGGGCAGCGACTATGAGACACCTGTCAAGCCTATTGTTGTGCCCAAGGAGGGCGACGACTCCTGTACCGTCTATGACCTGGTGGAAGAGATGCCGGAATTCAATGGGGGAGAAAAGGGCATGATGGAGTTTATTGCAAAAACGGCGAAATATCCTGATGTGGAACAGCAATTTGGACACCAGGGAAAGGTGGTGGTGGCGTTTGTCGTGGAGCGTGACGGTTCGGTCTCCTCGCCCGCTGTCATCTCACCCATATCGCCCATACTCGACAGGGAGGCGGTAGAGGCAGTCATTGCCATGCCGGCCTGGAAACCCGGGAGGTACAACGGCCAACCTGTAAGAACCAGGATGGTGGTGCCCGTGACCTATAAACTCAGGTAATCAGAGGAATAAATCATCATGCTGTATATCATCCGAAACAAGAAATTGTATGGGCCTTATGACGAGGCCACGGTAGCCGAATACGTCAACCAGGGCACTGTGGTGGGGCACGACGTGGCAAAGGATGCCGCCACGGGTGAGGAGGATACCGTGGCACACTTTCTCCGTCGCAGAGGTCTGAATACCTATGTCAGACATGACGGAGGGGTATGGAAACAACTCAAGAAAATCGGTTCCGACCTCATCGTGCCGAAAGACAGTCTTGTCAACAAGGAATGGATGAAAGACAAACGCCTCCTTGTGTTGGCGATTGTGGGACTGTTTCCCACGTTGATGCTCCTTCTGCCCATGCCGGAAATAGGGGTGTTTTATGTCATGGCGCTCTATTTCTCATGTATTTGGGGACTTTTCTTCTACTATTTCTTCAAGACGTCACAGGTGACGCTACGCACCACCGTCACCGTCTTCTTTATGACCCACTTCTTCGTGTTTATCGTGTGGGATATCTTCGGACTTGTTAGGTTCAACCCGTTTTATGCACTCACGGAGTCACCGTTCCCCATCGACCTGCTGGGCTTTGTCTTCGGCGTGGGACTGACAGAAGAACTGGCGAAGATGGTGCCGCTCTTTATCATCGCGAGAAGGGCGAAAGAGCCTATTCTGCCACGTACGCTTGTCTTCTACGGACTCATGGCGGGCATCGCCTTCGGCGTGTTCGAGGGGGTGCAGTATCAAACCACTGTGAATGTAGGCCTTGACTACACCTCGGCATTTTACGGGAACATTGCCCGACTCACCAGTCTGCCCTTCCTTCACGCCATCTGGTGTGGTATAGCCGGCTATTTCATTGCTTTCGCCAATCTCTATCCGCGTTACCGTCATGCGCTCTATTTCCTCGCCGTGGCCATCCCGGCACTCATGCATGGACTTTACGACACATTCTGCCAGGGGTGGATTTTGTTGGCCGTCATCATCTCCTTCATCGGTGTGTTCCTGCTCATGACCTACCTCAGGCGAAGTGGCGATTATCAGTCGCGTCTGAAGGGAAAAGGGGAGTGAATCGGGAAGCCCAAGGGAGGCTTCTTGACCTTTATCAAGAAATACCGTCTTTTTATACAAAATCATGCAAAAATCTTGGCTGTGTGCCCACACAGTGCTAATTTTGCACTCGAAAAGAGACAACAACATCAATTTTGTATAACATAAATTTTGTATAAGATGGATATGTTTTTGATGGCCGTACGTTTCCTCGGAACCGTGGCACAACTGAAAGAGAAAACCCACAAGATCTTTGGATAACCCAAGCCTAACTTCGGCAAAACCAAAGATTTTCTTCACAGGTTGACAACAACCTTACCCTGTATGGGGCAACCAACAGGAAAGGTAAACGACATAGGAGTATTTTTTCATAAGATTAATGGTTGACTGCGACGACAGCAAAGCACAATAACGCTTCGCTGTCGTTTTTTTCGTTAAAGATACTTACACTAATCGGCAATGCAAAATAAAAACTTCGTTATTTATTTTGCGTTACGCTCACTTATTCGTACTTTTGCTACTGCGTAGCGAAGATACTCTGTCTCGGGATAAAAAATGAATGAATTCATTTTGTTCTCCTCTCAACTTTTCGTATCTTTGTACCGTAGACGCACTTGCATATTCATCCTTGGATTGCCTACGGCGAAAAACATTAAAATACACATTATCCCTATGACCGACCAACAAATGAAATCGATATCTGTGGAAGACCTCCTCAGAAGCGGAAATATTTCAAGACGAACCTACAACATACTCGTGAAGGCCCGCCTGCGTACCCTCTTCGACTTGAAGAAATACCAAAACGGTCTGAAGAGGCTGTTCTCTCCACAGTCTCCCAACCTCACCGAGGTGACACAGTTGATAGAGAGGGCCAGGACTGTTGACTACCTGCCCAATATTTCCGGTAGGCTCTTCATGGATACCATCGTGGAGAAATCGGCGGGGGAACAACTCCTCGATTCGCTCAGCGAAGAGGAGATGCAGTTGTTGCAACTCTCCTACGACAACGTGCTGCGCCGACTCTTTGCCTCACGGCAAAGGGCACACACCGTCATCGCCAACGCCCTCACACAGGTTTCCCTCCCCATCTTCCTGAGAGATTTCCTTTACGATGACGACGACAAAATCATGATTCTCTACAACGTGGGGAGAACCTCGGTGAATCATTTCGTGGAAGTGAAGAAAGCCATGAAAAACGTGGTGGACATCATACAGCAGCAACCTGAGATGGTGAGATATCACCTCTTCCTGCAAAGGAGCCGTGGCAGGTTCGACGACGATGCTTTCATCCTCGATTTCTACAATGCCCACCAGCGTCTGCCCATGCTCTACATACTGCAACAACTCATCATTAGCAATAAGACCAGGGCGGAACTGAGGGCTTTTCTCAACAGATATGACGTGTTTGAGGGCAGGGTGGAACTCGACAACACACCCATCGACAGGTCGGCTTATACCATCGCCACCTATTCGAACACTATCTATGACGCCCTCTTCGACAGCGAGGAGGGGTGGGAACAACTCGACCCCTTGGCACAGGTGCTCGTGGACAACGACCAGGCCCGAGACGACCTGAAAGCCTATATAGGAAAGACAATGGTGACAGAGGGTGACCCGCAAATCGCTGATGTCATACAAGAGGAGAGACTGCTCCTTGCGCCTACCTGCATCGTGGGGATGCTGGGCAAACTGCTTCACGAGCATTACATCGCGTTGGGAGGGTATCCAAGAAGTCTGCTCACGGCAAAGGCAGAGCGATGGAAACATGTCTATCTCATTGACAGACAATTTGATTCATCGTTCGGCTTCCGTGAAATGTTCGTGGATTTCCGTGACCGAGTGTATGCCCGGTCGACAGACAACCAGACAGTGGGAATGGATGACTTCGTGAGAAACGCCCATGCCGACAATCCCAGCAACCTTGATGACGCCGACCTGACGACGGCAGCCACCATCTTGCAAACCGTGGTGGTGGGTGAACTGGAACTCGCTACCGAGGAAGATTTGCGAGTCGTCGTTCCACGGCGGGTGGAGAAATCACTCAACGACAGGCTATACCAAATTCTCTCCGAGAACAATGAGCAGCCGATGGCACTCAGTCTGCTTACCGACATCATCAATGCCAGCGATGGGAGGAAATATGTAAAAGCCACCGTCTCTCTTGCGCTCAACAAAGACCCGAGGTTTGTCAACAACGGTAAGAAAGGACTCTATGCACTCACCGAGTGGCAATTGCCTTACTTCGGTAGCAATGCCGACATCGTCAGTCAGGTGCTCAGCCAGTCGGACAGGCCCATGGAGAGCGATGAGATTCTCGATGTGCTCAATCAATACCCTTACAATGAGTCGTTGGGGAAAAACGAACTCTCCTCGGTCATCTCCATGGCGAAAGACAAGTTCAGGAAATTCGGAGTAGGTTATTACGGATTGGTAGACAAGGAATATGATGCAGAACTGATTAAGCCGGGAAGAAACAACTTCGAGGCTGACCTCAGCGCTTTCCGCTATTTCGTGGACACCAACCATCGTCTGCCCTCATCGAAAAACAGTCCTGAGGAGAAACGTCTCATCTACTGGTTTACGAGAAAGAAGAAGGAATTTGTGGAAAATGCCAAATGGACCGCCTCGAAACGCGAAGCCTTTAAGGAAATTATCGAGTTGGTAGAGAAATACCAGGCCCTTGCCACCCAAGAGCAACCCATTGAGAACATAGAGCCTAAAGAAGAACAACCAGCAACCCAAGAAGGCCCAGAAAGCCCAGAAATTTCAGAAGGCTTAGAAAGCCCAGAAAGCCCAAAATGCCCAGAAATTCCAGAAACCCAGCAAGCCTCCGAAATTCCTGTTATTCCTAGCATTCCTGATATTTCTGATGAGTTGCCCTTCATTGTCCCCGAATTCACAGAAGAGCCTCCCGTGGAATTGTTGATAGAAGAGGAATTGGCTGCCCTTGAAAAGGAGTCAACCACCTCAGAAGAGAAGCCGATAATTCCCGAATTTCAAGACATTCCTGAGAGCGAGGAAACCCCAGAAGGCATTGACATTCCCGAAAGCGAGGAAGCCCCAGAGGGCATTGACATTCCCGAAAGCGTGGAAACCCCGGAAGGCATTGACATTCCCGAGAGCGTGGAAACCCCGGAAGGCATTGACATTCCCGAAAGCGTGGAAACCCCGGAAGGCATTGACATTCCCGAAAGCGTGGAAACCCCGGAAGGCATTGACATTCCCGAGAGCGTGGAAACCTCGGAAGGCATCGACATTCACGAGAGCGTGGAAACCCCTGAAGGCATTGACATTCCTGAGAACGAGGAAACCCTTGAAGGCATTGACATTCCTGAAAGCGTGGAAGCCCCGGAATCCTCAGTTATTCCTAATATTCCTGACATTCCTGTCATTTCTGTCATTTCTGATATTCCATACATTCCTGATTGGCTTGAGCAATGCGAGGCGGTGAGGCAGTTTGTGGCAGAGCATCAGCGTGAGCCACTTGAACTCTTCACCAAGGAGCACCAACTCGCCCTCTGGCTTCAGCAGCAGAAAGATTGCTGGCACAAGGGGTTGCTCTCGCCAGAAGAAGAACAGCATCTCATGACTATCCGTGATATGCTCTGGTAGACAGGTTGTCGGCATTTGTCATTATAATGTAAGCGGTGGGGTATCACCGCCGGAAACCCCAAGGGCTTCAGGCAAAAACGCCTGAAGCCCTTGGGGTTAGTTGTCAAGTGTGGAAGCACCCGCCAGCACCTATTCCGTGACAATCTTCACTTCACTGATGTCAATCTGGTGGCTGTTCCACGGCGTCGTATTCATTTCCACCTTGTTGGTGATGCCATAGTTCACCTTTCCTGGTTGGCTCAAGGTGAAGGAGCCTACTACATGAGTCCACCGGCGGCTGCCATCATTGCTGTCGACCACCACTTCTGTAGTATCGGTGGGGTTGGATGGCTCAACATATTTCGGCACCACCACACGCAGCGTGTCCTTGTCGTTGTTGGTCAGCACATAGAGGGCATTGCCCTCGCCGTCGGCACGTGTCCAGCCTTCAATCTTGTAATTGCCGGGTTGCAGGTCGATGCTCTTGCGAAGATCGTAGTTCATGGTGCTGGGATTGTCTTTCACCTTCAGGGAGATGTAGTTGCCATCCTCGCCATTGGGGAGGATGCCCCAACCTTCTATCCAATCTGTTGCTCCAGTGAACTTCTCCACCGACCAGCCACACCGCTCCAGCAGTCTCCATGCCACGCCGGGCAGGTAAATGCCGTTGTGGGTATTTTTCTGTTTGTCGATTTTCACCACTTCAGTGCCTACGGTATGACCAACCTTCACCATGCATCCCAGCATCAGACCCAGACTCAGGAGCCATACGAGGATGAGGCCAGCCTTCACTGCGGTGTTCATGTGCTGGTCGTCGCGTTTCACAATCAGGCGGATGAGGGCATAGAGGGGCAGACCAATCACCAGGAGGGCGGAGGTAATACCCACTGCCGATAGCCAGGTGGGGATGGAGTTGAGCACCTGGTGTGTGGTGACGTCGATGCCGAAGACGTTGAGCAGGCTCATGTCGCCGAAGATGGTGAGTATTGACAATCCGAACACCACGGCAAGAAGGGCGATGAAAAGACCGACGAGAATCAGGGCGAAGAACCCGCAGATACACAGCAGTACTACCTTGACCAATGCCGAGAAGCAGCCACGGGCGGTGTCGCGGTGTTGGGGATTATGAACGAATGCATTGGCATTGTTCATGCCCCGCATCAGTTCCTCATTGAGCGACTTTGCGTTCACCGGCTTGCCATACATGCGCAGACGGTCTTCTGGTGTCACTGCCTCGGGGATGAGCACCCAAGCGATGATATAGAGGATGAAGGGTATGCTGAACGAGATGAAGCAGAGCACTACGAAAATCACCCGGAGCAGCAAGGGGTCGCTCAAGCCAAAGTAATGACTCAGTCCTGAGAGCACGCCACCGAGGATGCGGTCTTCGGGGTCGCGGAAAATCTTGCGATTCAGAGTGCTATAGCCCATTTGTGCGTTGGGGTCGCCGGGGTCGCCGGGATTGCCCGGGTTGCCCTGGCTGTTCTGGCTATTTGAGTTGGCTTGGTTGCCCTCAAAGGGTGGGGGAGTGGCTCCTTCGGTTTCTTCGTTGGCTTCGGTGTCCATCTGCTGGGGGTCGCCGATGCGGTTGATGATTTCCGTCACGTGTTCGATGGTGATAGCCATCACGCCTTGCGAACGGTATTCGCTCAGCAGTTCTGCCACACGGTGTTCCACGTCGTCGGCTATCTCCTCGCCGCCCTCACGGTGGCTGTAGTAGCGTCGCATGTTTTCATTGTAACGCTGCAAGAGTTCATAAGCATCCTCGTCGATGGGGTAGAGGGTTCCGAAAATATTGACTGTGATATTCTTTTTCATTGTGATGGATTTTTTTGTGGTTTTTTATAGTGGCTATAGTAACTATAGTGACTATAGGAACTATAAATACTTTCTTTTTCTTAAAGACTTGGTGTAGTCGCCAGAGGGTTTTTCAGCAGGTCTACCGTGCGGGTGAGCGAACTCCAGGTGGAGTCCATCTCACGTAAGGCCAGGGAGCCATCGTCGGTCATCGCATAGTATTTCCGGGGAGGACCCTGATACGACTCTCGCCACTCGTAGGTCAGCAGACCGTCTTTCTTCAGACGGCTCAATAGGGGATAGAGCGTGCCTTCCACCACAATCAGGTCGGCATCCTTCAACTGCATGATGATGTCGTTGGCGTAGGAAGGTTGACGACGCAACAGCAAGAGGACACAGTATTCCAACATCCCCTTGCGCATCTGTGATTTCGCATTGTCTATGTTCATAACGCTTCTTTGTTGATATTTGACGAATTGATAGCAGATGGCCAGTCTGCCATGCCGCCCGCTGAGGCCTTACAGTGAACGACGCTACAAAAATATACTTTTTTATAGTACCTTGCAATACATAGTACTATAAAAATGCAAATATTTAACATCCTTTTACAGTTTGGCCGAATGAAGTATGTCCTCTTGGCCTGTTCGCATGTTTTTTATTATATACCTTTTATAATCTATGTCGACAAATGCGATTTGAACAATTGTGCCAATTATTGCACATTTTATACTTTATTTGTGTAAAAATATAAAAAAAATGACGATATGTCAGGGTTTTGTGCTAACTTTGCACGATTTCGTGATGAAACTATAATCATTTTATTACATACTTTTTATCAACACATTTCAACATGACAATGAGAAAACTTTTCAGTGCCGCGCTATTGCTCTTCTGCATGGTGGTTCAGGCACAGAACATCCCAGTCGACCCCAACGTGCGTAAGGGAACACTCGACAACGGACTGACCTATTACATCCGCCATAACAACTATCCGGAGCATATGGCGAGTTTCTACATCGCACAGAAAGTGGGATCGGTGCAGGAAAATGAAGACCAGCGCGGTCTTGCTCACCTGCTCGAGCACATGGCTTTCAATGGTACTGAGCACTTCAAGGACAATCAGTTGCAGGAATACCTGCAGTCGATAGGTGTGGAGTATGGCAGGAACCTAAATGCCTATACCTCTACCGACCAGACGGTGTATTACATTGAAGACGTGCCTACGACACGTATCTCTGCCATTGACTCGTGTATGCTCATTCTCAAGGACTGGTCGAACGCCATTACCCTCGACGAGAAGGCCATCGACCAGGAGCGCGACGTGGTGCACAACGAATACCGCATGCGCATCAAGGGTACACAGAAAATCCTCGAGAACAACCTGCCCAAACTCTATCCCGGTTCGAAATACGGCGATCGCTTCCCCATCGGACTGATGTCGGTTATCGACGGTTGCTCTCCCGAGACACTGCGTGCCTACTACCGTAAATGGTATCGTCCCGACAACCAGGGCGTTATCATCGTTGGTGACATCGACGTTGACCGCACCGAGCAGAAAATCAAGGAACTCTTCGGTGGTATCACCGTTCCTGCCAATGCCGCCAAGGTAGAGCCGGTAGAGGTTCCCGACAATAACGAGGGCATCTATCTCGTGGGAACAGACAAGGAACAGCAGATGTCGATGATGCTCCTGATGATGAAGCATGACGCTGTGCCCGATGAAATCAAAGGTCAACTTGCCTACTTGGTGGTAGACTATGCACGCGACGTCATCACCGACATGCTCGACATGCGTTTCCAGGAAGAGGCTCAGAAACCCGAGAGTGCCATCAGCCAGGTAGGAACAGAGGAAGGCACCTATCTCGTATCGCGCACCAAGGATGCCTTCACGCTCCAGGTGGTGCCCAAGGAGGGGAAAGACCTCGAAGCCCTCGCCACCGCCATCCGTGAGGCCAAGAGGGTGAAGGACTTCGGCTTCACTGCCACGGAGTACGACCGTGCGAGAGCAGAAATCCTCAGTAGGGTGGAGAAAGCCTACAACAACCGTGAGAAGACCCGTACCCACCAGTTGTGCAACGAGTATGTGCAGAACTTCATCAACGGCGAGCCCATCCCTTCCATCGAGCAGAGACATGAACTCTTGAACCAGATTGCCCCCGCCCTTACCGTGGATGTCATCAACCAGATTGCTGAGCAGTTCATCAACCTGACCGACACCAACTTCGTGGCCCTCGCCTTAGTGCAGGAAGGGAAGGACACCTATACTCCCGCAGACATGAAGAGAGTGGTAGAAGGCGTGAGAACAGAGACCCTTGAGGCCTACGTAGACAACGTGAAGCAAGAGCCGCTCATGAGCGAACAGCCCGCTAAGGGAAGCATCGTGAGCGAGTCGGAGAATGCCACACTCGGCTTCAAGCAACTCACCCTCTCCAACGGTGCCAAGGTGATGCTGAAGCACACCGACTTCAATGCCGATGAAATCCTGTTGCTTGCCGTGTCGGAAGGTGGTGCGTCGCTCTTCGGAAAAGAGGATGCCATGAACCTGCAACTCGCCAGCATTTTCTTCTCGCAGAGCGCAGTGGGCAACTTCATGGTCAACGACCTGCAGAAGGCACTCTCTGGAAAACAGGTGAATACCTCGTTCAATGTCCAGAACTTCAGACATTCTTTCAGTGGCAGCAGCACCCCGAAAGACCTTGAGACGCTGATGCAACTCACTTATCTCAACTTCACCAACCTCAACAAAGACGAGAACGCGTTCAACAACTATCGCAACATGCTCGTCACACAACTGAAGAACATCAGCCTCAACAGCAGCATCGTGTTCCAGGACTCCCTTGCCAGCACTCTGTATGGCAACAACCCGTTGTTCAGAATCCCAACGGCTGAGCAGGTGGAGGCTACCAACTATGACAGGCTCATTGAAATGGCTCATCAACTCTATGGCAATGCTGCCAACTTCAACTTCATCTTCGTGGGTAACTTCGACGAGGCACAACTCCGCGAGTATATCGAACAGTATATCGCTTCGCTGCCCTCTACAGGTAAGGCCGACTTCGTAGGAAAGGAACTGCGCACGTTTGCCAATGGCAATCTCACCAACAAGTTCACGAAGAAGATGGAGAACCCACAGGCTGAGGCTGCTGAAGTCTGGCGCTCGAAAGGACTCAAATATGACCAGACGAACAATATCCTTGCCGACTGTGCAGGAAGAATGCTTGAGGCGTTGTATCTCAGGGAAATCCGTGAGAACATGTCGGCTGCCTACCATGCCGGTGCAGAGTGTGAGGTAGATACCGACGGTCCGCTGTCGTATATCACCATCCAGGGAACAGCACAACTCAACCCCGAAAAGGCTGCTGCTGCCATACCCGAGTTCCTCAAGGGCATGAACGCTACCGTGAAGGCTCCCAACGAGGAAGACCTGAACAAGGCCAAGCAGATTTTGCTCAAGCAGGCTGATGTGGATGCCGCTACCAACAGATACTGGCTCACCGTGCTCAACCGCTTCAACACCTATGGCGTGGATATCCATACCAACTACAAGAGCATCGTGGAGAGTGTCACCCCGAAGCAGGTGTCGAACTTCCTCAAGAAGGTCATCTTGAAGTCGAAGAACCACGCCCAAGTGGTGATGATGCCAGAGTAATACGCTTGCAGAAAACGTCATAGCGAATATAAAAGAAATCGTAAGTTCCTTGAAAAAAGGGACTTACGATTTTGTTTCTTTCATTCAACAAATATCAACATGAGAAGAGTCTATTTATTTGGAAATGGAATGCTGTTGATGGCTGTCGCCATGACCATGATGACAGCATGTGGAAAGACCGAAAAGGCCGACGGGGAAGAGAGTACCGCTGCCGATGTGACGACGACAGAGGTGGCACCAAAAGATGATGTTGCCACAGACAGTTTGGCAACGGTAGAGGACACTGCCACCGTGGCTGTTCAGCAGGAGACAGAGGGGCAGGGAACGGAGATAGACCAGATGGCAGCCTCGTGGAAGGCATTGCCACTCGCAGTATATCCAGCAGCAGAGAAAGTGAATATCCAAGACTTCGCCAGGGCTTTCTGCCGGCAGTACAGCAAATACCAGCCCAACGGGATAATCCTTAATTATCTCGATGACCCGAAAAAGTTTAATCAAGAAGCAGAGATGTGCTATGTCACCAGTGATGTTCCCAATGGGTTCCTCAGGTTGGCGATGGCAAATCAATACGACCAATATACCGAGATGTGCTATTGGAAACGGCCCAGTGGCCATTCGCTCATAGGCACATATATGCGCCATGAAACGGAGGGCGATTTCTCTGAGTCGGCATTCATGTTCTACGACTACGACCCGGCTACCAAGAAGATGACCCCCGACATGGAGGTTTTCGGCATCGTGGAGAAAGCAGTGCAGGAGGGTGACTTCGACGACTTTATCCTGCGCTTGCCCCAGAAGGGGAAGGACATAGAACTGTCGATGTACAAAGACAATGGCGACGGTGGGTGTGAGCCCACCGAATGGATGCTCAAGTGGACGGGCAACTCATTCAAATTGGTGAAGTAACAAGCACAGCACCCAGCGCCTGTGCCAAGTTTATAGTGACATCGTTGAGGAGGTAAAAGGGGGCGGCTGTGCGCATTAGTGTTATTTGCTCAGCATTCCGCTAAGGAGACGGGAAGAATCCCGTCTCTACTAACACAGCGGTGAAGGTACTCTCGCTTCCATGTAACAAAGAAGGGGTGACGCGGGCGAAGCCCGTACAAACAATCGCGACAAGAACCAAAATTGGATGGTTTTTCGCATTGAGGTGAGCGTAGCGAACACTAACAATCGCAACTTTGTTGCGTAGGGAATCTCCCCGCGACTCTTTGATGGGTCGCGGATACTTTAGTGACCGAGCGAGCGGATGCGAGCGGTTGCATCCCTTCCCCTGGAGAGGGGAAGGGCCTTGGGTTGGGGTTGAAGCCCCTTCTTAGGGCAAGAAGGGGTTGGGGTTGTTGTGATCCTCCAAGCCATAGGCTTGGACCTCAAAAAAGAGGGTGGGATGGGGCGTACTCCGCTCGGGAAAGCAAAAAAGTCTGCGATTTTTTTTGCTTTCCGCTCGCTTATTCGTCCTTTGCCGCTTCGCGGCGAAGGTACTCCGCTCGGAAAAGAAAATAAATCTGCGATTTTTTTTGCTTTTCGCTCGCTTATTCGTCCTTTGCCGCTTCGCGGCGAAGGTACTCACGCTCGGGAAAGCAAAAAAGTCTGCGATTTTTTTTGCTTTCCGCTCGCTTATTCGTACCTTTGCACCTTAAAAATAGAGTGGCCCTCTGTATGGACTGATGAGGGCATTTAGAAAATCAATTTATCGATAAAGCAATATGGCCAAGAAATTTGCAGAGTACAAAGGTCTTAACCTGACCGAGGTCAACAATTCCATCCTTCAGGAATGGAAAAAGAACGATGTCTTCACAAGGTCTGTCAAGGAGCGCGAGGGATATCCCGAATTCGTGTTCTATGAAGGACCTCCATCAGCCAACGGTCATCCCGGTATACACCATGTGCTCGCACGCACCATCAAAGACACTTTCAACCGCTACAAGACGATGAAAGGCTTTCAGGTGAAGCGCAAGGCAGGATGGGACACCCATGGACTGCCCGTGGAACTGGGTGTGGAGAAAGAACTCGACATCACCAAGGCCGATATCGACAACCACGAAAGTCCGAAATACATCTCCATCGAGGACTATAACCAGCGTTGTCGCGAAAACGTCATGATGTTTACCTCGGAATGGGACGACCTCACCGAGAAGATTGGATATTGGGTAGACCTCAACGACCCCTATATCACCTACGACAACAAATACATCGAGACACTCTGGTGGTTGCTCAAGCAGTTCTATGACAAAGGCCTGCTCTACAAAGGATATACCATCCAGCCCTATTCACCCGCAGCAGGAACAGGTCTCTCGAGCCATGAACTCAACCAGCCGGGATGCTACCGCGACGTGAAAGACACCACTGTCACGGCACAGTTTGCCATGAAGACCCCCAAGCCAGAAATGACTGCATGGGGAAAGCCCTACTTCATCGCATGGACAACAACACCTTGGACACTCGCTGCCAACTCTGCGCTCTGCGTGGGACCGAAGATCGACTATGTGGCCGTGCAGACCTACAACCCCTATACCGCAGAACCCGTGACACTCGTCATGGCAGAGGCAAGGACCAGTGCCTACCTCAATGAGAAAGGACGCGATGCCAACCTCCAAGATTACAAGAAAGGCGACAAGGTGATTCCCTGGACCATCGTGGCACGCTATAAAGGCACCGACCTCGTGGGGATGGAATACGAACAACTCATGCCCATGGTGAAACCCCTCACCGACGGCGCTTTCCGTGTCATCCCCGGCGATTACGTCACTACCGAGGACGGTACCGGTATCGTGCATATCGCCCCCAACTTCGGTGCCGACGATGCCCTCGTTGCCAAGAAAGCAGGTGTGCCACCCATCGTCATGGTGGACAGAAAAGGGCACGAACGCCCTGTCGTCGACCTGCAAGGAAAATATTTCCTTACCGAAGACCTTGACCCCGACTTCGTGGCCAACCATATCAACGAAACATTGTGGAACCGCTATGCCGGACGCTATGTGAAAAACGCCTACGACGAGACCCTCGCCCCCGATGCCGAAACCCTCGACATCTCCATCTGCATGGATCTCAAGGCTGAGAACAAGGCGTTCAAGATAGAGAAACATACCCACAACTATCCCCATTGCTGGCGCACCGACAAGCCGGTGCTCTACTATCCTCTCGACAGTTGGTTCATCCGCAGTACGGCTTGCAAGGAGCGTATGGTAGAACTCAACCAGCGCATCAACTGGAAACCCGAGTCGACCGGAACGGGACGATTCGGCAACTGGCTCGAAAACCTCAACGACTGGAACCTCAGCCGTAGCCGCTTCTGGGGTACTCCATTGCCCATCTGGCGCAATGAAGACGATGGCGAGGCCATCTGCATCGGTTCGCTGCAACAACTCTACGATGAGATAGAGAAATCCGTCGCCGCCGGCGTGATGAAAGAGAACCCGCTGAAGAAGAAAGGTTTTGTGCCCGGTGACTACTCCAGGGAAAACTACGACCGCATCGACATGCACCGTCCATACGTCGATCAGATTCTCCTCGTGAGTTCCACCGGAAAACCCATGCGCCGCGAGACCGACCTCATCGACGTGTGGTTCGATTCCGGGTCGATGCCCTACGCACAGGCACACTATCCGTTTGAGAATGCCGATGCCGTGGACAAGGGCAAGGCATTCCCCTCCGACTTCATCAGCGAGGGTGTGGACCAGACCCGTGGTTGGTTCTTCACACTCCACGCCATTGCCACGATGATTTTCGACAGCGTGGCCTTCAAGAATGTAGTTTCCACAGGTCTCGTGCTCGATGCCAAGGGCAACAAGATGAGCAAGCGCCTCGGCAATGCCGTCGACCCCTTCGACTGCATCGAGAAATATGGCGCCGATGCCCTGCGTTTCTACATGATGACCAACTCACAGCCCTGGGACAACCTGAAGTTCGACACAGAGGGAGTGGACGAGGTGAGACGCAAGTTCTTCGGCACACTCTACAACACCTATTCTTTCTTCGCCCTCTATGCCAACGTCGACGGGTTCGACTATTCACAGCCCGACGTGCCCGTGGAGGACAGGCCTGAGAGCGACCGCTGGATTCTCTCCAAACTCAACTCCCTGGTAAAGGCTGTAGACGAGAGCCTTAACGACTATGAGCCGACAAGGGCAGGGAGGATGATTGATGAGTTTGTGTGCGACAATCTCTCCAACTGGTATGTGCGCATCAACCGCAAACGCTTCTGGGGCAAAGAGATGGACAACGACAAACTCGCTGCCTTCCAGACCCTCTATACCTGTCTGGAAACGGTGGCAAAACTCCTCGCTCCATTCGCACCGTTCTATGCCGACCGACTCTATCTCGACCTTGCCCAGGCTACCGGAAGAGCCACTGCCGACAGCGTGCACCTGGAGAAATTCCCCACCGCCGACGGATATGAGGATGTGGAACTGGAGGCACAGATGGAACTCTCGCAGAAGATATCATCCATGGTGCTCGCCCTCAGAAGAAAGGTGAACATCAAGGTGAAGCAACCCCTCCAGCGTATCATGATACCTGCTGTAGACAACCTGCAGCGTCAGCGCATTGAGGCAGTGGCAGAGACCATCCTCAACGAGGTGAATGTGAAACAACTCGATTTTGCGGAGGAAGAGGGACTGCTCGTGAAGAAAGTGAAGTGCAACTTCCGCACGATGGGCAAGAAATACGGGAAACTGATGAAGGGCGTGGCTGCTGTCATGGGCGCTCTCGACCAGAAGCAGATTGCAAGGCTCGAGAACGACGGGAAACTGCAAATCACCGTTGAGGGACAAGACCTCGACATTGATGCCGCCGACGTGGAGATTATCAGTGAGGATATCCCGGGATGGCTCGTTGCCAATGAGGGTAACCTCACCGTCGCCCTCGAGGTGCAACTCACCGAATCGCTGAAAAAAGAAGGACTGGCCCGCGAACTCATCAACCGCATCCAGAACATCAGGAAGGACAGCGGACTGGAGATAACCGACCGTATCGATGTGACCATCGAGCCCAACAAGGACCTGCAGGACGCCTGCGGGGAGTTTGGCGACTTTGTCATGACCCAGGTGCTCGCCGACAGCATCTCCTTCGAGTCCAACGACGGCACCGAGGTGGCTTTCGACGATGTCACCCTCAAGATAAAAGTGGAAAAAACGAAATAATCTTTATCTTTCATGCCCTGGTAGGAGGAATCCATACCGATATGGGGCATCAACTTAAAAATTGCTATTATGGCTGAGAAAAAACGCTACAGCGACGAGGAACTCGAGGAGTTCCGCGCTATCATCAACGAAAAACTCAAACTGGCCTATAATGACTACAATCAGATGATGAAGCAACTGATGAACGCCGACGGCAACGACGTCGACGACACCTCGCCCACCTACAAGGTGCTCGAGGAGGGCAGTGCCACACAAAGCAAGGAAGAACTGGTGCAGTTGGCCTGCAGGCAGCAGAAGTTCATCCAGGGCCTTGAGGCTGCCATCGTGCGCATCGAGAACAAGACCTATGGCATCGACCGCATCACGGGAGAACTCATTCCGAAAGAGCGTCTCCGCGCTGTGCCCCATGCCACCCTCAGCGTGCAATCGAAAATAGCACGCAAGAAGTTCTGATGGCCCGGCATTTCCCTTCCGCAAAAGGGTGGGTGGCACTGATAGCAGTTGTTCTCATCCTTGTCGTTGACCAGATCATCAAGGTCGAGGTCAAGACATCCATGTACCTCCATGAGTCGATAAGAGTCACCGACTGGTTCTACATCACCTTCGTGGAGAACAACGGCATGGCATACGGCATGACCTTCATCAACAAACTCGTGCTCACCTTCTTCCGCATGGCGGCAATCGCCGTCATCGCCGTGTATCTCTACCGTCAGGTGAGAAAGAATGCCAGATGGGTCTACGTGGTGTGTCTTGCCCTCGTCTTGGCAGGGGCGGCAGGCAACCTCATCGACTGCATCGCCTACGGACAGGTGTTCACGGCTTCAACGTCGGACACCATCGCACATTTCGTGCCATGGGGACAGGGATATGAAGAGATATTCAGGGGAAGGGTGGTCGACATGCTCTACTTCCCCCTCTTCGAGACCGACCTGCCGCAATGGTTGCCGATATGGGGAGGAGAGCATTATATCTTCTTCAGTCCGGTGTTCAACTTCGCCGACTCCTGCATTACCACGGGCGTCATCGCCCTGTTGCTGTTCTGTAGGAAAGAACTGGCCACCATCTCGTTTTCAAAGGATGCTGCCGACAAGCAGCCCGAGGGCGACGACGCCCCCACCGAATAAGTTCACGGCATCCTGTCATCCTGGATAACCCGGCATCTCCGGCATCTTCGGGAAAACACCAACTCCATTATGCCCATGAGGCTGATTTACAGATTGCTCTGCCCAGTGATGCTCGCCATGGCACTCCTCGTTGCCGTGGGGTGCAAACCTGGCGTGCCTCGGAAGTTGTTGCAGCCCGGCGAAATGGAGGATATCCTCTACGACCTGCATGTGGCCGACGGAATGGCTGTAGTGGAGGGTAACTCGCAGGACCTCGCTTTCCGGCGGCTCGCCTACCGGCAGGCCGTACTCAGGAAGCACGGTGTGTCGGAGGCGTTGCTCGACTCGTCGCTCGTCTATTATTACCGTCACACCCAACGGTTGCACGATATCTACCAGAACCTTGCCAAACGGCTCGACAACGAGGCTGTGGCCCTCGGTGCCTCCGCCAACGAACTGAGTCAGTTTGGCACCATCACCTCTCAAGGGGATACTGCCACGGTGTGGAACTACAGGCAGACGGCGGTGCTCATACCCCAGGCCCCCTACAACACCATCTCTTTCGAAGTGAAGGCCGACACGGCATACCACAGGGGCGACAAGATGATATTGTCGTTCGAAGGGCGCTTCATCTTCCAAGACGGGGCACGCAACGGCACCGCCATGTTGGCCGTGTTCTACGACAACGACAGTGTTGCCACACAGACTGTCCACCTGGGAGCCGACATGAACTACAGCGTGCCGTTGGAAGGAAGCCAGGAACATGACATCAAGATGGTCAGGGGCTTCATACACCTGGGGAGAGACAACACCAACTCGCCGAGTCTGAAGATGATGACCGTCGACAACATGAAACTCATGAGGATGCACGTTAACCCGGAGGAGGATGAAGGGAAGGATGGACAATCCAACCCTGGCAATGAGGACGGCAACGCCTCGCACAGCATACCGGTGCCGGGCGTCCCTGGTCCCTCCATCGGGCCTGATGCGCACCATGGCGGTGTTTCCTCACATGTGCCACCCGCATCTTCCGGCAACAGGCCAGCCATTTATGGCGATGTTCCCAACTCACCCCGCATTGAAAAAGGAGATAACAAATAGCCAAACACCATCATGACGTCTTTCCTCACCAGTATGATGCTCGCTGTCGTGGCATTCGTCTCGCCCGTGCATTTCGATGTGTTGCTCTCCGGAAACTTCGGAGAACCCCGACCCAACCATTTCCATGGCGGTATCGACATCAAGACCCAGCAGACAGAAGGGAAAGCCGTCTATTCCATCGGTGACGGGTATGTGTGCCGCGTGTCGGTGAGTGCTCAGGGACATGGCAACACCGTGTATGTACGGCATCCCAACGGCTATACCAGCGTATATGCCCACCTGCAGTGCTTTGCCCCTTTCATCGAGGCAAAGGTGCGCAAATTCCAATACCTCAACAAAACCACTGATGCCGATATCACCCTTGAGGCAAGGGAATGTCCGGTGGCTCAGGGCCAACTTATCGCCCTCAGCGGCGACACGGGGGCGAGCATGGGGCCTCATCTGCACCTGGAGATTTACCAGACCGACAACGGGCACCTCATGGACCCCTTGGCATTCATCCCCGAACTGCTTAAAGACTCCATGCCACCAGTGGCAGATGCCATCATGGCCTATCCCCAACCTGGGAAAGGGATGTTTTGCGGCAAAAACACCCCCCAGCGTTTCGACCTCAGTGAGGGTGCCATCACCGACTCTCTCTTTGCCTGGGGGAAAGTGGGTTTCGGCCTGCTCGCCTACGACCAGATGGAAGGGTCGGCCAACAAGTTGGGAGTTCGGTTCACGCGTTTCCTCGTCGACGACAAGGAAGTTTTCAGCAGTGATGTCGACAATATTCCGCTCAGTGACAACAAACTGGTGAATATCTGGGGCGACTACAATTATTTCATCCGTCAGCAAGAGTGGTTTCTCAAGTCGTTTGTGGAACAAGGAAACACCTTGTCTATCCTAAAGACCAACAACGAGAAAGGTGTCGTAGACTTCAACGAGGAGCGGCCCTACCGCCTGTCGTATGTGTTGAGCGACTTCTTCGGCAACCAGCAGCAGTTCTCGTTCACCGTCATCGGGCGACGCGAAGAGGTGGTCCCCATAGAAGAAACAGCCGATTCCCTGCATTTCAACAGGGATATGGAAAACCGTATTGATGGCGAAGACGTGACCCTCAGCGTGCCGAAGGGAGGAATGCTCTTCGATGCCAAGGTGAAGACGGCACAGCGTTCGTCGAGACGGTTGTCGCATGAAGTGTCTTTCGCACGACAGTCGGTGCCACTGGCGGAAGCGGCACAACTCAGGATAAGGCTCCGCAAAGAGGTGCCCGACACCAATAAGATTTATGTGGCGGCAAGGAAATTCAATGCCCGCAACCCACTCGATTTCGACAACGAGACATTCGTCAAGGCACGTGTCGACGGAGAATGGGTGGAATGCCGCATCCGCGACATTGGTGAGGCCTTCGTAGTGGCCTACGACGACACCCCACCGTACATCACCCCCGTTGCCGAGCGGGCATGGGAAGACCAGCAGACCATTTGCGTCGACATCCGCGACAGCGCATCGGGAGTAGATGGCGTGGAAGGATACGTTGACGGGCAGTTCGTGCTCTTCGAATACGTGAAGAAATCGTCGCACATGGTGTGCAACCTGCGACAGACCCCTGTAGCACCCACGGGCGGAGAGCGCCTGCTCAGTGTGACCGCCCGCGACCGTTGCGGCAACGCCACCACCTATGAGACGACAATCATTTATTAGACAAACAATCAATAAACCTTGATACGATGAGAAATCTTTTCATTTCATTATTCTTCATTTCCGCGATGGGCGCATCAGCATGCACCAACTTCATCGTGGGAAAGGGAGCGTCGACCGACGGGTCGGTCATCTGCACCTATAATGCCGACGACTACGGCATGTTCCAGAACCTGTGCCACTACCCGGCAGCGAAACATGCTCCAGGAGAGATGCGCCGCATCGTTGACTGGGACACCAACGCCTACCATGGAGAGATACCAGAGGCTCCCGAGACCTATAACGTCATCGGTAACATCAACGAGTATCAGGTGACCATCGGCGAGACGACCTATGGCGGACGCGAGGAGATGGTGGACCCCGAAGGAATTCTCGACTACGGTTCGCTCATCTACGTGACCCTGCAACGGTCGAAGACAGCCCGCGAGGCCATCAGCGTAATGACAACGCTTGTGGAGACCTATGGCTACAACTCCGAAGGTGAGACATTCACCATCTGCGACCCCAACGAGGCGTGGATTATGGAGATGATGGGTATGGGTCCTGGCAGTCACAGTGCCGTGTGGGTGGCCATCCGCATCCCCGACAATGCCATCAGTGGCCATGCCAACCAGAGCCGCATCACCACCTTCGACATGAAAGACAAGAAGAATGTGCTGTATTCGAAAAACGTGGTGAAGTATGCCCGCAAGATGGGGTGGTTCAGTGGTAAGGACAGCGAGTTCTCCTGGAATGCTGCCTATGCCAAACCCGATTTCTCGGGACGCCGTATCTGCGAGGCCCGCGTGTGGAGTTTCTTCAACCATTTCAGCAACGACATGAACCGTTACCTTCCCTTTGTCACCGGTATAGGCGATTATGACGAGCCGATGCCGCTGTGGATTGTGCCCAACAGGAAACTGTCGGTGCAGGATGTGGAGGAGTGTATGCGCGACCATTTCGAAGGCACCCCCTTTGCCCTCGACGGTGACATCGGTGGCGGCATTTGGGAAATGCCTTACCGTCCTACACCCCTTTATTTCGAACTCGACGGGAAGAAGTATTTCAACGAGCGGCCCACCTCTACCCAGCAGACCACCTTCTCGTATGTGAGTCAGATGCGCTCGTGGTTGCCCCGTGAGATAGGCGGTGTCATCTGGTGGGGCAACGACGACGGTAATATGGTGGCCTATACCCCCATCTACTGCAGCATGACGGAGCGCCCGGAATGCTACAACACCCCCGGAGCCGATGAAATCACTTTCTCCGACAAGAATGCCTATTGGGTGTGCAACTGGGTGAGCAATATGGTATATCCGCGTTATTCGTTGCTCTTCCCCGCACTGAAAACTGTGCGCGACTCACTCGAACAGTCGTATTTCGCTGCCCAGAGGGGTATCGAGGAGCGTGCCATGGCACTTTATCAGGAAAGTCCGCAGAAGGCAGTGTCTTTCCTCAACAACTATAGTGTGGAAAAGGCGCAGCAGATGCTGAAGTGCTGGAACGACCTCGCCCGATACATGATTGTGAAGTACAACGACATGATTATCAAGCCCGAGAAAGACGGACAGTTCACCCGCGACGAACATGGACTGGGTACACGTCCGCAGCGCCCTGGCTATCCCGACCGCTTCAAGCGTGCGCTCATCAAGCAAACCGGAACGAAGTTTGAGGTGCCGGAGGAGAAGTAACAGCGACTGTTCCCCAACTGCGAAGACAGAGTGGAAGATAAAACAAGGAGGGTGGGCTTCACCGTGAAGCCCACCCTCCTTGCTGTTTTCAGAAACGCATGATGGTTAGTATTGCCGCAGCGCAGAGAGCAGGGCACTGTTCTCGCTCTTTGTGCCGATGGTCACGCGCAGACAGTTGTCGCAAAGTGTCACGCGGCTGCGGTTGCGCACGATGATGCCGTTCTCCATCAGATAGTTGTAGATGGCTGGCGCATCGGTCATGCGGGCGAGGAAGAAATTGGCGTCGGTGGGATAGACATGTTTGCAGATGGGCAGGTCGTTGAACGCCGCCATCAGGCGAGTGCGCTCCTGCAGGAGCAGTTTCACCCATTTGTCTACATCGTATGGCGACTGCAACATCTCGAGGGCACGCTCCTGGGTGAGCGCGTTCACGTTGTAGGGGTATTTCACCTTATTGAACAAACCGATAATCTCTTCCGAAGCAAAGGCCATGCCCAGACGGATGGCAGCACAGCCCCAAGCCTTGCTCATGGTGTTGAGGACGATGAGGTTGGGGTAGTGACGCAGTTTTGTGCGGAAGGGCTTGCCCGGGGCAAAGTCGGAATACGCCTCATCCACCACTACGATGCCTTCAAAAGTCTCGATGATGCGTTCTACCTCATCGGGGTCGATGAGGTTGCCCGACGGGTTGTTGGGCGAACAAATCCAGATGACCTTGGTATAGCGGTTGCAGGCTTCGAGCATTTTCTCTGCCGACACCTGGAAATGCTCATCGAGCAACACAGGGCGGTATTCCACCTCATTGATGTCGGCACATACACGATACATGCCATAGGTTGGTTCGATGGCCACCACATTGTCGATGCCGGGGCGGCAGAAACAGCGATACACCAGGTCGATGGCCTCATCGCTGCCGTTGCCGAGGAAAATCTGGCTCTCTGCCACTTCCTTTATCTTTGCGATGAGTTTCTTCAACTCACGCTGCAAGGGGTCGGGGTAGCGGTTGAGCGGGCCATTGTAAGGATTCTCGTTGGCATCGAGGAAGACATGCGCCTCATGACCGCTGTATTCGTCACGGGCACTGCTGTAGGGCGACAACTGCCAGATGTTGGGCCTCACGAGTTCTTTCAGTGGTTTCATGCGTCAGTGGTTTTATTCACTTCGTTTATTCTCAAGGTCATCGCATTCTTGTGACCCATCAACTGTTCGTTCTCAGCCATCACCTCCACGGCCCTGCCAATGCGGCGGATGCCTTCGGCAGTGAGGTGCTGGAAAGTAATTTTGCGGCAATAACTGTCGAGATTCACCCCATTGTAGGCCAGGGCATAGCCGTGGGTGGGTAGGGTGTGGTTGGTGCCGCTGGCATAGTCGCCGGCACTCTCGCAGGCATAATTGCCGAGAAACACGCTGCCGGCATTCACCACCCGCTCGCCCAACTGCTCATAGTCGGTGGTGCAGATAATGAGGTGCTCTGGAGCATAGACATTGCTCAGGCGGATGGCCTCGTCGGTATTGCTGACAAGAATCATCATACTGTTGGCCAACGACTGCTCGGCAATCTCACGGCGGGGCAGAACAGCCAGTTGAGAAGACAACTCCTTCTCCACCTCGTGAAGCAGACGTTCCGATGTGGTGATGAGTACCGACTGTGAGTCGGGACCATGCTCTGCCTGTGAGAGCAGGTCGGCGGCCACGAAGTCGGCACGGCTGCTGTCGTCGGCCACCACACACACCTCCGACGGTCCGGCGGGCATATCGATGGCTACGTCGTGAAGCGATACCTCCTGTTTGGCAGCCATCACAAACTGGTTGCCAGGTCCGAAAATCTTATACACTCGGGGCACGCTCTCCGTGCCATAAGCCATGGCACCGATGGCCTGCACACCGCCGGCCTTGAAAATCTTGCTCACACCGGCGATGCGAGCGGCGACGAGGATGGCAGGATGTACCTTACCCTCCCGGTTGGGAGGCGTGCAGAGCACGATTTCGCCACAACCCGCAATCTTGGCGGGGGTGGCGAGCATCAGTACCGTACTGAACAAAGGTGCTGTGCCACCGGGGATATACAGTCCCACCCGTTCGATGGCCACGCTCTTCTGCCAGCAGCGCACACCCGGCTGGGTGTCGCAGGGCGACCCTTCAAAACGCTGGGCGGCATGGAAACGGTGGATGTTGGCATGTGCCAGTTCGAGACTCTCGCGCAACTCTTGGCTCACCAGGTGCTCCGCCTCTTCCATCTCGGCCTCGCTCACTGCCAGTGAGTCGAGAGCCACATGGTCGAATCGTTCCTCGTAGCGCTTCACGGCTGCGTCGCCATGTTGGCGCACGTCGTCGAGGACGCCACGCACGGTAGCACTCAGTTGGGCGGTGTCCATCTGGGGACGGCGTGTAATCTGTTCCCAGGTTTCTTCCTTAGGATAGGATATTATTTTCATGATGGTGAATGTGCTTGAATGGGGGAAGGTGAATAAGGATGCTGGGGCTTCCTCTACAGTATCATCTTCTCGATGGGGGTTACCAGGATGCCCTGGGCACCCAGTTCCTTCAGTCGGCCTATGATTTCCCAGAAACGACGCTCCTCGAGCACGGTATGCACGGAGCACCACTCCTCGTCGGCCAGTGGTATGATGGTGGGACTCTTCAGACCCGGTAAGACAGCGATAATCTCTTCCAAACGCTCACGGGGTACGTTCATCCTGACGTATTTCTTGTCTTCTGCCTGTCGCACGGCGCCGATGCGGAAGAGCAGTTCGTCGAGGGTGGCACGTTTCACTTCGTCGAGGTGCTTGTTGCCTATCAGCAGTGCCTCGCTCTGCATCACCACCTCCACTTCGCGAAGGTTGTTGCTTACCAGCGTGGAGCCACTGCTCACGATGTCGAAAATGCCGTCGGCAAGACCGATGCCCGGTGAAATCTCCACACTGCCGGTGATGACATGTATTTCGATGTTGATGCCTTTCTCTTCCATGAACCGACGGAGGATATTGGGGTAGGAGGTAGCCACCTTCTTGCCTTCAAACCACTCCAGGCCCGTGTAGGCTTCCTTGCTCGGGATGGCCAGCGACAGGCGGCAGCGGCTGAATCCCAACCGGCTCACGATGTCGGCTTCTTCGCCACGCTCCTCGAACTCGTTCTCGCCCACCACGCCGATGTCGGCAACGCCACTCGCCACACTCTGTGGAATGTCGTCGTCGCGTAGATAGAGCACTTCGATGGGGAAATTGGTGGATTGCACCAGAAGGGTGCGCCTGCTTGAACTGATTTTAATATCTGCTTCATTGAGTAAGTGAAGGGTGTCTTCGTAAAGACGACCTTTCGACTGAACGGCTATTCTTAACATGGATATATGGTGTAACTATTCTTAAAAATCTCTTAATTTGTTTGCAAAATTATGGATTTTCATGCAATTGTCCAAGAAAAGTGTTACTTTTGTAGCCAATTTCGATTTTTACAAATAGCAGAGTGCGAGGATTATACTATTTTTTTGCAGTTTTGCTTCTTGTGGCTTGTCATGACAAGAAGCCAGAGCAAAAAGCGACGACTCCCTGGGGCACCGCGATAGAAGATACCCTGAAAATCGACACCACGGCACAGTATGCGCTATCCGAGATACTTGAGAGTGGTGCCATCAGGGTCATCACGGTTTCGGGAGAGGACACCTATTTCACCACGGCACACGGGGCGGAACTGGGTGTGCAGTACCTCGTGGCCACCCAATTGGCCCATTATCTCGGCGTGGGGGTGGAGGTGGTGCAGTGTCTCGACACCCTGGAAATGGTGAAGAACCTGCGTGAGGGTATGGGCGACCTCATTATCGCTCCCCTCAGCAAGAATGTATCGGCTGCCGACAGCCTCATCTTCTGCGGACCCGAGGTCAACGAGTCGAGTTGGGCGGTGATGTACTACAACAGGGAGTTGGCCGACAGCATCAACGCCTGGTTCAAGCCCGAGATGATCGCGAAGATGCAGGAGATGCAGGAGAAATACCTCTCCGGCTTTGGCGGTGAGCGACATGTCTACGCCTCTTTCCTCGATAAGGACAAAGGCATTATCTCGGAATGGGACCACCTCTTCAAGAAATATGCCGAGACAGCCAATCTCGACTGGAGGCTCCTGGCTGCCATCAGTTATCAGGAGTCGTGTTTCGACCCCAATGCCGTTTCCTGGGCGGGAGCCTGCGGCTTGATGCAGATTATGCCGAAGGTAGCCCAGGCCGTTGGTCTGCCCATCGACAGCATCTTCGACCCCGAGAAAAATGTGGCTACGTCGGCGAAGATGATCAACGAACTCACCATGCTGCTCAGAGACGTGCCCGACCCCAATGAGCGGATGTGTTTTCTCATGGCGTGCTACAACGGCGGCATCGGGCATGTGCGCGATGCCATGGCCCTCACCGAGAAATACAAGGGCAACAAATACAGTTGGGAACAAGTGTCGGAGTTTATCCTCAAACTCAGCCAACCACAATACTACCGCGACCCAGTGGTGAAGTGCGGTTATATGCGTGGCACCGAGACCCACGACTATGTGGAACTTGTGAGCAAGCGCTATGAGGAATATACCGGTAGCACCAGGTATATCATGGCCGAAGAGTTTGAGAACACCACTCCTCCCGGCGTGCTTGAAGCCGGTGAGTATGCAGGGGTGAGTACCACCCCCAAGCGCGCCTCACACGACAACAAGTACGAGATAGAGTAGGGATTATTGAAAATAGTATAAGAAAGAAGCGATGCCTTCGAGGGCGGGCTTGCGCTGTCCTTCTATCTCAATCTTGAATGCTATTTCCGTCTTGCAGATACCACGGAGGTTCTGTATGTTGTGGAGTTTGGTCACCAACCGCACACGACTTCCGGTGACCACGGGGATGCCGAAGCGCATCTTGTCCATGCCATAGTTTACCAGCATTTTGATATTGTTCACCTCTATCACTTGGTCCCAGAGGTAGGGAAGTACCGACAGGGTGAGATAGCCGTGTGCTATGGTGCTCTTGTAGGGACTCTCCACCTTGGCACGTTCTGTGTCAACGTGAATCCACTGGTGGTCGAGTGTGGCATCGGCAAAGAGGTTAATACGTTCCTGGTCGATGAGCAGCCAGTCGGAGCATCCCAGGTCTTCGCCCAAATGGGCGGCGAACTCGTCGTAAGAATTGATAATCAGTTTTCCCATTCTTTTTCTATCTTTTTTTTATAAGGGACTTTATAGTCTTTTATGGTCTTTATAGTGTGCCTTTGGTGGAGGGCAGGTCGTAGTGGTAGATGTTTCGTGCTACCGCCATCTTCAGCGCGCGGGCGAAAGCCTTGAAGATGCCCTCTATCTTGTGGTGCTCGTTAGTGCCCTCTGCTTTGATGTTCAAGTTCATCTGGGCAGCATCGCTCAGACTTTTGAAGAAGTGCAGGAACATCTCGGTGGGCACGTCGCCGATACGCTCGCGGTGGAACTCCGCATCCCATACCAGCCACGGCCGGCCGCCGAAGTCGAGGGCCACGCTCGCCAGGCAGTCGTCCATCGGCAGGCAGTAGCCATAGCGCTCGATGCCACGCTTCTCGCCAAGGGCTTTCCGCAGGCATTCGCCAAGGGCGAGGGCGGTGTCCTCCATCGTGTGGTGCTCATCCACATGCAGGTCACCGCGCACATGGATGGTCAGGTCGGTCTGTCCGTGTTTCCCTATCTGCTCGAGCATATGGTCGAAGAACCCCAGTCCGGTGGAGATGTCACAACGGCCGTTGCCGTCGAGTGTCAGGGCCACCTCGATATCGGTCTCCTTCGTGGTGCGGCGCACCTCGGCATGGCGTTCTCCGGCGAAGAGCAGTTCGGCGATGCGGCTCCATGTCATGCCTTCGTCGCCAAGAATCAACGCCTTGCAGCCGAGGTTGGCAGCCAACTGGCGGTCGACCTCACGGTCGCCGATGACATAACTGCCTGTCAGGTCGTAGGCCTCGTTGTCGAAATATTCGCCCAACATGCCGGTGCCGGGTTTGCGGTTGGGGTGGTTGTCCTCGGGAAAATGGCGGTCGATATGGATGGCGTCGAAGTCGATGCCTTCGCCGTGGAGTGTCTGCAGGATGAAGTTGTGCACGGGCCAGAACGTGTCTTCTGGAAACGACGGAGTGCCCAGTCCGTCCTGATTGCTCACCATCACCAGTTTGAAGTCAGTGTGCTGGCGGATGAAAGACAGGTTGCGGAACACGCCTTCCGTGAAGCGTAGTTTCTCGAAAGCGTCGATTTGCTCGTCGGCAGGCTCTTCGATGATGGTGCCGTCGCGGTCGATGAATAAGATACGTTGTCTCATGTCTATTGTAGGCTGATGGGGGGTATGTCGTTCAACTCGCTTTCTGGGATGGGTGCCTGTTGTTCCTCCAGCCGTATAGCACGTTGTTCCTCACGGCGTTTCTCTATCGAGCCATACATGAAGAATATCACGACGATGATGAATGCCGACACATACCACAGCAGGAAATAGACCACTGCCGTGGTGATGAAGTAGAGCACGGGGAAGTAGCCGGGGAGGTCGGAGGCATCGCCCAGGATGTGTCCCATCAGCGAGGTGTAGTAGGCAGAGGTCAGGGTGAGGTAGGGGAGCATCACGATGGTGGCCAGGATCAACACGATAAGGCCGGTGATGAACAGGGTGATGAATATGAAACTCGTGCGGCGCAGACCGATGCGGTAACTTGGCAGGAAGTCGTGCCAGAAACGCATGTCGCGCTCGTTGAGGTATTTCATAAACACGTAGTTAAGGGGCAGGAGCAGCACGACAGCCAGCAGCAAGATGAAGAATGCCATGCAGAGAAACAGCCAGAAATGGTTCTGCATGTAGGGTGCCAGATATCCGCCTGCCAACTTCGCCACTGCTACCACCACGGCAGTGATGGCAAGGGTGATGACGATGCTGTTGAGTGTGAGCCACACCGCACGCATGAAGTTCCATCGTCGGGGCTCCTCATTGAGGATGCTCATCAGGCGCGACAACGCCCATATGCCTGTGACGATGAGTCCCAGCAGACAGGATGCCAGCACCCCGATATAAAGGGCAAAATGGGCGATACCCAGTGCCACCACCTCTTCGTTGGGGAGGTTGATGAGGAGGAAGGAGGCCAGGATGAAGACGTAAATCAGCACTGGCAGCCAAGTGGCCTTGAGGATGTTGCGCAGGTTCTTGCTCATCAACTGGTAAGCAGCCAGGATGCACGACGAGAAACTGCGGCTCTTGTACAACATTTCTTTTTCCATATTCTATTATTTTTCAGGCATGATAGCCCGCAATAATTCTCCATCTTCAATTTTCAAATGCCGCGCATGCCGAAGGCATACAAAATCCGATTTTTTTGTTTGCTGAGGCACAGCCGACATTCGCTGCGAAGCGGGATTTTCACTTTTCAATTGGCCTAATCCCGTAGCCCCCTTCTGAACTCCGCGCAGGCGATGGCGGTGGCGATGGCCACGTTCAGGCTGTCGGCGGTTGGGCGGTCTTCCGGGTAGTTGGGGATGAGGAGGCGGTGGGTGAGCCGTGTGCGCATCTCTGGTGTGATACCGTTGCCTTCGTTGCCCATTACCAGCAGTCCGCGGTCGGAAAGGTTGGCGGAGTAGATGTTGTCGCCGTCGAGCACCGTGCCATAGACGGGCACGTCGGCAGGCAACTGTCGTGCCAATGCCACGAGGTTTGTCGTCACCACCCGCACACGGGCGATGCTGCCCATCGTGCTCTGCACCACCTTCGGGCTATAGGCATCGGCGGTAGATGCACTGCAGTAGATGGTGTCGATGCCGAACCAGTCGGCGATGCGGATGATGGTGCCCATGTTGCCTGGGTCCTGCACGCCATCGAGGGCAAGACAGAGGTGGTTGGCGATACGTGCTGCCGACTCCTCCATGCGCTCCTCCACGATAGGTTGCCGGAAGATGCCCAGCACCTGTTGGGGATGTTGTAGGAAACTCACGCGGCGCAGTTCATCCTCGTCTACGATGACAGTCTCCACATTAGCAGGGAGACGGTGGCTCTCTATCCAATCCGTGGTGCCGATGACCGTCTGCGGGGTCATCACCTCGAGGAGGTCGCCCACCACTTTCGGACCCTCGGCCACGAACAGTCCCGTCTGTCGCCGAAACTTCTTCAGTTCCAGTTGTCGCACGCTCTTTATCCGCCCTTTGCCAATCATGGGGACAAAGGTAGTGAAAAAATCCACGAATAAAAAGCCTATTGAATAAAGATTTTACTTTCCTTAAGAGGATTTAAGAGTAATAACTCATTAACAGCCCTTGAAAACTACTCATACATCTGGTAGAATCCGCCCAAGTTGTATTTCCTCATTCTCGTACCTTCCTGTCGCATGAGCATATAGTTCACTGTTTCGTCGGTGGAGGCATGGGAGCAGTAGATGTCGAGACCGTTTTTCCCTTTCACTACAGCGAGAATGCCGGGTTCCATGTATTCCTCGGGGTCGTAGTTCGACCACATCACCTCTCCGCCTTCCACCATGCAGGTGTCGGTGTGGATGCACACCTCGTCGCCTTTTGCCAACACGCATACTGCCAGGGCATACTCGTCGTTGGGTTTTGTCTTCATCACACCGAAGTTGTACTCGTCATTGCCGATGACTTGGGCGATGCGGTTGCTCTCCACCTTTGCGCCCACCATTTTCTCCACTTTCGCGATGACACTCGCGCTGAACTGCGGTTCGGTGGGGTCTTCTGTCGTCGTGGCGAAGGATTTCATCACGGAGCGGTCTTTCAGGTAGTCGGCAGACACCAGGATGCCATAGGCGTACTCCATGGGGTATAACTCACCCTCGGCACTCGTATCGCCGTGGGTTTGCATATACTCCTCCAGGGCTTTTGCATCAGCATAGGTATAGAGCTGTCCTTTCATCTCGTCTTTCGTCTTATACACATACTGGTTCATGTAACTGTCGTCATGCTCCAATTGCTTGTTTTTCTCCTCTTTGTAACTGACGTCGAAGACGCTTTCGCCGATAATGAGTTTGGTATATTTTGCAGGCGTCTCTCTAAGTGCCTTACCCTCGTTGAGGATGTCACCCTCGTTGAAGGGGGCGAAGAGAGGCAGTCCCTTCACGCATAATGTGAAGACGGGAGGCACGTCAGAACTTTCCATTACACCCTCGTCTGCCGCCACATTACCGGCAGCACTTTGTTCGGTTGTTTCATTCTGTTCTGTTTTTGCGCAACCGATGGCGCAGAAGGCCATGACAAGACAGCCCATCAACAATTTTTTCATCATGACAATTTTCAATTTTCAATTTTCAATTTTCAATTATTAATGGAACATCAAGTAACTCAGTTCCTTGTTCGGACTCTCATCCTCGCGTTCATACGGCTTGTAGCCTTGCATCTCGATGCGTATCGGTTTCACCTCCTGCTGGTCGGCGAGGGGGATATCGATGCGGAAATGTCCGCTGTCATCGGTAGTGGTCTCATATTTCCCCACCGTCACCTTCGCGCCCACCAAGGGGTGTGTGGCGTAGTTGTCGTATGCCCCGTCGTACACTGCTCCGGCGAAGACGGCAAACGTGCTGTCGCGGTGCAGTTGCAGCGTGATGTGCTGGGTGATGCCCACGCTTACCGGCAGCATCTCTTTCTCGTCGATATAGAACCTGTCGGCGTGGAAACTCATCGGGATTTTCCTCAGCCTGTTGTATCCGGGAAGTGCTCCGATGTTGATGGTTGTGTCGGGATTCGTCAGTGGGTATTCGCTGCCGTTCACGTTGAGGATGCCGTGCTCCATTTCAGGCAACTGGCTCTTGTCGTCTTTGATGGTGACGCTCACCTTCACGGGAATCATGAACCAGTAGACCAGTGCCAGTGCCACCACGGCAAGGATGGAGAGCATGGTAATCATACGACGGATATAGCGTTTGTGGCGCTGCCACAGCGCGTCGAACTCCACACCGAGTAGGTGGGCGACCAGACGGATGAACGCTTTCTGGCGGTCGGTCTTCCCATCGTCGGTCACGGCGATGCCCAGCAAGTTCTTGTCAGGATTATTGGTGTTCCATTCGCGCAGGGCACGGGGGAAGCATTCGCCCATCAGGGGTTGGGAGATGTCGGCATGGCTGTAATCTTGTGGATTGCCGTCGACGATGAAGGGAACGATTTTGTCGAGGCGTCCCATCTCAATGAACGCCTTGATTTCATCGCTCACCCATTCCGACTTCGCAGAGTTGGGCGAGCAGAGCACCACGAGATACTGTGAGGCCTCCAGGTGGTTGCGCAGTTCATCGTTGAGCACGCCCGAGGTGAGGGTGTCTCTGTCGCGGAACACCGGACGGATATAGCGTGAGTCGGAAAACTCGTTGTGGATTTCCGTCGGCAGGCGATACCACTCCAGTTTTTTCTGTAGCCACTGTGCCCATTTCACATCCTTGTGGTTGTAGGAGATGAACACAAAATTCCGTTTTGCAGATGCTGTTTCCATATCGTTGTTTTTTTATTATTTCTATGGGATCTCCTTTCACATTTTCACCGCCTCTTGTTCATCGCTCTTCATCAGCATTGTCTTGCCCTCCGAGTCGTCCCAAATGGCATTTTCTGGGCGATGTTGGCGGTGGCGAAAACAATGATGGTGAGCATGGCTTTTTTCATGGTGCATGAATAGTGTTTGATTCTACAAAAATAATCAAATAAAATCAAAACTGATGCATCTTCAGGGAAAAAGATGAAAAAATGTCGGAAATATCAGATTTCTTCGTAGTCATGAAAAAGAGACGCCACGCCTGGCGTCTCCATTTCTGTCCATAATCATTTTTACTATTCTCAACAGATTTCAACTAACCATATATTTGTTTCATGATATTATTCTGTCAATATTTGTAGTTCTTTCGTGAGATTCGGCTTTTTTGTGTTTGTCATCATCTCTTACCATGCGCTGGTAGTGATTTGGTACTCGTTGTAGACATTGCCGCGGTTCTTGATTTTGATTTTGAACTGTCCTGTCCATCTCGGTGTGAAGGTGCAGAGGCACTCGTCGGTGCTGTCGGTGTCGGAGTCGATGAGGTTGCCGTTCTCGTCGTAGATGTAGAGGTCGAGGTCGGTGTCACCGTCGCCGGATACATAGACCCAGGCTTCCTGTCCGCTGCGGAAAGTGACGGTGTAGACGTCGGTGTGCTGGGCTTTCACACGGTCGGTGTGTGTGTCGTGGCCTCCTATGCCCTGCACCTCTGTGGCTACGGGCTGTGCAGTGGTGAACTGCTTGGTGGTTGGAGTTACTGCGGAAACAGTGAGGGTGAGCAACAGGGTGGCTACCAAACTGAAGAATCTTGAAGTTGTCATGGCTATAAGGTTTTTGGTTGCCTATTGTCTCCCGGATTCGGCGTTGTTTTGTTTTCCTTGCATAGAGACTGTTGCCGAAGCAAATGCAGGATTATTGTTTTCTTTGTTTCTTTTCCCTTATAGAGCATGTTTTTACAGGAATCTATCATAGTATTCATTGAAAATATCCACTTAAATCCCCCTCCCTTGCTAAATAATGGGCTAAAAAGCCCCCGATGATGTTTTTTTGTATAAATGATGGCTCGATTAGGCAAAAAAACACTATATTTGCCCCAATTATACGTCTCTGAGAAAAAGATGTATCTTGACGAGGCCCCTCGTGTTCTCGTCTGCTTCCATTAGATGGTTGTCAACTATTTGACAAACAGTAAAATTTACTCGTTTTTTCTAATATGATTATGATAAACTTAAACATCAACATTATGCGAAACTTTTTATTTATATGCCTGTTTTTCTCAGGTATTGTGATGATAACTGAGTCTTGCTCAGGGTCAGGTCCAGCTCAAACTAATGTTAGTTCAGAAGAATCAACGGCCAAAGAAGATACCTCTGAAAGCACGAACACGAATGCCACTACTGATGTAGATGATATAGAACAAGAAGAGGACGTTGTGGAGAATGCAACGAAACGTGACAAACTATTCTACCAGCGCTTGTTGGAATATTTTTGCTACCATCATTACACAGAATGTTTCGGCAGTAAGTACTCCCCACGTATTTACAAAGAGAATAGTTTAGTTGTTAATGGTGAGCCCACGGTCATCGACTGTAATATGGATGGTGATAGAATCGTCAGTTATAATATGAAAGTATCCGGGATTAATTCATGGGAAGGTCATATTAATACGCCCCATAACGAATGGCCTTTTGAGGCTACTATCCATGAACTTGGTGATGACAGTTACAGAATAACTTTCACTACACCGGAGGTTAAGCGCTGGCCAATGAAGGGACCATCTGATGAGATTCTGACAGCCACTCGTACCATTGAATATATAGATCAAAAGTAAGCGCTTTCACCATGTGATTGGTTAAATCATCAAGAATTATTAATCCGATAACAAGCCATTAACATAATTCTCAAATAATACCCATCAGATATGAAAACAAAAGTTTTACTTTTGATAACAGCCATCTTGATGATTGTAGCATGCGGGAGGGGGAGTGAATCTAATACCGAATCTATAAGCGTCGTCAAACAAAATGATGAGGCAAAAGAAGCTCCTACCGCTGCTAATCCAAGCAAAGATTTAGGCAAAATGCCTACAGACGTAAATTTTTACAAAAGGATGCTTATTGGTTTCTGTAAAGCAAACTACAAGAATAAGTTCGGAAAAGAATTCAATGAAAAAGGCTTTTATTTGAATAAAAAGCCAAAATTTGTAAACGACACCACTGTAACGACAGGAGGCCTACACAATAATAACACTGACTTTAAAGCCACCATCAAAAGGATTGCCAAGGATACCTACAAAATTACTTTTGAGATAAAGATGGAAATTGAAAACGACTTTAGTAATTGGAAACGTTGGGATGATACCACTGATACAATCCGTTTTAAAGAATAAGGAGTGTGAAGAATGAAGACACTTTCTATTTCACAAATACAAGGTATTCTGTTGACATTGCTTTTTGCATTGTCTATGACAGCATGTGACGACAATAATAATAACACGTTTCCCTCCTCAAAATCTGAAAAAGCCATAGGGAATACACGACCTAAAATAGGCTTGGTATTAGGTGGTGGCGGTGCGAAAGGTTCGGCAGAGATTGGCGTGTTGGAAATACTTGAAAAGATGGGCATCCAATTCGACTGCATCGCAGGCAGCAGCATGGGGGCTGTAATAGGCAGCCTTTATGCTGCTGGCATACCAGCCGACAGTATAGAGAAATTGATGCTAAGGAAAAATTGGATGAAATTGTTTGACAAAAGTAAAATAAATTTAACTAAAGGTCTAATTACTCAAGAAAGCCAAGATCACAATAACTTAGGACTTGTTGTTCGCCCATATCTTCAACGAGAGTTAGACTTAGTTCTATCTAATAAAGGCTGTCATTTGTTCGAAGACCTTAAAATCCCATTCAGATGCACTGCCACCAGAGTGGAAGAAAGCGGTGCTTTCATACCTGAGATATGTAAAGAAGGTGTCGTGGCGACAGGTGTGGTAGCATCGATGTCGCATCCTTTTTTTATATTTCCATGGAAACACGAAAAAAAGTATTTATATGATGGTGGAATTCTCAACAATCTGCCTGTGAACCTCGTAAGAGACATGGGTGCCGACATCATCATTGCTGTCGATATTGAAAACAGCAAAAAAATCCGAACAGACGAACTTGCTTACTATCTAAAAAATGATGCAAAATACGCACCCTTATATAAATATGTCACAGGAAAAATCAAAGAGCACGTTGCATATTCAGACCCCATCCTTAATTGGCTTGAAAATCGTCCGGATATAACTATGCGTGATAATTTCATTAAAGAAGCCGAGAACAATGATTCTTTCATCTTTATCCATGTCGATTTAGATGATAAAAGCGTTGCAGACTTTAGTATTAAAAGTATCAATGATATGATAGAAAGAGGCAAAAAAGCGGCTGAAGAACATAGGGCTGAATTGGAAAGGGTCGTAAAGGCAATAAAGTAACTCAAGTTTTTCGTTTAGATTATCAGCAAGCAGTTTTTCCGCTCAACTTTCAGGAGTTAGAATGGGAGTTAAAGGGACGTATGTACTGCGAATAAGTCATAAAAAAGAGACGCCACGCCTGGCGTCTCTTTTTCAGTCCATAATCATTTTTACTATTCTCAACAGATTTCAACTAACCATATATTTGTTTCATGATATTATTCTGTCAATATTTGTAGTTCTTTCGTGAGATTCGGCTTTTTTGTATTTGTCATCACCTCTTACCATGCGCTGGTGGTGATCTGGTATTCGTTGTAGACGTTGCCGCGGTTCTTGATTTTGATCTTGAACTGTCCTGTCCATCTCGGTGTGAAGGTGCAGAGGCACTCGTCGGTGCTGTCGGTGTCGGAGTCGATGAGGTTGCCGTTCTCGTCGTAGATGTAGAGGTCGAGGTCGGTGTCACCATCGCCGGATACATAGACCCAGGCTTCCTGTCCGCTGCGGAAAGTGACGGTATAGACGTCGGTGGACTGGGATTTCACACGGTCGGTGTGTGTGTCGTGGCCTCCTATGCCCTGCACCTCGGTGGCTACGGGCTGTGCAGTGGTGAACTGCTTGGTGGTTGGAGTTACTGCGGAAACAGTGAGGGTGAGCAACAGGGTGGCTACCAAGCTGAGGAATCTTGAAGTTGTCATGGCTGTAAGGTTTTTGGTTGCCTATTGTCTCCCGGATTCGGCGTTGTTTTGTTTTCCATGCATAGAGACTGTTGCCGAAGCAAATGCAGGAAGGTTGTTTTCTTTGCCGCTTGGCGGCGGAGGAACTCGTTCAGGAATTTGATTGTCCGTTCACTTTGTTGTTCCTTTTCCCTTATAGAGCGTGAAAGAAACAAAATCTATCATGGCATGATTGAAAAATGAAAAAGAAAGAGGTATGTCGGAAAAAATGCGTAACTTTGCTGCGGAAAAAGAACAAACACATCAATATACATCATTATGGTCTACAACGAAATTGGAAAAACCGGGATGAAGGTAGCCAACCTCGCTTTCGGTGCATCGTCATTGGGAGGCGTGTTTCACGACCTGCGTGAGGAAGAAGGCATTAGGGCCGTGCATACCGCCGTGGACAACGGCATCAACTTCATCGACGTGTCGCCTTACTATGGACACCTGAAGGCAGAAATGGTACTGGGAAAGGCACTCAAGGAGATAGCCCGCGACAGGTACTACCTCTCCACAAAGGTGGGACGCTACGGGAAAGACGGCGTGAACACCTGGGACTACTCCGCCCAGCGCGCCACCGACAGCGTGTATGAGAGCATGCAGCGACTCAACGTCGACTTTATCGACCTCATCAACGTGCACGACATCGAGTTTGCCGACCTGCAGCAGGTGGTAGACGAGACATTGCCCGCCCTTGTGGCATTGAAGAAGAAAGGTGTGGTGGGACATGTGGGCATCACCGACCTGCAGCCCGAGAACCTGAAATGGGTGATAGAGCACTCACCGGAGGGTACCGTGGAGTCGGTGCTCTGTTTCTGCCACTACTCGCTCAACGATGACATGCTCGTAGACTACCTCGACTTCTTCGAGGCACATGGGGTAGGGGTAATCAATGCCTCACCACTGTCGATGGGTCTGCTCTCACAGAGAGGCACACCGCCATGGCATCCCGCTCCCGACCCGCTGAAGGAGGCCTGCAAGCGCGCTGCCGATTTCTGCACGGAGAAAGGCTACCCCATAGAGAAACTCGCCATACAGTTTGCCACCAGTCTGAACCCGAGGATTGCCACGACACTCTTCAGCAGCACCAATCCCGACAATGTGCTGAAGAACATTCGCTTCGTCGACGAGGAGATGGACCGTCGACTCGTGGAAGAGGTGCAGCGAATCATCGGTGACCAGATGAGGGTGAGATGGAAAAACAGTTGAGACCATGACCATCATCGACGCACATAGCCATCTCTGGCGACAACAGAATACCACATGGAACGGCTTGGCTATCAAGTCGCTCAAGAACGGCAGGGCGATGTTCCTCGGCAATGAGGTGCAGATGATGTCGCCTTTTTTCACCGATGGTTTCAACTCTGCCGAGATATTCCTCTCCAACATGGACTATGCACAGGTGGCGGCAGCCGTCGTCGTGCAGGAACTTATCGACGGTTTCCAGAACGACTACCTGAAAGAGGTACAGCAGAAATACCCCAACCGCTTCGTTACCTGCGGCATGTGCGACTACTTCCAACCGCACTTCGCCGACGAGGCCGAAAGACTCATCGGTGAGGGGTTTCAGGGCATTGCTATCCCCGGACACCGCCTCATCACCGACAACCAAAGAGTGATGCTCAACTCCGACGAGATGATGCGGATGTTTGACCTGATGGAGAAGAACGACGTTTTTCTCTCGGTGACCCTCGCCGACGGCGACATGCAGGTGGGAGAGATGAAAGAAGTCATCGAGCAGCACCCACGTCTCCGCGTGGCCATCGGTCACTTCGGCATGCCTACCATTGAGGGCTGGCAACAGCAGGTGCTCCTTGCGCGCCACGACAACGTGATGGTGGAGGCAGGAGGCATCACCTGGCTCTATAACAGCGAGTTCTACCCCTTCGATGGTGCCATCAAGGCCATCAAGGAGGCAGCAGACCTGGTGGGGATAGAGAAACTGATGTGGGGGAGCGACTACCCACGCACCATCACCGCCATCACCTACCGTATGTCGTATGATTTCGTGACGAAGAGCGGTGCGCTCACCGACGAGGAGAAACGCCTCTTTCTCGGCGAAAACGCCACCCGCTTCTATCATCTGCACGACCTTGTGGAACTGCCGTATATCAAGAACATGTCGGAATAATATTGATAATTGTCCGGGCTTCGCCCGATTGAAAATTGAAAATTGCCGTTTGCGGCGAATGTCTGCTGCATGCCGCAAGTGCTGACTAAGGGGTGTATAGACGGGATTCTTCCCGTCTCACCAGAAGAGGCTGGGTAAGTGGCTGTTAAATAGGTACAAATGTCCCTTTAACTCCCTTCTAATTCCTCTTAAACTCCCCTTTAACCCCAAATAGTAATAAAGAAATGAAAGCAGTGAAAATCACCGCCGAGAGAGAAATGGCGGTAGTAGATGTAGAAAAGCAAAAACCCCAAGAAGGTGAGGTGCTCCTGCACCTCGAATATGTAGGATTCTGTGGTTCCGACCTCAGCACCTATCTTGGCAAAAACCCCATGGTGAGGATGCCGGTCATCCCCGGCCATGAGGTAGGAGCCGTGGTAGAAGAGGTGGGCAGCGGCGTGCCCGACCATATCCAACCTGGAATGGTGGTTACCGTGAATCCCTATACCAACTGCGGCAAGTGCGCTTCATGCCGCAACGGTAGGGTGAACGCCTGCCAGCACAACGAGACACTGGGTGTGCAGCGCGATGGCGCGATGCGTGAGTATATCAACCTGCCTTGGGAGAAAATCATTCCTGCAGGACAACTCGACCCGCGCACCTGCGCCATTATCGAACCCATGAGCGTAGGATTCCATGCCGTGGCAAGGGCACAGGTGACCGACATCGATGTGGTGCTTGTCATCGGATGCGGTATGGTGGGCATGGGCGCTGTGGTGCGGGCAGCCCTCAGGGGCGCTACCGTGGTGGCAGCCGACATTGACGACCAGAAGTTGGCCTTGGCCAAACGCATGGGGGCAACCTATACCATCAACACCCTGACGGAGGATGTGAAACAGTGGCTCAGCGAGATGACCGCAGGTTTCGGACCCGATGTGGTGATTGAGGCTGTGGGCAGTCCGGTGACCTACCAGATGGCTGTCGACGTGGTGGCTTTCACCGGCAGGGTCATCTGCATCGGCTATGCCAAGACCGACGTGTCGTTTGCAACCAAACTCTTCGTTCAGAAAGAACTCGATATCAGAGGGTCGAGAAACGCCATGCCCTCCGACTTCAGGGCTGTGATACACTACCTGGAGAGAGGCACCTGTCCGGTAGACGAACTGATCTCGAAGGTGGTGACACCCGAGGGGGCGCATGACGCGATGAAGACATGGGCAGAGGCTCCCGGGAAGGTGTTCCGTATCCTCGTAGAGATGAAGTAACCTTACTATGAGGGATATGCTCCGGTGCACGCGAAAGAGCCGTTGGGCTCTTGCTGTAGGGGTGGTGGCCATGGCTGCCATCCTCCTTGCTTCGTGCTCTACGACGAAGTATATCCCCGAGAACCACTATCTGCTGAAGGGCGTGACGGTGAAGTCGGACAACAAGGACATCGATGCGGCAACCCTGCAGCAATATGTACGGCAAAGGGGCAATTCGAAGTGGTTCTCACTCTTCAAGATACCCCTCGGCGTCTTCGCCATGGCAGGCAGCGACACCACGAGATGGATAAACCGCACACTGCGCAACGTGGGCGAGGCTCCCGTACTTTACGACACCCTGCAGGCAGAACTCACCAAGGCCGACCTGCTCAAGGCCATGCAGAACATGGGTTATATGAACGCGTCGGTGAAACATGAGGTGAAGGTGAAAGGGAAAAAACTCAAGGCCATCTACCTGCTTCATCCCGGTGAGCCGTATATCATACGCCAGATGCAGTATGACATACAAGACGACAACATCGCCAAGGTGCTGGAGGATGAGCCCGATGCACTCAGACTCAAGACGGGCGACAGATTCACCATCAACGGACTCGACCAGGAGCGCAACCGGCTCACTGCCATCTTGCTCGACAAGGGTTTTTACAAATTCCATAAGGAGTATATCCGGTTTGAGGCCGACACGGCGAGGGGAAGCCGATTGGTGGACCTCACCCTGCATCTGGCGAAATACCAGGCGAGAAGCGAGGCCCCGGAGACAGCACATCCCCGGTATATGGTGAGGAATATCGCTTACTCGTGCATCGACACGACATCGACGGTGAGAATCAAGCGGTCGGTGCTCGAAGATGCCACCGCCATCACGTCAGGACAACCTTATAAGGCCTCAGCGGTGCAGCGCACCTACAACAACTTCAGCCGATTGAACGCCATACGCTTCGCCAATGTCAGGTTTTCTGAAGTGCCCGACTCCGGGCTTCTTGACTGCAGCATACAATATGGTGTCAACAAACCCAGTACCATCTCGTTCCAACCCGAAGGCACCAATACGGCGGGTGACCTTGGCGCGGCAGTGTCGGTGACCTATCAGAACAGGAACCTCTTCCATGGGTCGGAAATGTTTTCCGTGCAGTTGAGAGGGGCGTATGAAGCCATTACCGGACTGGAGGGCTATCAGAACGAAGACTACATGGAGTATGGCGTGGAGTCGAAAATTGAATTCCCGAGATTTGTCGCGCCGTTCCTCTCCAGCGAGTTCAAGCGTGACTTCAATGCCACCTCTGAACTCTCTTTCAGTTACAACATGCAGAACAGGCCCGAGTTTCACCGACAGGTGCTCTCGGCAGGATGGCGCTATCGTTGGGGCGTGCCAAGAGGACGGTGGACATACAAACTCGATGCCCTCGACCTCAACTATATCTATATGCCGTGGATTTCGAAAACCTTCAAGGACGAATATCTCGACAATGTAAACAACCGCAACGCCATCCTCAGATACAACTACCAGGACCTGTTCATCATGCGCACGGGATTCGGCATGACCTATAACAATGGAGTCAATGCCTTGAGAATCAATGTGGAAGCGGGAGGAAACCTGCTCAAGTTGGCTTCCACCATCTTCGATTTCAAGACCAACGACGAGGGGCAACGGACACTCTTCAACATCGCTTTCGCGCAATATATGAAGGGGGATGTTGACTATACGAGGATTATCAGTTTCGACAAGGAAAACTCACTCGTGATGCACGTAGGCATGGGACTGGCATATCCCTATGGCAACAGCAAGGTGCTGCCTTTCGAGAAACGCTATTTCTCGGGAGGGGCCAACTCGGTGAGGGGATGGAACGTAAGAGGACTAGGGCCTGGGTCGTTCAAAGGAGCCAACGGAGCGATAGACTTCATCAACCAGACCGGTGACATGAAACTCGACCTCAGTCTGGAATACCGTACACACCTGTTCTGGAAGTTCGACGGGGCCTTGTTCGTTGACGCCGGTAATATCTGGACACTGAGAGAGTACCCCGACCAGCCAGGGGGACAGTTCAAGATAGACGAGTTTTACAAGCAGATAGCAGCAGCCTATGGTCTGGGTGTGCGACTCAATTTCGACTATTTCATCCTTCGCTTCGACATGGGCATGAAAGCCATCGACCCAGCCTATGACAACGAGCGCGAGCATTATCCCATCACCCATCCTGTCTTGAGCCGCGACTTTACCTTCCATTTCGCAGTGGGAATGCCGTTCTAAAAAAATAAAACTTCGCGATTTATTTTGCTTTTCGTCGGCTTATTTGTAATTTTGCATGATATTTTTGCGGCAAGGGGCTTATGACCCTTTGCCCTCATGTGTTTCTATAAAGTTAACATGCTGAATTTTATCTGTTTAGGTAGTGGAAGTAGTGGAAACTGTTATTTTCTGTTCACAGAAAATGATGGTTTGATGATAGACGTGGGTATAGGTGTGAGGGTGTTGAAAAAGCATTTCCATGACTATGGCCTTCCTCTGAACAGAATCAAGAACATTCTCCTCACACACGACCATGCCGACCATGTGAAGTCGGTGGGAAGCTTGAGCCATGAGTTCTCCATACCGGTTTTTGCCACCAGCAAGGTTCATACCGGCATTGAGCACAATTATTGTGTGCGGCATAAGGTGGACAGGCATTTCGTGAGATACCTGAAAAAGGGAGAAACACTGCAACTTGATGATTTTCAGGTTACTGCCTTTAACGTGCCACACGACAGTTCCGACAACGTGGGGTATATGGTGCAGCATGATGGGGTGACGTTCTGCCTCATTACCGACGTGGGACATGTGACCGATGAGATCAAGTCGTATATAGGGAAAGCCAACTACCTGGTGCTGGAAGCCAACCACGACTTGGAAATGCTGGCTAAGGGCAAGTATCCTGTATTTCTCAAGGAACGTATCCTGAGTGAGGACGGACACCTCAGCAACAAAGAGTGCGGCATGGTATTGGCAGAAAACGCCACTCCGCTATTGAAGAAAGTGTGGCTGTGTCATCTCAGTGAGGAAAACAACCATCCCGAACTGGCGCGTATCACTGTGGAGCAAATCTTGAGAAGTCATGGCATCATTGCCGGTGAAGACTTCGGCTTGGAGGTGCTCAAAAGGAAAACACCAACAGGCATCTGTGAGTTGAAGTAAATCCTTGATTATTGGAGTCGAAGGAGGAATGAAAAGAGAGTTAAAGTGACGTAAGGTCTTTTAACTACCATTTAGAAGACCAACTATCCAATCTTCAATCTTCAATTTTCAATTTTCAATCCTTGAACCTTTTCAGCGCCAACTCGTATTCTTTTGTGAAATCTTGGTCCAAACGGTCGATCATATTGGGAAAGACCCGTTTGAAACTCACATACGACAGTGCCAGCATGCTGTAGCCGTTCATGGTGAAGCCGGGGAGTGAAGGCAGTTGGTAAGTCTTTGAAAAATCCACACCACTTTGGGCGATAGGAGAGGCCTGCATGGCAATCAGACGCACCTGATTCACGCTGAAGCGGTCGAGCAATGTCATGGCAGCCACCATCTCATGGACGATACGCTCCGATGTGCTCTTGGGGTCGTCGATGAAAGGCGCAAAAGGGTCGTCGTTGACAATATCCGACAACAATGGCGTGCCCACCACTTCTTTCGGTTCCATTGCCGGAGTTTCAGTGGCAATGGGCTTGTCGTCGGAAGATATGTTCTCCGTGGTTGTGGTGTTCACTGATATCCCTTCATCTTCTGTTTCCTCTTCCTGAATGGTGACAGCATCCTTGGAACTGTCGGGAGACAACTCCTTGCCCAACATTTCCTCTGAACTGAACAACATCAGTTGACCTTCATTTTTCTTGGTCTTTTTTTTCTTCTTCAGCGCCATAGTAGAAGATAAAGGTAAAAGGTGAAAAATGGTTGGGGATGAAACATCCCCAACCGGTAATGATTAGTATGCAAAGAGAGGATAGTCTTTCATCGTGTCGTTGACACGGGCGCGTACGCTTGCAATCACTTTCTCGTCTTCAGGAGCATTAAGCACTTCCTCTATCAGTTCGGCAATCAATACCATCAGGTCTTCCTTAGCACCACGGGTGGTGAGGGCAGGAGTGCCGAGGCGGATACCGGAGGTCTGGAAAGCGCTGCGGGTGTCGAACGGTACCATGTTCTTGTTTACCGTGATGTCGGCAGACACGAGGGCGTTCTCTGCCACCTTGCCGGTAAGGTCGGGATATTTCGTGCGGAGGTCAACGAGCATGGAGTGGTTGTCGGTGCCACCGCTCACAATGCCGAAGCCACGCTTCATCAACTCGTCGGCGAGCACACGCGCGTTTTTCTGCACCTGTAATGCCCATGCCTTGAACTCTGGCTGAAGCGCCTCGCCGAAGGCTACGGCCTTGGCTGCGATGACATGCTCCAGCGGACCGCCTTGTGTGCCGGGGAACACGGCGCTGTCGAGCAACTGGCTCATCTTCTTCACCACACCCTTCGGAGTGGTCTTTCCCCATGGGTTGTCGAAGTCTTTGCCCAAGAGGATGATACCACCGCGCGGACCACGGAGAGTCTTGTGCGTGGTGGAGGTGACGATATGGGCATAGCGAAGAGGATTGTCGAGCAGACCGGCAGCGATGAGGCCGGCAGGATGAGCCATGTCGACCATCAGCAGGGCGCCCACGGAGTCGGCAATCTCGCGCATGCGCTTGTAGTCCCACTCACGGCTGTAGGCAGAGCCACCGCCAATAATCAGTTTGGGCTTGTGCTCCTGTGCCAGACGTTCCATCTCGTCGTAGTCTACACGGCCGGTCTCCTTGTTGAGGTTATAGCCCACGGGCTTGTAGAGGATGCCGGAGGTATTCACGGCGGAGCCATGCGATAGATGGCCACCATGAGCCAGGTTCAATCCCATGAAGGTGTCGCCAGGGTTGAGGACGGTCAGCAACACAGCGGCATTGGCTTGTGCTCCGGAGTGGGGCTGCACATTGGCCCATTCAGCATCGAAAAGTTGCTTCACGCGCTCGCGGGCAAGGTCTTCCACCTGGTCCACCACTTGGCAACCGCCATAATAGCGCTTGCCGGGAAGGCCCTCGGCGTATTTGTTGGTGAGGCAACTGCCCATGGCCTGCATTACCTCGTCGCTGACGAAATTCTCTGAAGCGATGAGTTCCATGCCTTTCAACTGGCGTTGGTGCTCACGTTCAATAAGGTCGAAAATTACTTGGTCTCTCTTCATTGTTTTGTTGATTATTTGGAATTGTATGATATTTCTGGAGTTGACAAGATGTTAAAGAGGGGTTAAAAGGACGTATGTCACTTTTTCACACTTCAACCTATGCTTATTAGCGAGCATGGGGGAGGTTATACCAGTTCTACTTGCTCGATGTTCTGTTCCTTGTCGCAGTAACGGCAGCGAAGGGTGCCGTGCGATTTGTCCACCACATGGAAGATGGTCTGCATCGGTTCGTTGTTGGTGATGCAAACAGGGTTGTTGCACTTCACGATGCCGCGCAGTTCGTCGGGAGTCTCCACCGTCTTCTTCTCCACCACTTCGTAGTCGTGGATGATGTTGAGGACGACGTTGGGGGCAACCACCGAGAGGCGGGAAATCTCAGCATCGCTGAAGAAACGGTCGCTGACCTTGATGATGCCTTTGCGGCCTACTTTCGTGGAGGGATAGTTATAGCCTATCGTCACGGGCGAGGTCAGCGTGTTGAGTTCCAGCAAAGTGACAACCTGGAAGGTTTTGTCGGCGGGAATATGGTCGATAACTGTGCCGTTCTTGATGGCGGCTACGAGGCGTTCTTTCTTGTTCATGGCTCAAGGGATGATGGTCGTGTCGTTCTTGATGTCGTCGAGCGTGAGGCCAAGGACATCGCAGATGATGGCCTCGCGGGCGTACAGCCCGTTGCGCGCTTGTTGGATATAATAGGCCTGTGGGGTGGAGTCCACGTCGTAGGCAATCTCGTTGACGCGGGGTAGGGGATGCAGGATTTTCATGTTGGGTTTGGTATGGGTCAACATGCTGGCCTTGAGGATATAGGTGTTCTTCACACGCTCATACTCCATCAGGTCGGAGAAACGCTCCTTTTGTACACGCGTCATGTATACGATATCGGCATCAGCGATGACATCCTCGTTCAACTCGGTGTGTTCTTCGTAGCGGATGCCGTGCTTGTCGCAGTAAATCTTGTATTCGGTAGGCATGCTCAGTTCCTTGGGAGCGATGAAGTGGAAGGTGGGGTTGAAATGGCGCATCGCCATCAGCAGGGAGTGCACCGTGCGGCCATATTTCAAGTCGCCCACCATGTAGATGTTCAGACCGTCGAGCGTGCCCTGAGTCTGGTAGATGGTATAGAGGTCGAGCATGCATTGGGATGGATGCTGGTGGGAACCGTCGCCGGCATTGATGATGGGGACAGGTGAAACCTCACTGGCATATTGGGCAGCACCCTCGATGTAATGGCGCATCGCTATCACGTCGGCGTAGTTCGACACCATCAGGATGGTATCTTTCAGTGTCTCGCCCTTCGACACGCTGGAGGCCTTGGCATCGCTGAAACCAATGACGCGGGCTCCAAGCCTGTTGGCGGCGGTTTCGAAACTCAAGCGTGTGCGGGTGGAAGGCTCGTAAAACAAAGTGGCTACGACCTTTCCCTTAAGGATCTCACGGTTGGGATGTTTCTCAAATTCTTCTGCCAATTTGATCATGTAGAGTATCTTCTCACGCGACAAGTCGGCAATCGTCACAAAGTTTCGTTTGTTCATCTTTGGTGAGGGTTTGCGATTTCGACTGCGAAGTTACGCATTATTTTTAATTTATTTGCCACAATTCAAAAGAAAAATTGTAATTTTGCACCCATAATAATTATATGGTATATACCAATTGTTCATTCATTATTCGAAATGAGACGTAGAATCATACAAATATTGTGGGGAATCCTTCTCGGACTGATCATTATTACAGCAGGTGGCGCAGTGGCCATCTGGAATGGATGGGTGGGATATATGCCCGACCTCAATGACTTGCAAAACCCCATCAGCAGGTATTCTTCACAGGTGTTCTCTGCCGACGGAAAACTCATGGGCGTCTTCAAGGCCACACGAGACAATAGGATTACCTGTGCCTACAACAATATATCGCCCCATGTCATCCATGCATTGGTGTCGACAGAGGACGAGCGATTCTATGAGCATTCGGGCATCGACTTCAAGGCACTTTCCAGGGCCATCGTCAAGCGTGGTATCATGGGTAACGAGAGTGCCGGAGGTGGCTCGACCATCACTCAGCAGTTGGCCAAGCAACTCTATTCGGAGGTGGCGCACAGCAAGTTGGAGCGCTTGTTCCAGAAACCCATCGAATGGGTCATCTCCGTGAAATTGGAGAAGACCTACACCAAGGAGGAAATCATCACCATGTATCTCAACTATTTTGATTTCCTCTACAATGCCGTTGGTATCAAGAGCGCTGCCAAGACCTATTTCAATAAAGACCCGAAGAACCTTACCGTCACCGAGGCGGCTACCATCATAGGACTTTGCAAGAACCCCTCGTTCTACAATCCCGTGAAATTCCCTGACAGATGTCTGGAGAGAAGAAACGTCATCCTCTCGCAGATGTATAAGGCAGGCCATCTCACTAAGACAGAATGTGAGGAATTCATGCGTGAGCCGCTGAAAATCGACTTCCAGAAGAGTGGCGACAGGGAGACAGCCATCGGCATCGCCCCATATTTCAGGGAGTTCCTTCGCCAGTATATGATGGCAGAGAAGCCCGACCTCAGCAAGTATCCCTCGTGGAAGAAGGCACAGTTTGTCATCGATTCCATCGCCTGGGAGGAAGACCCGCTCTATGGTTGGTGCAACAAGAACACCCGTCATGGTGGACAGCCCTACAACGTCAATACCGATGGTCTGAGGATTTACACCACCATCGACACCAGAATGCAGAAATATGCCGAGGAGGCTGTGGTGGAGCATCTGTCGCAAACCCTCCAGCCTGCCTTCAATGCTCAGGTGAGAGGCAGTTCACACGGCCCATTCTCCAGTAAGATGTCACGTCAAGACTATGAAAGGGTGATGAACAGGGCCATCCGGCAGAGTCACCGGTATCAGGCGTTGAAGGAGTCGGGGTGTTCTGAGGCAGAGATCAAGGCCAACTTTGAGAAGCCTGTGGAGATGGAGGTCTTCACCTACAATGGTGAGGTGAAGAAGGTGATGTCGCCGCTCGACTCCATCAAATACTATAAGCAATACCTCAGGTCGGGATTCATGAGCATGGATGTGGAGACAGGTGCCGTGAAGGCTTATGTTGGTGGTCCCGATTTCGAACACTTCCAATACGACATGGCGATGGTGGGACGTCGGCAAGTGGGTTCTACCATCAAGCCTTACCTCTACTCATTGGCCATGGAGAATGGATTCACTCCGTGCGACCAGGCACCCAACAAGGCGCAGTCGTATATCGTCGACGGAGGTCGTTGGACTCCGCGTAACGGCAGCAGGGCACGCTATGGTGCCATGGTGACGCTGAAATGGGGACTGCAGCAGTCGAACAACTGGATTTCGGCATACCTGATGAACAAGTTCAGTCCGCAGGCCCTTGTCGACTTGCTCCATAAATACGGCATCAACAACCCGAACATTTCTCCCACGATGGCATTGTGCCTCGGACCTTGTGAGGTTACCGTAGGCGAAATGGTAAGTGCTTATACGGCTTTTGCCAATAAGGGCATACGCAGTGCCCACCTCATGGTGACACGTATAGAAGACAGTGAGGGAAATATCATCGCCAACTTCCAGCCACGTTATTCCGAGGTCATCAGTGAGAGCAGTTCGTACAAGATGCTCGAACTGCTGAGGGCCGTCGTCGATGGCGGTACGGCTTCAAGGGTGAGACGTAGTGGTATCTCCGGACAGATAGGCGGCAAGACAGGTACGACCAACCAGAATGCCGATGCCTGGTTCATGGGCGTGACACCAAAACTCGTCAGCGGATGCTGGGTGGGAGGTGAAGACCGTGACATCCACTTCTATTCCATGGCCTTCGGTCAAGGTGCTGCGGCTGCATTGCCTATCTGGGTGAAATATATGAAGAAGGTATATGCTGATGCCAGTCTCGGCTATTCGCCTTCTGATAAGTTTGATATCCCCAGTGATTTCGATTCGTGCAAGGACAAACCCGACAACGAAATCACGATTGAGGATGTGTATGAATAGTGTCGTCACTATCTTAAAGAGATTTCTTTTTTCGATAATAAGGTGGGGTGAACAGCCCCACCTTATATATTATTAAGGGGCATCTCATGTTGTTTATAGGGTAGGGGATGATATAATTTGGTCGGGAGAATGCCTTTTCCTTGACCTATGTCAATAAAACCATTGATAACACTTTTTAGGATAATTTTCTTTCGATAAAATTTGGCGGTTTCCTCTGGTGTTCGTACCTTTGCATCCGCTTTTCGGGGTTAGCGCCCCGATTTGCGTCAACAAGAAGCGTTCTTTGAGAGATTTACATGGAAGACAAGTAGTACAAGAAGCAGCGCCGCGCTGTCCCCTCGGGGCATGGTGTGGCGTGG
>JAEEGL012775702.1_pt1 | contig 50748 bp, 48 predicted proteins | sample 9134231 | NCBI WGS metagenome assembly JAEEGL01 (sample SAMN16246548, study PRJNA631951) | gut metagenome | biome: gut microbiome; feature: rumen; material: fiber-attached | host: Bos | place: Iran: Karaj | collected 2018-10 | reverse complement strand
CTGGTGAAGGTCAAGCTCAAGTAACTGGTATTTGCCGTCAAGCTCAAATTTGGGAACCAAACGACACTGACCATGTTCAAAATGCTATTAACTGGTATGAAACAAGTTGTAATACTAGAAAAGAAGATGGTGAAAATTTAACTTTAGCATCATCTTATAATGCTGATAAATGTAGTGGTGTTGTTGATGGAACAAGCAACAAGACTTATGCTATCAGTAGAGTAATTGGTATTGGTGACAACGTTGATATTTATGATGGTGAACAATACAATACTTATTTAGCTAATAGTGCTGCATACAATGCTTACAATACTGCAGTTAACTTAAATGCTACAGCATTAAAACAAACTGTAAATGCTGAATCTGCTACTGCTGCTGAAGCTGCTAAATTAGCTGCTCGTGGTGATTATAAATTAGTAGATTTCCCTTACTTCACTGATACAATGAAAGATTTAACTGGTACTTCAAGACCAACATTCATGACTTTAGCTCCAAACAGTATTACTAAAGTTAGAGTATATATCTGGATTGAAGGACAAGATATTGATAACTATGATTTCGCATCATTAGGAAAGAAAATTTCAGTTAAGTTCGGATTTACTAAGGAAAGATATACTGAAGATGATATTCAATATGATGGACCATCTACAGATATTACTCCTAAAAACGAAACTCCATCATCAAACAATGAAGGATAATAATTAACTAGTTTATCTAGAATGTATGAATGAAGAGTAAGTTTTTTACTCTTCATTTGTCTTATTTAAAGGTGTGGTCATATGGCTAAAAAGAAGATGATTAAACCTACATCAAGAAGTGTTAAAAAAACAAAATCCAAAAAGAAAACAAGTTCGAGTAAAACTGCTAGAAAAAATCAAAACTCCTTCAATAATCTATTTACTCGAAGAAATTTAACAATTTTTGTGATTTTCATGATAGCTGTTTTATTAATATTTTCTTCTTATGCATGGTTTTCTACGTCATTAAATGTAAAAATTAAAGAATTTAATATGATAGTATCAAGGAATAGTGGTCTTTCTATATCTTTTGATGGAATAAATTTTGATAAAGCAATCGAAATATCTCGTGATACATTGATAAATGATTTAACTAAAACATATCCAAATCATGTTAATCAATGGGCAGCAACTGGTCTTACACCGGTTTCATCAAATGGAATAAGTAATAGTAATTCATACTTCTTTGATATATATTCATCATCTGGTGTTAGATATAGGAATAGACAAAAAAATCATGGTTTTATTAATACAACAAAGGTTAATGATTCAAAACCTAGATCATTTAATAACTATATTGCTTTTGATATATTCTTTAAAAATGAAACTGGTTCTCCAGTTGCAGATAGTCTTTATTTTGATGAAGGTACAACTGCATATATGACATCAGACTCTGGTGATGAAATGCAAGGACTTGTTAATTCTTTAAGAATTGGAATTGTTAAAGTAGGTACTGTTCCAATAGATTCAGATCCTAGAACAATTCAAAATATTCAATGTAATAATAATTGTGAATCAATTATATTTGAACCTAATAGTACTGCACATACAATGCTTTCTAGAGAAAGAGCAGCTAAATATAATCTTGATTTAAAAGATAATGAGGAATTTCCAACATTTGCAATGATCAAATCTGGAGGTCCACTTTATGTTGAAGATAATATATCTGGTTCTAGTAAAATTGACTATAATTATTTTGCTCTTCAAAATACCATTAAAGAAAGTGATTTTGATAAACCTTTATTTTCTATACCAGATGGTATTACAAAAGCTAGAGTTTATTTATGGATTGAAGGACAAGACATTGATAGTTTAGAAACAGATTCAACTGGTGCTGAAATTTTTGTTGATATTAATTTCATTAAAGATACTAGTGGATATCAAGCATTCAATTAATGAAGGGAGTAAGTATATATGTTAAATGAAAAAGTTGATTTTGATTTATCTCTTCTTTCATTAGAAGAATTAATAGAAGTTTTTAACGATATTGATTCATTTATTCAATATCTTATTGATAGTAAAATTGAAGTAGAAAAGGAAGATGAAAATGCATAACTTTTATGATTTTATTAGTAATGATGTAGAAGTAAAAAAGACATTTTTGTCTTCACTTCCTACTAAAACTAAAACAAATATAAAAAAATATAATTCATCAATTGATGAATTTGTTAAGAAATATACATCTTATAGAGAAAGTGTATTTAATTATATAAAAGCTAAAAAGAAAGCTTTAAATATACCAGAAGTAAAAAAAGATGTTGATAAAGTTAATGAAAAAATTAGTATGTTAGAAAAAGGTAGAAATTTATTAAATCCACTTAATACTAGTTATGAAAAAATGGGATTTGATGGTCTACTTTATAGAATGAGTAATTACTATGTTTTTAACTTTGATTCAATAGACAATCTTATCAATGAATTTATTGATAAGTTTGCATTAGCTGGAATAAATCTTGAAGCTAAAGATTTTAAATACAATTATTATGTTCATAAATATATGGATGTATTCTTAAGTGTAAGAACTGGAAAAAAGACTCAAGATGACTTGGATGCAACATTCGAAGAAATCTATTGGGTTAATCCAGATATAATTAGTCATATAGAAATAAACTTCCGTAAACTTATAAAAAAGAATATGAGAAAGTTTGATTCTTATATAACTAAAATTAGAAAAGAATATGTTAAAGAACATGAAATTTCTACTTATAGTAAGTGTATTGAAGAATTAAAATCTGCATATTTAGAAAAAGAAAAACTAAATGATGAAGCTTTATCTGATATTGTAGAAAAAGCCGTTAATAAAGAATTTGATATTTCTCAATATTTAGAATCATCTAAATTTAGAAAATCTGCTTATTCTTCATTTTTATCTGAAGACGTTGATATAAACGATAAAGATAATATGAAGATAACATGTAGTTTATTAAATAAGTTATCTTTTAATTTAGAAGAATATGAAGGATATTTAAGTATTCTTCCAATTATAGAGTCTTTTAAAAAGGACTATGAAGATATAAAAGATAAAAAGAATAATAATTCATTAGAATTAAAGACAATTCAATTATCTATTAAAAAAGAGGAGTTATCTCTTCAAAAAATTAACTTTAAGATTTCAAGAGGTAATAAAGATAAGAATCTAAAGATGGAATCTATTAATATTACTAAAAAACTAAGAGATCTTTATAGAAAATATGATGATGAATTCTTTAAATCAAGAGTATTATCTATACTTAATCCTAATATGACAGTATCAGATGTTCTTGAATTATTTTTAAGTTTTGATTACTTTAAAAAAATAACTATTCAAAAAGTATATGAAATAAATGATTATAATGAAGTGATAAAACAAAGTAATATTTTTGATGAATTTGCTAAGAATCCTACGAATTTAATTGTCAAAGGATTGCCTGTTTTCGAAAAGAATAATATTCCAAGAATTATAGCTAATAAGTATAAATTAAATAATTTATTAATTACTGAAGATGATATAACCCCAGATAATTTAGATACTTTAAAAAATAAAATAGCTTTAATTACTCGTATTAATAAAATAAACAATAGTGATACGACAGTTGAGAAAATTTGGTTCATAGTAAATGCTAATAAAATTATTGAAAAAATGAAGGCAAAATAATGCCTTTTTTTTATTGCTATGATATAATTATTTTAATAATAGTGACAGCTAAGTGGGTGAGTGCACGATGAAAAATAAAAAGTTAATTTTATTTAGTATATTAATATGTAGTTTTCTTTTTATTTGTGTATTAATTCCTACATTAGCAAAACTTGTAACTTCTAAAACTTATGTTAGTAATGAATGGGATGGAAGTATTGCATCTTCATTTAATAGTGGTGATGGTTCCATTGATTCACCTTATGTTATTTCTAATGCAAGTGAATTTGCTTATTTTAAAGAATCATTAAAAACAAATGATTATGATAATAAATATATAAAGATTACTAATGATATTATTTTAAATGCTGGCTTATTTAAAGTTGATGAAAATCTAAAATATATTAAAGATGATGTTATCTATTATTTAGATAGTAATACTAATAAGTATTATGAAGATAATACTTATGAAAACTATGTAGGTAGTATTCATGAATTTGAAAAAATGAATACTTTTAATGGTTCATTAGATGGTGGTAATCATACAATATATGGATTATTTATTAATGAAGATAATAGTTCACTTTTTGATAGTGTTGGCGGAAACATTAGTAACTTAATAATTGAAAATGTATATATTTATGGTGAACATAATTCATCTGGGTTAGCTCTTACTAGTAATGGAGCATCTATTAACAATGTAATTGTTGATGGTAATATTCTTAGTGGTAATAATAATCAAGATCCTGAAGAAACACTTAGTGCAGGATTAATAATAAATGCTAATGATACAAATATTGAAAAAGTTGTTAATAGAGCTAATGTAGTAAACAAAAAAGCATCTGGTTTAGTAAGTACTATTACAAATACTAATATATCTAAATCTTATAACTTAGGTAATATAAATGGTGATTATTCATCTGGTATAGTTGATACAATTACTTCTTCAACATCTAATTTAAGTTATGTTTATAATGAAGGAGTTTTAGCTAATACATCAAATGGTTTGATAAGTAATATAATTGATTCGACTGTTGAAATTAATTATAGTTATAATTCATATAATACAAATGCTTTAGGTAATAGAGAAAACTCTAATTTATCTATAAATAATTCATATAATAAAATTTCTAATAATGAATTCTTAACTTATAATAAGAACATTATAAAAGAATTATTTAATAATGAAGACTATATTTATGATGATATTCCTTTATTAAAACTTGATTATGACAATATAAAATATGTTAATATTTTCTTGAAAAATAATACTTGGAATAGTTTTAAAGAAAATGTTGATTATATTAGTTATGATGAAGACTTATCTTTAATACTATCAAGTACTAAAGATTATAAAGCAATCAAAGATGTATATTACTATTTATCAGAAGATGAATTATCTAAAGATACTTTAGAAAGCGTTAATTGGATTAATTATGAAAATCCAATTGGCCTTAATAAAAAAGGAACATATATTTTATATGTTAAAGTAGTTAATTATAATGATGAAACTTATTATTTAAATACTGATAGAATTTATTTATATGTAGATAATATATATGCAAAAGTAAATGTAGATGATCAAACTTGGGATGATTTACATGAAACAAATTATTTATTTATAAATAATAAACAATTTGAAATAAAAGCTTATAGTAAAAATGATATTAAGAGTATTCAATATTTAGAAACTAGTAATATACTTACTTCTAATGAATTAGAGGAAATAACTTCATGGATTAATTATCAAGAACCAGTTAACATAACAAGTAATTCAATTGTATATGTAAGAGTAGAAGATAATGATTCTAATGTAGTATATCTTAATAGTGATCACTTTATTGATTTAAAATATGATATTACTAATTTAAAATCAGGTAGTAACTTAGAGTTTAATAGTAATATGACTTATAATTCATCTATTAACTTCAATGTTGAATTAGATAGTGAAGTAATACTAGATGGATTTACAAGAAGTATTGTTAGTAATGAGATTTTACCAATTAATACCCATATTGTTATAAGTGATTTATTAGATAATAAAATATATGAGTATTATGTTAATGAAACAACTAATAATGAAATACTATTAAGTGATTTTAATGAAGTTGGATTAACAAATGAAATAACTTATTCAGATAAAGATATTCATAAAGAAAATATTAACGTTATTATTGATTTCAATTCAATTGAAGAAACTAATCAAGAATATAGTATTATCTTTAAAGCTAAAAAAATGAATGATGAAATAATTAGTGATTCTATTAATTTTAAACTTAATAGTTTAGAAGATATAAATAGTAAATTAAGTATTGGTGGATATATTAATTCAATTAACTATAATTCTTTCACTACAACTAATATTACATTTAATACATCTTTAACTAGTAATTATTTAAATACTAATCTAGAAGATTTAAATCCAATACTTATTCTTGAAGTATTGGATAAAGATAAGAATTTAGTTAATAAAGAAAACTATAAAGGACTTAAGTTTATTTATAAACAAAAGAGTTTCACACCAAATAATACTAATAAAACAATTATTAAATTAGATGAATTAAATAATAAAGGTGAAACTCTTACTATTAAGACAAGCGAAGATATACACGGTTTACTTAATGGTGGAAATACTTTAAAGATTTCTTTAGGATTAACTTATAATAATAATTTAATTAAATACGTAAGTAATAATTCTTTAAATATTCCGATTTATATAAATAGATATAAAACAAAGAATTATAGTTTTAATATAAGTTCAGATAAAAGAATAGTAAGTACAAACGAATTATTTAAATTTAATATAAGTAGTAGTATCGAAAGTCCAACTATAAATGTTTCTTTATATAAAAAGAAAGAAAGAAGTGGAACTAATCAAGAATATACGGAAGTTAATATAAGTGATTATATTAATGAAACTATTGAAAGTATTTCAAAAGGTGAAACTCTAATTTCATTTAAAGATAATGTAGAAAAGAATTCATATATGTTTAAATTTGATTTATATGATGGAGATACTTTTATAGGTCAAAATAGTATAAAGGTAGTAGTAAGGTAAGTAATATGAAAAAGAGAATATTGATAATAATAGTTATGTTTATGTTAATAAGTATAACGGGTATTACTTACTCCCTTTATACTAATATGATTAAAAAAGAAATACCAATTTCACTTGCATCTTTTAGTGTTGGTGTTGAAAGAAAAGATACACTTGATATAGACTTAAGTGATTTAGAACCTGGTAGTGTTAATCGTTATGATTTTTCAGTTCTTAATAATATAAATGAGAACATGAGTGATGTATCTATTTCTTATAATATAGTACTTAAAACTGGAAATTATATGCCTCTAGAAATTAAATTATATGATAGTAGTAATAATATATTATTTGATTCTAATGATGGAATAAGAACTGAAGATAATGAACTTTTATTAAAAACAGAAGATGTTATAATGCCTTATTCCAAGAGTGTTAAAAATGATTATAGTTTAGAAGTAGTATTTCCTGAAAACTATAGTGGAGAAGAGTACTCTGGATTAGTTGATTATATCAATTTAACAATCGAAGCTACTCAAATAATACAATAAGGGGGATCTATGAAAAGAAAAATAATAGTTTTAGTTGTTTTACTAGTAATAGTATCTCTATTTTCTATTGGTAGAACATTTTCAAAATATATTAATACAACAAAATGGGATTATTCTTATAACTCTAAAGACTTTTATTTTACAAGTGATTATTTAAGTGATTTAGAAAGAACACTTATATATAACTCTTGGGATGGAAGTGATATTACTTTTAATATTAGTAATGCACTTAATAAAGATACATATACAGGTGATGATATTACATATGAAGTAAGCTGTATATCAGAAGATACTACTTGTTTAATAAATGGTGAAAGTAAGTTTACTTCTAGTTTAAGTGGTAATAGTTACTCTAATGAAGAGTTAACATTATCACTTGGCGATTTTGATAATAGTGCTAATGTAACAGTAATAGCAAGAAGTATTAAACCATATAAAAAGACTTTACAAGTAACATTTGATATTAGTAAAGAGTCTTTTATAAATGATATAGATTATAAGATTAATAAATATAATAATTCAGCTAAACTTCTTATAAATAATAATAGTAATACTGATAAATGTATAAATATAAGAATTCTAAATAATAATATAAGAGTATCACAAAGTAATGATATGAATAATGTTAAAACTAATAGTGATAATGTTATTAATTCATTTGAAATAGTCTTAAATTCTAACGATAATAAGACTATTGATATATATGGAAATAATATTACAGATGAGGATATAGTAGTTGGCGCATGCGATTAACTATTGCACGCTTAAAATAACTATGATAATATTATCATTGTATAGTAAGTATAGTAGACAAGGTGGTAATTATGAAGACGTTAAAAACGATAAAAAATATACTTATGGGTGTTATTGTAACTGCATTTTATATATTTGCATTAGTAATGACAATTCTTTTATTAAACTTTAATAAATTTGGAGTAACAGAATTTGGAGATAAATCACTTATAATTCTTGAACAAGAAGTATCAAATGATAATTATAAAAAAGGTGATTTAATAATTGTTCAAAAAACAAGATATGACATGATTAATGTAGGTGATGAGATATTCACTTATTCAGTTAATTCAAAAGGTGTTGCCACAGTAGAAATTGGTACTGTTGGAGAAAAATACGATAAAGAGAAAGCTATTTCATTTGAAAATGGTGCATCTTTCTCAGAAGATTTTGTAATTGGTAAAGCTACTAAGGTTTATAATGATTACGGAACAATACTTTCAGTTATTGAATCTAAATGGGGATTCTTATTTATAGTATTAGTTCCAGGATTTATAATTTTCTTATATGAAATTTATGCATTAATTGTTGAAATTAAATACGGTGAAGATGATGAAAAAGAGGATTCTAAAAAATAGAATTCTTTTTTTATTATGTCATTTAATTTTATTGTAAAAGATGTGCCTTTATGCTATATTTATTATAGATCAACATAGGATAAGATTGGATGTTTTATATGAGTACAACTATTAGAAAAGCTTGCAATTTATTTTTAGATTTTTTGATAATTTTATTAGGAATAATAATTCTTATTAATGTATATTCTTATATACAAATAAAGATCTATAATAAGAGTTATTCCTCTTTTTTTGGCTATTCAGTTTTCGAAGTACAAACTGGAAGTATGAAACCTGCTATTAGTCCAAGTGATGTAATTATTGTTAAAAGTGATAAGAATCCAAATGTAAATGATATTATTACTTATAAGAAAGATAATGATTTTATTACTCATAGGGTAGTAGAAAAATCTGGTAACAATTATATTACTAAGGGAGATGCTAATAATTCACGTGATAGTGCTATTACTAGTGATGATATAGTTGGAAAAGTAGTACATATATTTCCGAAATTTGGAATTATTAGAAAAACAATCTTAAATCCTTTTGTTATATTAACTTTAATAATTACTTTTGTTACTATTTCTTGGCTTTTTAATAGAAAGAAGAAAACTAAATTCTCTATTGATAAAAAAGAACTTGAAGAATCTATTCCAATGAAAATTGAAGCTTCTAGTGAAGAAGATGAGATTTCAGATATTGAAGAAGAGGAAGAAGAACTTCTTGAAGAAGAACCTGTTGAAGATGAAGATACTTCAATTGAGAATCTTGAACAAGAAATTGAAGAAGAATCTACTGATCTAAATATTGAACCTATAAATGAAGAAGACTTAGAAAAAACTATGGTATTTAGAAAAATATCAGTAGATGCAGATGATTTAAATCCTCCAGAACCTGTTGTTGAAGAAGAGGAAGAACCTATTTCTTCTGAAGAAGTAGCTGAAGAAATAGAAAATATAGATGAAGAAGAAAATACAGATATTAAACTTCAATATTTAAATAAACGTAAAAAGAAATTTAATAATATCTTAGAAAAAGTTATGTATTTTAAAGAAGAAGAAATATCTGAACTATCAAATATTATTTATCCTTCTAAATTTAAAAAGGTTAATGAAGCTTCTATTAAGGCAGAGTTATTAAATGTTTATATAGATGGTAAGTATTATAATTATGTTGGTAATGTTAATGTTGGTTATAATACTAAAAATATGAATTATAGACTTGAAAAAATAATTATAAGTGAAAGCGATAGACTAATTAAATCTTATAAAGGTAATGATAAGTTATATTCTGCTAAAGTAGAATTTATTACTAATATATTTATAACTATTTTATATATTGAAGATATCTTTAATAGTGATATTGATCTAGATGAAAAGATTGTTAAATATAAAGATAAAATAAGTAAATATTTAAATGGTTATTATGAAAGTGATTCAGAGTTAACTGATGTTATTAAGAAGCTAATTATTTGTGAAAAGACTTATAAAAGTGCAGTTAATAAGTTAATTGATTCACTTAAAACAAATACTTTTGAACTTGAATATAATGAACTAACTACTAAGAAAAATACTTATGCATTAAAACTAAATCATAATATTAATTTTAGTAAATTATATAGTGATTATATAATTGATAAAACATATGATGAAGGAATCGTAGCTGAAGATAAAATACTTGTTACAATTAGTATTTTACTTGGTAGAATTTCACAAGATATATTATCTTGTAATACAGATAATACTTATCTTTTATATATGCCTGAAAGCTTATATGAAAAAAGTAATAAGTTAGGTAAAGTTGAAAGTATGTTAAGTGATGAAATGGTTAGAAATAGAGTAATACTTGTTAATAAGAATGATACTATTTCTAATAATAAAAAGACTATTAAAAGAATGAAAAAGGAAGGCTTTAGATTTGGTTTATTAGTTAATAATGAAGATATAAAAATGAAAGATAAAACAAGTATTTCTTTAATAGATTATATATTTGTTGATAAAAATCTTGATAAAAAATTAAAAATCTCAAGTACATTTAAAAATAATACAGAAATTAAAGTTGTTAAAGAAAATATTGATGACCTAATTGATGTTTCAGGGGGTGTATAGTTATGAATACATTTTTTAGATTTTTTTATGAATTTATTTCAATATTCTTTGATGGCGTAGGAGACGTTATTAAAGGTTTTAAAGATGGAATAATTCAAATTGCTAGTTTAAAAGATTATTCTAAAGTAATTAATTCTTATAAAGGAAGTTTTAATACTGGTGAGTGGGTATTAGTATGGATTTCAGTACTAGTACTTATTCTTCTTATTGGATTAGTATTATTCTTAATTATTCGTAAGATAAAAAATAAAGTTACTAGAAATTATAATTCTATGAGTAAAGAAGATCTTGTTGAAGAAATTTCTAACTTAAATGATAAAGTAGCTAAACTTATGAAAGAAAAAGAAGAACTTATGGCTATGAAAGTAAGTCAATTAGGAATTAATCCTAATGATAAGGGTAAGAAGTCTTCTGGAGATGAAGATGAAGAAGTGGATGAAGACGGACCAAAAGATATTCGTTTCCCTAAACTTACAATGATTGATAAGAAGTATGCTAACTTTGTTCCTAAGAAGTATGATAATAATTATACTTTAGACGAACTTATTGAAGACTTTAGATGCTTTGCTGCTTCTCAATTAAAGTTATATTATGATCCAATTATTTTAAGACCATTCTTTGCAGGTCTTGCTTGTGGTAAGTTAATTATCTTACAAGGTATCTCTGGTACAGGTAAAACATCTCTTGCATATGCTTGGGGTAAGTTTGTTAAACAAGATTCATGTGTTTCTTCAGTAGAACCATCATGGAGAGATAAATCAGACTTCCTTGGATATGTTAATGAGTTTACTAAGAAGTTTAATGAAACAAAAGCTTTAGGTGAAATATATGTATCTGGTTTTGATGATGATGTTCATACAATCATCCTAGATGAGATGAACCTTGCACGTGTTGAATACTATTTTGCAGATTTACTTTCAATCCTAGAAATGCCAGATAGAGATGAATGGTTAGTTGATATTGTTCCATCAGCTTGGCCAAATGATCCTAAAAGACTAGTTAATGGAAAACTTAGACTTCCAGGAAACCTTTGGTATATAGGTACAATCAATAACGATGAATCAACATTCATGGTTACTGATAAGGTATATGACCGTGCTATGCCAATCGATATTAATATAAAAGTTGATCCATTTAAATGTAGAGAACAAGAAGCAATTGATTTAAATGCAAGTTATTTAGAAAGTCTATTTGATGAAGCTAAAGAAAAATATCCTTTATCTGATAAAGGATTAAAACAAGTTAAAGAACTTGATGATTATATTATTAAACATTTTAGAATTGCTTTTGGTAATCGTATCATGAAACAATTAAATGTATTTACATCAGTATATGTTGCAACTGGTGGTAAAGAAGTCGAAGCAATTGATTATTTCGTTGCTAAAAAGATATTAAGAAAATTTGATCAATTAAGTGTTTCTTTCTTAAGAGATGAAATTGATCCATTTATATCTTATTTAAATAAAAACTATGGTAAAGGTACAATGAAAGAATGTATCGAATACCTAGAAAATACTAAGAAGAATTTATAGGAAGGTGATTAATAATGGGCAAGAAGAAAACTATTACAATAGACTCTTCATTATTCAAAAGAAAAGAATCATTTGTTAAGAATACAACATCTGAGATGTATTATGCAATGAATAATTCTTGTGATGCTCTTAACTTTGAATGGCTTGATAAAATCGAAGAAGCTTGTCCATTTATTGATCAAATTGTTAGACATCCTAAACTAACACTTATTAAAGAAGAAGTAGTATCAACTATTGAAAGAGCAAAAAAGATTACTTCTGAAAGTGTTAAGGATTTAGCTAAACATTCAAATTATATAAATGAAATTGATGAAGAAACTGGAGATGTAAGACCTTCTAAAATCTTAGAAATAAGAAATGAAGAAACATTCAACATCTATGAAAATAGATTTCTTTATACATTCATTCATGACTTACAAAGGTTTATCTTTGAAAGAGAAGATGAACTTAAAAATATTATTTTAGGTAATAATAAATCTTTAGAATATAAAGCTGAATCTATCGAAGATGGAGAAAAAATAAATATTGAACTTAGAATTACTTCTGAACAAAAAGAAAATAGTAATAAAGATAATGATTTAGATAATATTATAAATAAACAATTAGAACGTATTAAAGAGGTTAAAGAATTTATTAATAGTTGGTATAAAAGTGATATGTTTAAAGAATTAGATAGATTACATGTTCCTTTTATTAAACCTCCTGTTAAACCTACTAATATTATTCTAAAGAATCCTAATTTCCAATTATCAGTACAAATGTGGGAATATATAAGAAATTATGGAGATAATCTAGATGAAGAAGATAATGAAGCACTAGTTAGCGCAGGTAATGATGCATTAAGATCTCTTTTAGATAATTCTTTCTTAATTGATTATTTTGTCATGGATTCTGTTTCTAAAAGAAAAAGAGAAGAAAAAGAGAAAGTTAATAATTATTCAATTATTCTTCTTGCAGATATGGTTAGAAGAGTTCTTGATTTACTTAAAATTAATGGTAAAGACATAAGTGAAGAAGAACTATTAAGTATTCTTTTAAACCAAGTTAAGATTGAACAAGATGCCCGTCTTGCTGGTATAGAAGATATTAAGAAAAAATTTAAGTCTGAAATAAATGAATATTTAGAAAGGACTTATAAAAATTTATAGGTGGTTTTAGATGAAAAATATATTAAATAATAAAGTTGTAAAATTAATAGCCAGTATTCTTAGAGGAATATTCATGACTATGCTTGTACTATTTATTTTAATGGTATGTTTACAAAGATTTAGTAATAATGAAATATCATTATTTAACTTTAGAATGTTTACTGTTATATCTGGTAGTATGGAACCTAAATATAAGATAGGTGATGTACTTATTTCTGTAGAAACAGATCCTAAAGATATAAAAGTAGGAGATGTAGTTAGTTACTATGGAGAAAAAAGAGATGTTAAAGGTAAAGTTGTAACTCACCAAGTAATGAGTATTGAACAAGATGATTCTGGTAAATATTATTTCCATACTAAAGGTATCTGTGAAAATTGTTTAGTAGAAGATCCAATAGTAGCAGAAAACCAAATCTATGGAGTAGTTAAATATAAAGTTAAAACTTTATCATATATTTATAAAGTAGTAGGTACTAAAGTAGGATTATTCTTCTTTATTATACTTCCTTTATTCTATATAATTGGTTCTGAAATTATATATTCATTATTAGAAAAAGAAGAAGAAAGAAGAAAGAAAAATTAAGTAAGAGATTTATATAAACGAAAGGGATGATTTTATGTTTAAGAAAAGACATAAAGTTTATCTAAAATTAAATTTAGTCTCGATAGTGTTTGCAGTTGTTTCGTTTATATCAGTAAGTTTTGCGTGGTTTGCTTACAGTGGGCTTGTTGATACTAAAACAGAGGTTGGTGTAAAAGCTTGGTATATTGAATTTGAAAAGAATAATAAAACTGTATCTAATGACATAGTTATTTCTTTATCAGATCTTTATCCAGGTATGGAACCATTAAGTGAAGTCATAACTATAAAGAATTTAGGAGACTCTGATGCTAAGTTAAATTACAAAATTGATTATGCACGTATTTTAGATGATGATAAAGATTATTATACATTAAGTGATGATTATACGAGTGATAGAATTGAAGATGCTTTAGCTCATAATTATCCTTTTTCTATTAATGCAACTCTTAGTAAATCAAGACTTAATGCTAAGGATTCAGATGCAGAGTTTATTGTAACTGTTTCTTGGCCTTTAGATTCTGGAAATGATAAACTTGATAGTACATGGGGCACAAAAGCTTATCAATTTGAAAAGAGACAAGAAGATAAGAAAAAGAAAGATTCTAATTATAATATAGAACCTTCGATTAATATAGCTTTTGATGTATCAGCACAACAAATAACTGATGATGTTGATGATTTAGATTATGATTTCGAATATGGAAAAATAGTTTTATTTGATGTTAAAAATAATATGCTTTGTCATACATTAAGTGAAACATGTTTAAAAACATATGTAGTTGATTCAGCTAATCTAATCGGAGATAAAAATGTATCTCTTTTACCGGATATAAGTAGCTTTACTTTGGAAGGTACATTTACAAATTATAAGAGTTTACTTGATGAAAGTGTAAGCACATGGAATACAAATACACGTATGCTTGAAGCTAAAGATATACTTAAAGTTGTATCAAGAGATATTAATTCAACAATTATTGTAACTCCTAATATATCTGATGCTATTCTAGGAACAGTAAAATATAATACTAGAGCAGACGATATTCTTACTAAAGTAGGTAATACTAATGGTTATATAAGTTATGATAATAAATTTAAATTATTTAATACTTATCAATGCATATGGACTAGTACTAAATATAATAATAATCAAGGATATGCTTATACTGTAGATGATAATAAATCAAAATTATATGGAGAGAGTAATAATACAACATGTAATATAATACCTGTTATAATAGCTCAAAAATCAAATATAATATCTGATTAATACATATTTTATAATTATTTAAATAGATTAAGTGAAAACTTAATCTTTTTTGTTATAATTATTATAAGAGGTGTTTTAAGTGAGTTCTAAGAAGTTAAATAATAAAAGAAGACTAAAGTTTTCTTTTGCTATTAATTTATTTATATCCATTTTAACTTTAAATATAATTCTAATGACTATATTTGGTATTAAAATTATATATGGATATGAACCAAGTTTCTTAGTAGCTGGTGTACCAATATATAGTTATTTTACAACTCAATCAAATGTACTTATGGGTATAGTATGTTTCATGTTTGCAAATCGTGAATATCTTATATTAAAAGGAAAGAAAAAAGAAATATCTTCTAATATGTATATTTTAAAAATGGTAGCTACTACATCTGTAAGTTTAACTTTCTTTATAGTATTTGCATTCTTAGGCTTTGTTGTTAATGGAGGACATGCATCACTTTTAAAAAATAATAATTTTTTCTTTCATCTTATTATTCCGGTTATAAGTATCTTAAATTTTGTTCTTTTAGAAAAAACTAACAAGATAAAATTTAGACATGTTTTTTATGGATTAATACCAACCTTTTTATATGAAATATATTATTCGATAAATGTTTATATACATACTAAAAATGGAGTAATTAATCCTGTAACAGATCCTTATTATTTCTTTCAAAAAGGTAATTTAATTCCATATATTGCACCACCAGCAATGTTAGTTATAACTTTTATATTAACTTTTATTATATGGAAAATTAATAGAAAAGAATTAGTTAAAAACTAGAGTAATCTAGTTTTTTTGTGTTATTATATTAATAGTAGGGAGAGTTTTATATGGCATATGTTGAGTTTAAAAATGTATCAAAAGATTATATATCAGGAGAAGTAACTACTAAAGCACTTAATAATGTTTCATTTGAAATTGAAGAAGGTGAACTAGTTATTATTCTTGGTCAATCAGGATCAGGTAAATCTACTTGTTTAAATATATTAGGTGGAATGGATAAAGCTAGTTCTGGTAATGTATTTGTAGATGGAGTAGATATTACTTCTGTAAAAGAAAAAGAATTAATTAAGTATCGTAGAAATGATATTGGATTTGTATTTCAATTTTATAACTTAGTACAAAATTTAACTGCTTATGAAAATATAGAATTAGGAACTCAAATGTGTAAGAAACCAATGAATCCTAAAACTGCATTGAGGAAAGTGGGACTTGAAGATAAATTAGATAATTTTCCATCTCAACTTTCTGGAGGTCAACAACAAAGAGTAGCTATAGCAAGAGCAATTGCTAGAAAACCAAAAATCCTTTTATGTGATGAACCAACTGGTGCTTTAGATTATAAAACAGGTAAACAAGTATTAGAATTATTAGAATCAACTTGTAGAGAAGACGGTATAACAACTATTATAATTACACATAATTTATCATTAGCACCAATGGCAGATAGAGTATTAAAAATTAAAAATGGTAAAATCGAAGATGTAATTATTAATGATAAACCAACTAGAGTTAAAAACATTGAATGGTAAAAGATAAGTAGGATCGAAAATGAGAAAAAACAGAATTATCACGATGAGTTTAAGGGAAATAAGAAAATCTCTAAAGAGGTTTATTTCTTTGTGTGTCTTAAGTTTCTTAGGAGTTTCTTTCTTTGTAGGAATGAAAATGTCTGGACCAACAATGTTAAAGTCATTAGATAGATATTATGATGACTATAATGTTTATGACTTTAAAATACAATCTTCATTAGGCTTAGATGAAGATGATATAAATGAAATAACTAAATTAGATAATGATTTTGAAATTGTAGGTTCTCATACAAAAGACACTTTATTTTTTGATGGAAAATATGAAACTGTATTAAGAATACATGAAATAAATGATAACATAAACAATGTTATTGTTACTGAAGGAAGAATGCCTGAAAACTACTCAGAAATATTAGTTGAAGATGGTATTCCGTTTAAAACAAATTATAAAGTTGGAGATAAAATAACAGTAGAACTAGATGATGAAGATGAAACATTAAGAACAAAAGAATTAGAAATAGTAGGTGTTGTTCTAAGTCCTGAGTATGTTAATAAAGCAGAAGTAACTCAAAGTAGAGGAAATACATCACTTGGAAATGGTCAAGTCGCATACTATGCATATGGATTAAAAGACTTATTTAATATGGATTATTATAGTGAGATATATATACTTGATAACTCTGTAACTAAATATCAAACACATACTAAAAAATATTTAAAAAAGATAGAAAAAAAGGAAGAAAAAATATCTTCAATTAAAGAAACAAGACAAAATGAAAGATATATAAAAATAATTGAAGAAGCAACAAATAAAGTTAATGAAGAAGAAAGAGCAGCTAACGAAGAGTTTAGTAAAGCTCAAGAAGAATTAGATAAAGGGAAAACTGAACTAGATAATGTTTATAATGAATTAAGTAAAGGGAAAACTGAATTAGATAAAACTAAGAAAACATTAGATAATGCTAAAAAAGATATAGATAAGGGTATTATTCAAATTAATAAATCTAAAAAAGAATTATCTCAAGCGTTAAAAGACTTAAATAATGGAAAAAGTGAAATAGAAAGAACAATAAGTAGTTATAATATTAGTTATGATAACTTATCAAGTTTTGTAAAAAAATATGATAGTTCTTCTTTTTCAGTTACTGATATTATAAATATATTTAGTGAAAATAATATTGATATTAATAGTGCATTAGCAAATAGCTCAGTTAATATAAAATTACTTGCAAGTATGTATGGAATTAACTTAGATAGTCTATTTACAAAATACGGTTTAAATAAAGAAATTTTAAATAAAGATATGGTGAGTCTTGATGATATTCTAGATGCATCTAATATTAATCAATTAAAAAAAATGATATTTGATGATAACTTCATAATCTTAGTTAAAGAATCTATTCCATCTACTGTTCCATATTATAATGATATACAAAAGTATTTAAGTGATTTCATTGTTAATAATGATAATATTTTAAAACTATTTGATGCAGTAAGAAAAATAGATAATGGTTATCCTGAATATTATAGAAATTTAAACTTAGTTAATAATAAAGAAACAGAATTAAATAATGCAAATTCTCAATATAAAAGTGGATTAAATGAATATAATGAAGCATTAAATTTATATAATTCTAGTTTAGAAGAGTATAATTCTAATTTAGATTTATATAATAATAAAGTAAAAGAATTTGAAGATAAAAAATTAGAAGTCCAAGAAAAAATAGAACTAGCTCGTGAAAAAATAAAAAAGATTGAAATGACTACTTGGTTTATACAAACAAGAGAAGACAATAATGAATACTTAACTTATATAAGTAGCTATGATAGTATTAATAATTTATCAAATCTATTCCCAGTTATATTCTATATAGTATCTATTATGATTAGCTTACTTGCTATGGCAAGAATGGCTATTGAAAATAGAAGTGAAATAGGTACTTTAAAAGCATTAGGATTTAATAATGTTGAAGTAAGATTAAAGTTTGTTATATATGCAACACTTGCTACTTTAATAGGCGGAGTAGTTGGTTCATTCTTAGGTTATAAGTTTATTCCTAAGATAGTAATAGGTATATTTAATATAATGCATAATGTTCCTTATTTTATATATGATACTAATCATATGCCAATTATAATTGGAATATTTATAAGTTTATTATGTATCGTAGGATCTACAATAATTACTATTAATAATTTAACAAAAGAAAAGACTACTGAATTATTAAGACCAATCGCACCTCCAATAGGAAAGAAAATATTGGTAGAAAAAATATCATTCATTTGGGATAGGTTAGGTTATTCTACTAAATTAACAATCAGAAATATATTTAGATATAAAAGAAGAATATTAATGTCTATATTTGGAATAGCTTCATGTACAATGATTCTTCTATCAGGATATGGAATTAAAGATTCAATTTCATTTGTAGTAGATAAACAATATAATGATATAAATCATAATGATGTTTTAATTTCTCTTGATAGTAAATTATCTAAAGAAGAATTAGATGAATTTATTAAAGATGAAGATTTAAACTTTAATGTATATGCAAAGATAGATCAAGTAGAAATAAATAATAAAAGAGTATCTTTAGTAGTCCCTTATGATTATGAAGAATTCAAAAAGACTTTAACAATCAGAGATGTTAAAATAAAAGAAGAAATAACACTAACAGATAATACAGTTGTATTAACTCAAAAACTTGCTAAGCATTTAAAGAAGAAAGTTGGAGATAAAATTACAATGATAGAAAGTGATAATCTTCCATATGAATTTACAGTAACAAATATATCTGAAAACTATATAGGAGATTATATTTATTTTAATAAACATATGTATACTAAATATGTTGATGAATATAAGATTAATACTGAGTATATTAGATTTAATGATTTATCAAAAGAAAATGATATTATGACTAGTATAAAAGAAAAGAATACTCATATACTAAGCTCTGTATCAATAGCATCAGTAAAAGAACAATGTGTTACTTTATTTGAATCACTAAGTGTCATTGTTTATGTATTAGTATTATTCTCAGGAATATTATCATTTGTTGTATTCTATAGTCTAGCTTATATAAATATAAGTGAAAGACAAAGAGAAATAGCAACACTTAAAGTATTAGGTTATTATAATAGAGAAGTAGATAATTATATTATGAAAGAGGAGTTTATAATAACAGTATTAGGTATTCTAGTTGGTTTACTAGTAGGAACTTATTATGCATATGCATTGATAGATTCAATAGAAATAAATACAATGCAATATATTAAAGAAATACAACTTGGTAGTTATATTCAAACGTTTGGATTTATGCTCCTATTCACAGCAATAGTAAGTATTGGAGTTCATGTTAAACTAAAGAAAATAGATTTAATAGAATCATTAAAGAGTGTTGAATAATTTATAAAAGATTAGATATTCTAGTCTTTTTTTATACAAAAAAATAAGTGGATTAACCACTTATTCTATTTTTTGAGTAAACTTAATAGTAGCATCTATTTTTAATGAATCATTATTCTTAATAATTTCTGTATCACTTTCATCATTTGATGATTCATTATCACCATCAAACCATTCAAAGAATACTCTTATTTTAAAAGGTTTAATTACACTTACATCTGAGTAATTAATTGTACCATTTATTTCATTATCAACTACATTAATAAATTCTACTTCTTCAGGATCAGTTCCTTCTTCAATTATTTTATATTTAGTAATTAGTAAATCATCTAATATTTCATTGTTATTAATTTTTAAATTATAGTTGAATGATAATTCAACTGAACTAGCATCTATATTTATATCGAAGTATCCAACTGAAGATGGAGCAAGTTTATTATTTGCAACATTTTCATTTTCTAGGATAACTGGATTAATTAAACCAATTGATTCAGAAGAATTTGTAATATCTTCATCATTAAGAAGTATTTGCCAATTAGCAAGAGCTAAGTCAATATTTTCCTCAGCAGCTGCAACATATCTAGAGTAGGTATTACTTACTATAGAAAGAGCAAAAGCAAAAATTACAAATACGATTAAAGTTTTTAATTTTGTCTTAATCACAGTTGTCACCTCTCATATTTTAATTATACATATAACATGTAAATATTACACTTCGTCAAGTGTAAATAAATGAAACTAGACATAATTATTTACACATCAAAAATGTATAATTTACGCTTGACTAAGAATTGTATTTATTTATACTTTTTCAATGTCTAATATGAAATGATTATTCGTATCAAATACGACTTGTTATGATATAATTATTATAGGATGTGAATATAATGAAGTGTAAAAAAATATTTTTATTATTAATTTGTGTATTATTAGTTACAGGATGTTCTGCAAAATCATATGGAACTAAATTAAATAAAAAGCAAGTTGAATTAAATAAGCAAAAAATTAGCTATTTAAGTAATAAATATAATTATACTAATATAGAGTTTCTTGAAAGAATTCAATCAACAATATCATGTGAATGTAAACATGGTTTTTGGCTTGATGGAAATATTTGTTTTGATAAAAAATGTAAGTATTCAAGAGATAAATTTGTGTGGAAATATAGAGTATGTTCAAACGAAATTAATTATTTTTGTATAGATGCAAAATATGATGATTTAACACAAGAATGGAATTTACCGGATTATGAATATAGTTTTTCATATATTTTAAATGTTATTAATAGTTTAAAAAATAATAATATTACTTTCAAAGGATATAAAGACGGAATAGATAGATATTTTACAATAATCGTTAAAAAAGAGGATAATACAGAAAATTTAGTTAAGGCTTTTGAAGAAATTAAGTTATATTACTTAAATAATCCTCAGGTTGACTATAAAGCAAGTGTTCTTATAGTTGAAGCAGATGATTATGAGAAAATTTTAAATAGATTTAATTCTGATTCTTTAGAGTATAATGGTGTAGATGAATTTTTAAAAAATAGTTTTGTTTCATCTTTAGTAACTGAATATAGAGAGATTGGATCAGATATGTTTGATTGTGATAAAACAAAATATTCAACTTTTATGTATGAATTTGTTACTAATTATTCAAAAAGAGAAGTTACATTATATTGCAAAACACTTGATAAATAGAAAAGACTAGAATAATCTAGTCTTTTTTTGTTATAATATAATTGTGTTATTAACAAAACGTTAATATGAGAGGAAGATGATTATGATTAAAGAATTTGGATATGTAAGAGTGGGTGCTCTTTGTCCTGAATTAAAAGTTGGAACTATATCTGTATCTCCAAGAGGAGACTTAAGAATGCCAAGTGATGCTGATAATTCAATTTGGCTTGAAATCTAATTATAAATGATATAATATATACAATTAATGGAGGAAGATATATGACAAAAGATGATTTTTATTATGGTTTTACATCATTTTTTGATTTAGATGAACAATTGAAGATTAGTGAAAATATCATAATGAAATTAAAAATGAATGAAAAAGTTTTATATGGTGAGGATGGTTATAATAAGGAAATATCTGAAAAAGTAAGAGATTGTTTTGATATTATTATTAAAAATGTTAGTAAAAAGAAAGATCTTTTAAAAATTGAACAATGTTTAGAATATTTCGATTCTTTAGATTCTGAAAAAAAGGCAAACGTATTGAGAGATTTTATTAAATCAGTTGAATCTAATAATGAGAAACAAGTTGCAGAAAACAATAGACTTATGTGTAAAAAAGAAGGACACATTATGGGCAAATGGAAAATCCATAAATGGAAAACAGTTGAAGATACAATTATTGATCACTGCCCTGTAGATAATTATACTGTTGAACATGTTGAATGGGTTAAAACTTGTAAAAGATGTGGATATGAAGAAAGATCTTATAGAGAACCAGAAGAAGTAAGAATTGAAAGAGAAGAAAAAGAAAGACAAGCTGAAATTAAAAGATTAGAAAAGAGATTAGAAAAATTAAAGGCTAGAGAAGACTAGTCTTTTTTCTTGTAAATTTATTTTTATGATATATAATAAAAACTATATATGGGGGTATATATGGAAACAGATAAATTAATAAACAATAATGGAATGTATTTATATAGTGATAATGGATTTAATACTTTCTCTATTAAATTAAATTTATTAGCAAGTAATGATAATCGTTCAGCCGCTATTTTAGACATTTTAACTATATATTTATTACAATGTAATCAAGTTTATAAAACAGATAATGACATTAAGTTAAAAGAAAGAGAATTATATGATTTAGATATTGATTTTAGATCTAAATGGAAAGGTGGTCAAAAAGTATTTTCATTAAATGCTGATTTGGTATCTATGGATGCAATTAAAGATGACTATTCTAAAGCTGCTTTTGAATTTATTAGAGATATTCTATTAAAACCAGATTTTACTAATAATGAAATGCTTGAAGTATCTAAAAATAGATTAATTTCATATTTTGATTATTTAATTGATGATTATGAAAGTTATTCTAGATCATTATATAGAAATACTGTTTTACCATTAGAAAATACTATGTATGATTATTCTGTAGATAAAGAATATGTTAAAAGTATTATTAATTCAATAACTTTAGAAGATTTAAAGAATGAATATAATAATTTAATTGGTAATTTTATTAATGGTGTAGTTGTAGGAAATATTAATGAAGAAGATTTTAATAATTTTGTTTCTTGTATGAATTTAGCACCTACTAAAAAAGATATAGATTATAGTATGGATATAAATACTACTGAAGGATATGTTGAAATTGAAAAAGATTGTGTTCAATCATACATTTATGTAACTTATGATTTTACTGATTTAACTAATGCAGAATATAGAGTTTTATATTCAATGTTAAATTCAACTTTAGGTCTTTGTTATCAAACTTTAAGAGAAAAATATGGTTTAGTATATGGATCTAGTTCAGATATATTATTCCATGAAAAGAAATTAAATATTTTTGGGGAAACAGATTATTCTAAAAAGGATAAGTTTATAGAAGCTTGTGATGAAATTGTTAAATCTTTATGTAATAGAGAAGTAGTAAAAAAATATATGAAAATAGCTAAAGATGAAATATTTGATGATGAATATTCTTTAAGTGAAAACAGAAATGATTTAACAAATATAATTAGTAATAGATTACTTAAATATTATGGGGATACAGATAGAGAATTAGTTAATAAAGAAATTGAAGAAATGAAACCAGAAGAAATAATGGATAAAGCTAAATCATTAAATAGAAAAAATGTATTTATGGTAAGGGGTAAATCTAATGAATAGTTTTAAGAAAATAATTTTAAATAATGGTATTCCTTTATATTTATGTGTTGATCCTTCAATGAAAAGAACATTTGTAAGTTATAGTGTTAAATATGGTTCTTCTGGAGAATGGTTTAATTTTAATAATAATGGTAAAGATTATAGTGTTATAACTGGTCATGCTCATTATATTGAACATTTACTTGGAGAACATGGAATGTTTGGTAGTATGTTTAATAATTTTGATGAAAGATTTCAAAGATGTAATGCTTATACAGGAATGAATGAAACATCATATCATTTTAATGGTAGAGAAGATGTTGAAAAATCAATTGAAGAATTAATTCTTACAATTGATAATCCAATATTTGATAATAATGATGTTGAAGCTACTAGACATGCAATTGAAGAAGAATCTGCATCATGTATTGATGATGCTAGTAGTGTTTTAACTAGTTTACTTGGAAGAAATCTTTATAATGGTTTTGAATTATATGATAGTACTCTATCAACTATAGGTAATAGAGAGACTACTAAACAAATAACAACTGAAGGTTTATATGATTGCTATAATGCTTTTTATAGTGATGATAAAAAGTTTGTTGTTATTGCTGGAAATGTTAATGAAGAAAGAATTGTTGATTTACTAAATAATATTTATGCTAAGAGTAAACCACATCAATCTAATTTAGTATTACCTGAATTAGATTATGAAACTATAAGATCAAAAGATGAAGTAGTTAATTTAGATGTAGATGTTCCTAAAGTAGGAATTGGTATGAAATTTAAAAAGACTCCTTCATTATCTCTAAATGAATTATATTATTGTTTATATTTAATTAGAAATAGTTTATTTGATTCTGATAAATTTAGAAAATTACAAAAAAATGGTGTTTATGATCTTTTAGATTTTGGTTATATAATGAATGTTAATGATTATATGAATTATTATTTAGGATTTGTTTCTAAGAATAAAGAAGAACTTGTTAAAAATGTTTTAGATTTATTAAATAATTTAGAAATATCTAAAAAAGAATATGAATTAGCTCAAAAAGGACTTATTGCAGATGAAATGAGATCATTAGATAGAAAGTATAGTCATTTACAATATTTCCCAATGGACATTGCTAAATCTGAAGATTTATCTCAATGTGATTTCTATAAATCAGTTGATTATGATAGATTCATGGAAATGAAGTCATCACTTGATTTTAGTAATTATACAGTTGGAGAAATAAAAAGACTAAATAAGACTAGGTAAAACTAGTCTTTTTTGTGATATAATGAATAAGGGTGTAATGATATGAATGAATACATGAAAGTAGCTAATGAATTAGCAAACGATAATTTAATAACTAATGTTGGAGGTCCTTTTGGAGCTTGTATTGTTAAAAATGGAAAAGTTATTGGTAGAGGATCTAATCATGTCTTAGCTAATAATGACCCAACAGCACACGCTGAAGTAATGGCAATCAGAGATGCATGTAAGAATATTAATTCTTATGATTTAAGTGATTGTGAATTATATACTTCTTGTTTTCCATGTCCAATGTGTATGTCAGCAATTATATGGGCAAATATAAAAAAGGTATATTATGGAAATACTAAAGAAGATGCTGAAATGATTGGATTTAGAGATAATTTTATTTATGAAACTTTAAGTAAAATTAATAATAATGAAGAATCGTCAATTATTGATTTAAAATGTATTGATAGAGAAGAAACTATAAAGACTTTTAAAGAATATATGGATAAACAAGATAAGACCATTTATTAATTAACTATAAGACTAGAGAAATCTAGTTTTTTTTGTTATATATTTTTCTTTTTTATTTTAATAATTATTGATATAATTTATATAGTAGCAAGATAGGTGATATGCACGATGAAGAAATTATTAATTTTAGTAATACTAATTAATCTTATTTCAGTTAATGTTTATGCAGAAGAATTTGTAAATAATTATATAGATATTGAAGAACCAAAAGTATTAGTTGAAGAATATGAAAACTATACTAAAAATATTACTTATAATGATTTTTATTTTAATACTGATTCAGAAGGTAATGTAACAACTGCATCTATAAATGATACTACTTATTCATCAGTAAATGCTGGTTATATTACTTCTGTTAAAAACCAAATGAGTACTGGATCTTGTTGGGCACATGCTGGTATGTCAGTTTTAGAAACAGCAGCTATTAAAAGTGGTAATGCTACAACAAGTCTAAATTTATCTGAAATGCATTTGGTTTATGGAACACATGCTAATGCTTTCAGTGATAAAGAAATGAAAAATAGATTCTATTTAGGTGGACCTTTAAATAGTACAAATAATGGTGGAAATATTATTATGACTGCTTCTTATTTATATTCTGGATTAGGTGCTGTAAAAGATAGTTTATTTCCATTAAAATCTTATAGTTCTTATGGATCAGGAGAAGTAAAACCTGTTAATTCAAGTGGAAAAGAAGTTCAAATTACTACAGAACAATTTGCAACAATTGATTCTACTCCTGAATTTTATGTAAATGATTTTTATAGATCATATGGTACAAGAGGATCTTGTAATAAATCTGTTAATGATATTAAAAAAATGATTCTAAATTATGGATCAGTTCAAATAAGTGTAGATTGGCAAAATGCTAATGTACATAATTCTTATTATTTTGTTAATACTAGTAGTACTTCTACAAATCATGCAGTTACTTTGGTAGGTTGGGATGATTCAATCGAAGCTTCAAAATTTGGTTTTGAAGATACATCTAAAACTGGTGGATGGATAATGAAAAATTCATGGGGTACTGGTAAAGGTAATAAAGGATATTATTATATTTCATATTACGATAATACAGTTTGTGGTAGTGCTTCAACTTTTAGTGGTATAGATACTAATAATTATGATCATGTTTATGATTCATCTGGTATGTATTATTCATCTACTTTATATAATTTAAAAAATCAAAATGTTTATCAAGCAAGTATATTTGAAAATGAAGGTATAAGTGAAAACTTAGAAAAAGTTTCTTTTGCTGTTAATCCGGGTTATACATATAATGTTTATTATGCTTTATATGATAATGGTAATTGGAAAACTAATTCATCTTCTTGGATAAAACTTGGTACTTTAAATGGAAGTAGTATTTCTTATTATGGAATTAAATCATTAAATGTTAGTTCTGCTAATGTAAAAATAACTGACAAATATGTAATAATTATCAAAGGAACTAAACCTAATACTTCTAGTACTAATAATGCAATTATTACTTATAAAGATAAAACTTATACTAAGAATTCTATTTCAACAGTTAAAATGGAACTTGTAGACGATACAAATTATTATTCTGTTGATGGTTCTAATTGGGAAGATTTAGCACATTATTATTATACATTTCAAGTTGAATGCCAAAATAATGAACAAACTAATTGTTATTATAGTTCAGCTTTTCAATATGATGGTGCTCAAAATGTTATTTATGCATATACTATCGAAGATATACAAATAGAAAATTCTATTGATGCAACTATAGTTGATTCAAATGGTTTAAGTGTTAGTAATTTTTATTCTTTTGATGATTCTAAATTTAAAATTGATTATTCTAATTTAAAAACTAGCATTGAATCTTTTTATCCATTAATAACTAATTCTAATAATGAAGATTTAACAAGTAAATTTAGTATTAGTGTTAATGATTCTAATAAAGAAATTCTTATAACTAATAATTATGGTGAATATATTCCAGTTGGTACTTATTCATTAACTTTATATTTTGATTTAAATAATACTGGATTATTTGAATATCGAATAAAAAGTAATTTAACAGTAACTAAACCTTTTTATGTTGATTCATTAAGTGTATCAACTGAGGATGGTAAAATATATACTGATACTGAATTTAATGTGTTATTAGGTAATTATGCTAATACACTTAAAAATAGTTATTTAACTTATTTAATAAAAAAAGATAATAATGATGTAACAAATTCATTTAATATTAATTATAGTAATGGAAAAGTAACAGTTAAACCTAAATCAGAAGTTAGTGATGGTAACTATAAATTATTTATTTCTATTAATGGTAATGATAGTGAAGTAGTTAATTTTACTGTATATAAGTCATATACAATAAATTATAATCCTGATAGTACTAATTTAGTTTTAACACCAAATACTAATACTCATACTTATACAGTCGATGAATTAGATAAAAATATCTCAAGTGTATATGGTTATAGTATTCTTAATTCAAATAATGAAGTGATTAATCCAAGTATTATAGGTACTGGAATGAAATTAAAAATAAATACATCATCTAATAGTTCTACTACTTATACTTTTGTTGTAGTTGGAGATTTAAGTGGAGATGGAAAAATATCAACTGCAGATTATGTAAGATTATGGAATCACTTAGATAGATCAAATTCTTATACAATTAATGATCCATCTATATTAAAAGCTGCTGATATATCATTAGATAGTAAATTATCAACAAGTGATTATGTAAAATTATGGAATCAACTTAAGAGAGGTTAACATGAAAAAGAAAATAGTATTATTTATAAGCTTATTATTTATTCCATTTGTAAGTGTATATGCAACTGGCATATCCGTTAATCCTAGTAATGTAACTATTACTAAAGGTAATAGTCAAACAGTTACTGTAACAATTACTAATTTAGCTGCACTAATGGATATTAGTTCTTCTAATCCAAGTGTTGCTACTGTTTCAAAAGCACATTTAGATTTAACATCTAATGGACCAGGAAGTACTTCAGGTACATTTGTAATTAATGGTGTTTTTGAAGGATCTGCTAATATAACAGTTAAGACTGCTGATGCAACTGATTTTACTGAAGGAAATGATTATAATCAAACAGTTACTATTAAAGTAACAGTTAATAAACAAACTACAACAACAACTACAACAACTAGACCTAAAGAAAATCCTACAAATCCTCCAAGAGTTGAACCTATTATTGAACCAACAACAAGAGGTACTCAAGCAACACAACCAAGTACTTCAGAGGAACCTAATCAACAAATTGAAGAACCAACAACTGAAGGTACAACTGAAGTAACAACTATTCCTATGAAAGATGATAATTTAAATGGAATAGATGATGAAATTGAATTTGCATCACTTAGAATTGTTGGTTATCCAATTGAATTTGACCCAAAAGTAAATACTTATTCAATTAATATTGGAAATGCTAATGCTATTTATATATTTGCATCTTCATTAACTGAAGGAGCAACAATAGATAAAACTGGTGAAATAAACGTTACTGGTTTAGATAATATAGTATTAACTATAAAATATAATGATAAAACATCTAATATTACAATTAATATAAATAGAGATACTATTAAACAATTATCTCCTAAGACAGATGAAGAAAAAACTAATAAAGGTAGTATTTATATGGCTACTACTGAAGGAGTTACAATAGTATTACTTATAATTGGATTTATTTATAAAGAACAAATTATGAGTATGATTAAAAAGAATAATGTTGTTACTACTAGTACAACTAATAATCTAAATGTCTTAGATGATAGTAATATTAAAGATCCAATTAATTTTGATAATAATAATTAAGATTAGATTTGAAAATCTAATCTTTTATTATTTATATAAAAATGTGTAAAGTATAATTTTATTGTTTTCTATTATGATATAATTTTTATGAAAGTAGGATACCATATGGCAAATATAAGTAAGAATATGTATGGAGAATATATAGTAGAAGGACCTCTAATTCAAGATGATATTAACTTTTTGAATAGATTAGATAGAAATTCTAATGTATGTTTTTATAATACTAAAGATTTATCTATTGATGCTTTAAAACAAATTAATAATGAATATATTAAATTTGGAGTTATTGGTGGAATTGATAGAAATAAAAGAAAATATAATAATAGTTATTATTTAGATAGAATTTATCATTCAAAAGAAGAACTAATTAAAATCTTAGAATATTTTAATTATATTGAAAAAGATATCACTGATGATATGAGTGATATTGAAAAATGTATGTATATTTATTGTTCTTTAATACAAGATACAGATTATGTTTCAAATTTTAGAGATGCAGATGTTGATTCTAGATTAATAGAAAATACTCTAAGAGGAAACTTATATCATAAATTAACTTGTGCTGGTGTTGCTTTAACATTTAAAGAATTAATGGATAGACAAGGAATTAAATGTGAATATTTAAATGTTCAAAACTCACATTCATTTAATAGAATTGAAATCAATGGTAAAAAGTATGGTATAGATTTAACTTGGGATTTAAATCATAATCCTGAACCTTCATTAGATACTTTAAATTACTTTGGAAGACAAGACTCTAATAGATTTTATAAAGGTTATCATAATTTACAATATGAAGAAGATGAAACTATGGATGAGTTAAGTACTTTTACTAATGAAGAAATAGAAAATACTTTTAATAAAATAAAACCACTTCTTGATAGAAGAGTTAAACATGTAGCAGCTGTTAATTCCATGACTAAAGAAGAAAAAATAAGTACTTTAGGAATACATCATAATTATAACGAAATGCAAAGAGAAGAAATGTTTATTAAATTAATTCGATATTTAGAAAAGAAGGACAAACTTAATAAAGAAGATTATAGAGTAGTATTTTCTAATATAAGATATCCATTAGTTGGAGATATTGTAGGACCTAATATTTCATCTCTTGAAAATGTTCATGGTATTTATGATGGACTTGCTAATAACTACAAATATGATACTGATACTTTAAAAGAAGAACATGATACTTCAGTATTAAAAGCAATAAATAATTATTTAGATGAATATATAAAAGAATTTTTTAATAATTCTTCAATTTATTCAACTTCTTTTAAATATGTTTCAGCTGAAGAAGATGTAGAATTAAATATTATTTATGAAGATATTAAAAAGAAAATTGAATATTTTAATATTATTAAAGATAAAGTAGTTAATATGGGATATGGTGAAGAACTTGCATTTTTTAATTACAAATTAAAACAAGAAGAAGATAAAAGAAAACAAGAAAGAAAAGATAAATATGAAGTAAGAAGTCAATATGATATGGATTATGACTATTTATCTTCTGCACTTTCTAGTGAAGAAATGTTTTATATAAAAAATGCTATTGAAAAATCTATAGGTAGAGAAATAACAATGGATGAATTCAAAAACTACTTTACTGATCCAAATTACATGAGAAAACTATTTAATAAAGAATGGCAATTTAATGATGAAGAATTACATAAATTATTAACTGAAGTTTATAATGAACAAATTAATAATATGATTAATCTTATGAATCAACAAAAAGAAACTATTAAGGAAGAAGTTCCTCAAGTTCAACCTGTTGATAATAATAATTATTTTAGTGATTTTGATTTTGAAGATACAGAAGATAAAAATTATTTTATATAGGAGGTATTTATGAGTCCAAAGAGAATTATACAAATAGTTTTATTTAGTATTGGTTTAATATTTATTGTTACAGGTATATTTATTTATAATTCTTATAATTCAAAAACAAAAAAATGTACTGAACCAGTAACAGCAACTGTTGTTGAAATAAACGAAAAAAGAGAAAGAAGAATGAGTGATGAGGATTTAAATCCTGAATATATAAAATACTATTATCCAGTATTTGAATATTCATATAATGGTAAGGATTATAAAATTGAATCTAAAGATGGAGAAAAACCTTCTAGTTATGAAGTAAATGAAAAAGTAGATTTATTAGTTAATCCTAATAATCCTTCAGAGTTTATTGTTAAAGGTTCAAAAGGTTATTTATTTTTAACAGTTCTTTTCTTATTCTTTGGTGCAGCTTCAATAATTTCAGGTATTATTGTATCTATTAAATTGACTGATTAAAAATTTGAGTTTATTCTCAAATTTTTTTATTTTATTTTTAAAATATGATATTCTTATAATAGGTGATTAAGATGAAAGAGTATATGAGAGTTTTGTTAAGAGCTATTTTAGCAGGTATTATGATTTCAATAGGTGGTACTATTTATTTAAGTTTAGATAATAAAATGTTAGGAGCTTTTCTATTTAGTATTGGTTTATATGCTATATGTGCATTTGGTTTAAATCTATATACAGGAAAGATTGGTTATGTAATAGATAATAAACCTAAATACTTATTAGAACTACTATTTACTTTAATAGGAAATCTATTAGGAACTTTATATGCTGGATATTTATTAACTTTAACAAGAATAGGTACTAAGTTAGAAAGTACAGCCGAAATTATTTGTAGTATTAAATTAGATGATAAACTTATTAGTATTTTTATTTTATCTATGTTTTGTGGAATGATAATGTTTTTAGCTGTAGATCTTTATAAAAAGTTAAAAGATTTTGGTAAGTATGTAGGTATATTTATGGGTATTACTATATTTATTCTTACAGGATTTGAACACTGTATAGCAAACATGTATTATTTTACAGTCGCAGATATGTGGAGTTCTAAAACTATTCTTTATATATTAGTAATGATTTTAGGTAATTCAGTTGGAAGTATACTTCTTGCATTAGGTATAAAATATGGGACAAGTAAATAAAAAATAGACTAATTTAAAGTCTATTTTTTGTTTTTATGATATACTTATCAAAGATAGGGAGAACTTGATATGAAAGATAAACTTAAAAAACTATTACTTATTACTTTATTATTTATACCAACACTTGTTTTAGCAGAAACATTTGAAGAAGAATTTCCAATATATGCTGCAATTGGTATGGAAGCATTTGTTTCAATACATATGTCTGTATTTGTTTTATGGCCAATATCTTGCATGATTGCACCAAATAATAAGAAACAATTATTTATAATTCTATTTGTTATTAGAGCAATTATTTTATTATATTGTGATTTCTTTGTTACTACTTCTGTTGCATTAATAGATTTCTTTGCAGTGTTTATTGGTGCTTTTATCTTAGTTCCAATTACTGCAGTTATAACAAAAAGATCTCCATTTGGTACAGAAATTCCTAATGTTAAATTAAATTCAATGAAAGATATACCTCAAGGTGTTCCTCAAGGTGTAACTCAAGGTAGTAAAACCGAATTAAGATGTGCAAGATGTTATTCATTAATTAATATGTCAGATAAGTTCTGTCCAAAGTGTGGATATGAATTAAAATCAAGTAATATTATGATCATAGATGAAGATAAAAAAGGACTATAATGAAATTAACAGATTTAAGAGAAGTAAGTGAAAATGTTAATATACTTAAAGATGGTTATAAAAAGGTTCGTGAATACGAAAGCGATCGTGGTCCAACAACTGTTTTTTAAATAATATTTATTAAGTTATTAAGGTTACTTTTTAGTAACCTTTTTTATTTGACAAAAAATAAAAATTAATATAATATAACGAGCATCGAAAGGGATAATTTATATGGAAGAAATATACTTTTATAAATTAAAAAAATTTAATGATAATTGGACAATTGTTTTTGAAAATAATAATACCAATGAAGTTACTATTATTAATGATAATCCTGAAGAATTAAAAGTATTTATGGATAAAATTAAAAACTGTATTTTAATTGGTGCTAATAATTATGTATATGATGATATTCTTTTAACTTCACTTTTAAAAAATGGTGATTTAGTAAGTGAAGTAACTCATGAAGATATATCTTCATATTTACCAATTACTTTAGATATTTCTCAAGGTATTGTTAGAAATAGTTTAATTGATTTTAATAATATGATATCAACTTTATGGAATAATTCTAATGAAGCATTTAAATATAATTATAGTTTAGAAAAGAATGATATTACTAAACAATTAATAGGTGATGTTGAATTAATTAAGAATTTCTTTAATAATGAAGAAAGAAAGAGTTTTTTATCTTGGAAGAAAGATATTATTGATAAATATAATTTGCCTAAAAGTAGTTATCATGAATCTTATGGTGATATTATGAAATCTATTTTGGGATTACATGTTAATGACGATTCAGTTGAAAGAAAAATTAAATTGGATAATAAGCTTGAAAATGCTATTAATAATTCAAATGATGAATTCTTAAAAAATTTATTAAATACATTAAAGGATTATTATAGTAAAGAAAATGAACCTAAATTACAAATTATGATTGATGATTGTGTTGTTAATTTTAATGAACAAGGAATTCTTGGAAGTATGGATTATGATTATATAGATACTGATATTAAGAATGACAATGCATATTTATATATTGATTTTAATAGTTTTGGCCCTAATATTTTAATTAATAATAATTGGTTAGACGGAGTATCTACAAATCCTGAAAAGTATAGTGAAGTAAAAGATATAAGAATAGATTTAAAATCAAAAGGAAATCCTAAACAATTATATTATAAATACTTACTTAATTCAGGATTAGACTACTTAAATAAAGTATCTACTAAAGATGGATATAATGTGGGTTTATCTTTAACTTTAAGCGGTATTATGACAATGATGTTACTTTATAGTAATATTAAGAAATATAATACAAAACTAATTGAATGCAACACTGATGGACTTATTGTTAAATGTCCAAAAGATATGGTTGATAATATTAGGGAAGAAGTAAAAACTCTTGAAAAAGAATTATCACTATCATGTGATGCAGATATAGTAAAAAGAATAGTTCATTTTGATACAAAAAATTATGTGATGGAATTTGAAAGTGGCAAAGTAAAACATTTAGGAGTCTTTGGTGCTTTTCAAACACATCCATTCTATTGTAGTGGTGTTACTGCTGTAGAAATAGCTTTAAGAGAGTATTATTTAAATAATATTCCTGTTATAAAAACATTACAAAAACTTAGAAATGAAAATAATCTTGAAGCTTTTCAAATTGTTAAAAGACAAAAGAAAAATGAAAAATCTAAGTATGTAAAAAACGGTTGTACATATTATATGTATGATAGATCTACAATTAGATTTTTTCCAGTAAGAAAAGAAGCTAATAATAATCGTTTATATGTTTTTGATAAAAAGAATAATAATTTTGATGAATATACACTTAAACGTGGAAGAAGTGTTAAAGATGGTTATTATTATTTTGAACTTGCTGATGAAGCACTTCCAAATATATTTGATATTGATTTAAATTATTATTTAGATCAATGTTATAAAGTAATAAATAATCATCCTAAATTAAATAATGTAGAATTTATGAATCAAAAGAATAAAACATGCTTTATAGATTTAGATGGAACTTTAATTTATGATAAGTCTGAATTGGATTCTTTAAAGACTTTTGTTAATTCAGTTCAAGGATTAATTCCTGAAGAAGAAATTCAAAATGCATATTATTATTTTAGTAATCGTACTGGATTATTAATTCAATTCTTAGGATTATGTAAGAAGTATAAAGGATATGGAACAATTGATAATTTTGCATTATTCTTAAAAGATAAAAATTTATTTCCTGGAAAAGATTTAACTGTTTATAGAGAATTTGTAACTAACTATATAAGAAATGATATTACATCTTCAATGGCATTATACTTATTTAAAGATTCAAAAGATTTACTTGATTATTTAAAAGAAGAAAATTATAGAACTATTCTTTATTCAAATTGGTTTAAAGATGTTCAATTAGCAAAATTAGAAAGTCATGATTTATTACCATATTTTTCTGATATTTGTACAATAGATGATTATTATGCTAAATCATCAGTAAAGGGTTGGGAAGATGTTATTGGTTCTACTAATACAGATATTAATGATTATAATATTATGATTGGAAATGGATCATCTGATTTAGTTCCTAAAAGTTTAAATATACCAAGTATTATTATTAATCATACTAATAAAGAGCAAGGTAAAAAGGTTTTAGAAAGTGGTATAACTATTAATTGTTTTGATGAAATTAAGAATGAAAATTTCGCATCAGAAATAAATAATATTAAATCGCTTACAAAAATAAAAAGATAGGTTGTCAACTAATTTTAGTTGACAATCTTTTTTTGTGATGCTATATTGAAATTGAATTTAAAGCGAAAGGAGTGATTAGAATGAAGAAGTTTGAATTCAATATTTTAGATTTAAGTGTGGTAGATAAAAATATTTTAAGCAGAGTTGAAAGAACTTCTTTGTTCTTTTAACTCAACACTTTAAAAAAACTTTTAGGCTACCATAATGGTAGCTTTTATTATGGAGGTATATATGAAAAAATTAAAAGAATTTATACCTCTATGGAATTTAGTCAAAGATGAAAAGTTTAGAATCATTATAGCTAGTATTTGTATATTTATTGTCGAAATGGCTGGATTATTAATTGGATACCTTAATGGTATGGCAGTTGAAGAAATTACTAAAAACAATTTAAAAATGGCTATAATCTATTTATTAATCTATTTAAGTACGAGTGTAGTATTTAGTACGTTTGTATATAGACTTGCTAATAGTTCACTACAAAAAGTAGAAAGTAAAGTTACAAGAAAACTTGGATATAATACATATGCTAAAGCATTAGATTTACCTGCATATGCATATGAAAAGACTAGTAGTGGAGAAATCATTAATAGAATTAATGGAGATGCTAATACTTTAAGTTTTGCATTCTTACATATTCTTGAACTTGTTTCTTCAATTATAGGTTCTGTTATTATTCTAGTTTATGTATTCTTTAATTCATTTATTATAGCTATAGAAATACTAGTATTCATGATTATGTTATTCTTTGTAATTAAACATTATAATCCTTTATTAATCAATATTCATAAGGAAAGAAAAGTACATCAAGATAAACATACAACTTTGATTAACGAATCAATTAGAGGTATAAGAGAAGTAAAAACATTAGGAATTAAAAAAGAGTTAAAAGAAAATTCTTATAATATAAATAAGAATATATTAGAAAAATCATTTGATGAAATTAAGTTATCTAGAAATTCTAAAATTATTATTTCATTAATTAAAGATTTTCTAGAAGTAACAGTATTTATTACATGTGCAATATTACTTTATTTCCATAAAGTATCATTAGCATTCTTTATTGCTATGACTTATTATGTATATCGTTATATGTCATTAATTGAAAATATTAATACTTTTATGGAAACATTCCAAAAGACTTATGTTTCTATTTCAAGAGTAAATGAAATCCTATCTAATAAATTATATGAAGATGAAAAATTTGGAAGAAAGACAATAGATAAAGTTAAAGGTTATATTAACTTTGAAAATGTTACATTTAATTATCCAGATGAAGATACTATTCTTAAAGACTTTAACTTATCAATTGAACCTAATAAAAAGATTGCAATTGTAGGTAAATCTGGACAAGGTAAAAGTACAATTTTCAATCTATTAACAAGAGTATTTGATCCAGTTAAAGGATCTATTAAAATAGATGATGTTGATATCAAGTCTTTAACTGAAGATGAATTGAGAAATAGCATCTCAATTATTAGACAAGAACCATTTATTTTTAATAGAACAATTATGGATAACTTTAGAATTATCAATAAAGATATTACATTAAAAGAAGTAAGAAAGTATTGTAAAGAAGCTTATATAGATGATTATATTATGAGTCTACCTGATAAGTACGATACTTTACTTGGAGAAGGTGGAGTAAACCTATCTGGTGGTCAAAAACAAAGATTATCAATTGCTAGAAGTTTATCTAAAAAGTCTAAAGTATTATTATTTGATGAAGCTACAAGTGCTTTAGATAATAGTAGTCAAGAATATATTAAAATGACTATTGATGAATTAGTTAAAGATCATACAATTATAATTGTTGCTCATAGACTATCAACTATTAAAGATGCGGATATTATTTACGTTATGGATAAAGGAAAAGTAAGTGCACAAGGAACACACAATAATCTATTAAGAAATTCAAAAATCTATAAAACACTTTATGAAAATGAAGACACTTTAAATTCATAAGAGACTAGTTTTAACTAGTTTCTTTTTTATTTATAAATTATGTTATAATTCAGTTAACAAGAAGGTGTATCAAGTGAAGAAAAGAAATCAAGATAAGTTAATTAGTGTTATTATTGCTAGTTATAATAGTGAATTATATATTGAAAAGTGTATTAAGAGTGTACTTGACAATAAATGTGATGATATTGAAATTATTGTTATTGATGATGAATCTACTGATAACTCGCTTAAAATAATAAATAAATATAAGAAAGATATTACAATACTTACTAAAAAGAATAGTGGTGTATCTGATTCTAGAAACTTAGGTATTGATGTCTCACATGGTAAATATATATTATTTATAGATGGAGATGATTATATATCAACATCTTCACTAAAAAAGATTGTTAAATATATTAAACATAATAATTTTGATTTATTATTACTTAATACTACAAAGTATTATGAAGATGATAATATTTTTGAAAAAGAAATATTATCATTTAAAAATGATACTTTAAGTATGAAAGATCTAATTGATTATAAGATATGTGCAAGACCATGGAGATTCTTATATAAAAGAGAAATACTAATTAATAATAATTTGAGATTTCCTTCTGGTATATCATATGAAGATGAATCATGGGTACCAATGGTAATATATTATTCTAAGATAATTAAATATTTAGATATTGATTACTATTATTATTTAAAAAGAAAAAATTCAATTACAGGTCTTAGAAAATTTAACTATATGATGGATTTATCTAAAATCGTAGAAATAGTATATGAATGGAATAAAGATAAAAAATGGGATAATTCTTATGTATATTTTTCTTTATCTAGATGTATAAAGAATTTATTATATTCAACTAAATATTATGGTAATAAAGAAAAAGAGATTATTTTAGATTGGTATAATAGTCATAAAAAAATACTATTTGATATCTTAAGATATAATAAGAAAATGTATATATCTTTAAAACTATTTGGTCCTATAAAAGGAATTAAAATATATAAGAAATTATTTAAGATTAATAATAAAACAAAAAAGATTAAATATAATAATTAACTAGATTATAAAAATCTAGTTTTTTAATGTATAAATATAGATATAAAAATAATTTATACCCCATATAAAAAAATAATATTTTTTTCTTAAAAAGAAAAATGATATTTTTATTTTAAGGAGTGAAGAAATAATGAGTGAAAATGAAGAAAGTATTTTAAAAAAATAAGTAAAAGATTATAGCATATTAAATATTTTATATTGTTTTATTTTAAAAATTATATATAATAGACACTAATAAAGGTGATAATATGTATAGTGATGATTATAATTTGTATAAAACTTTTATAACTATTTTTGAAGAAAAGAGTATTTCAAAAGCTGCGTCTAAACTATATGTATCGCAACCAGCTATTTCATATAATTTAAAAGTTCTTGAACGTAATCTTGGGTATAAACTATTTATTAGAACACCTAAGGGAATCGAACCTACTAATGAAGCTAAAGAACTATATAAATATGTAGTTTCTGGATTTAATGTAATTGAAGAAGGAAAGAATCGTTTAGATAAAATTAATAATCTTGAATATGGTTCAATAAGAATAGGTACACCATCTCATATTGGTATATTTATGTTAGTTAATATTATTAAAGAATTTAAAGAATTATATCCAGATATTAGAATAGAAATATATAATAGAAGTACTACAAGATTAGTTGAATTACTTGAAACTAGAAAAATAGATATTTTAATTGATATGCTACCAGTGAAAATTGATGATTGCAACTTAAATAAAGAAATAATATCAGAAGCTAATTTTTGTTTTGCATATTCAAAGAAATATTATAAAAATTTAAAAATTAAAAATGAAAAAGACTTATTAAAATATCCTTTAATACTACAAGAAACTAATTCAAGTTATAGTAAAGGCATTTTAGAGTTTATGCAATTAAAAGGATTAAATATAAAACCATCCATTACTTCATGGTCAAGTGAAATGACTATTGAATTTATTAGACAAGGTTTAGGAATCGGATATGTATTAAAGAATTTAATTGATGTTCAATTAGATAAGGATGATTTTAAAACTATTACATTTAAAAATACTTTACCAAAAGTAAGCATATGTGCAGTTTATAATAATGAGTTATTAAGCCCAGCACAAAAGAAGTTTATATCATTACTAAATAAAAAATAACAATTAGATTTTTGCTTTATTTAAGCACATGATAATCATCACAACAAAAAGATAATAAGATGAGTGAGGAAGAAAAGATGATTAATAATATTACATGTGCAGGAATTAGATTAACTAGAAATTGCAATATGAAATGTATGTATTGCAATATTCAAAATACTAAAAGAGAAGATTTATCCATTGATGAATGGAAAGAAGCTTTAAAAATATTAAAAAGTTTAGATATTAAGGATGTTGTTTTGTTAGGTGGAGAACCTACAATGTATCCTAATGTTGTAGAACTTGTGGATTATTTAACACATGAACTTGGTATGTCATGTAGTTTAACTACAAATGCATTTGGAAACTTTGATGTAGTTAAAGAATTATTAGATGCAGGACTTGCATCTCTAGGAGTAAGTGTTGATAACTTAGATCCTAAGAAATCAATTAGTCCATTAAAAGCTAAGAATGGTTTAAAATTAATTGATTATTTATTATCATATTCAAATGATTATAACCTAACTAACTATACAGTATTAAATAAGAATAACGCTGATTCAATTATTGAACTAATTGAGTATATGAATAGTAAGTTAGTAAATACATATATTTTACCTTTTCATTGGGGTAATGAAGGTTCTTTTGAACATAGAAAAGACAATGAAAAATTTGCATTTATAACTGATGAAGATTTAAATAAATACAATACAGTTGTAGATAAAATAATTGATTTAAAAAATGATGGTTATAGAATTAAAAATTCAAGTGAATTCTTAGAGGCATCAAAGAATCATATTAAAAATTTAGATTGGAAGTGTAGTGGACTATCAGAGTTAAGAATAGATGCTGATGGTAAGCTAGTTTGTTGTTGTGACAAAGTAGGAAAAGTAAATGAAGAATTTTCTATATTTGATTTAGAAACAAGACTTGATGATTTCTGCAAAGTAAGAGAAAGTGATGCAGAAAACTGTAAAGGATGTTTATGGCCTAGTTCTTTTGAAGCTGAATTAAGAAGGGTTAAGAAAAAATAGGTGTCATTATGGAAGATATGCATATTCATTTAAAAAACGCTATTTTTTCTCAAGAAGAATTCAATGGTTACGTTAATAAATGTAAAGATTGTAATTTAGATAGAGTGGTTTTTCTTGATCATAGTAATAGGATATCTCCAAAACATAAACCTGTTTTAAATAATCCTTATGCTATTGATCAATTAGGAGAAAAAATAAATAACTATAGATTAATAAATAAAGAAGACATTGATATTCTTAAAGGAATAGAAATAGATTATTCAAAAGATTTAATCTTTCGAGATGAAACATATAAAATATTAGATTATGGTAACTTTGAATGGGTTGCAGGTGCAATACATAGTATGAAGTTTGAAGATGAAACGGATTATTTTAGATGTATTTTAGATTTGTTAGATAATTATAAGATTAATGCAGTTGCACATATGAGACTTAAAGAAGACTATAAATTATATCTAAATATTATTAAAGATGTTTTAAGAAAATGTTATAAGAATGATGTTGCATTAGAAATTAATACAAGCGATAGATCCAGATGGAATGATGAACAATTATATTTTATGTTAGGATTAATGGAACAATATGATGTTGGATACGTTTTTGGATCAGATGCTCATAAGGTTGATGATATTGGATACATGATAAATGAAGTTGATCAAAAGGTTAGAGAATGGAAAAAGAAAAGATAACACTTTGGATACTTCATGCAGGTATAGAGCACCCAAGTCCATATTTTTATAATTTCTGTAATGAACTTAAAAACTATAAAAATTATGAATATATAATTAATCCTGAATTACCTTTAGATAAAACTATAAATAAAGGAATTGTTTATTTTAATCGTTTGAAAAGATTTTATAAAAGTGAAGATATAAATAGTGCTTATACTTTTTTAAATAATATAGATACTTTAAAAAATAAAGGTTGGAAAATTGTTTGGACATTACACAATTTTTATCCAATTGATAGAACAATTACTGATGTAGATGAATATGTTACAAAAGAATTTTTAAAAAAATGTGACATAGTTTTTACTGTATCAAAATATATGAAAAAAAGTATAAAAGAACATTTTAATATTAATGCAATTAATCATGGTGTTGGAGTAATCCAAATGGATAATCATACTATGAATGAGGAAGTAAAAAAGTTAAAGGAAGATAATAGATTTACTTTTACATTCGTAGGTAATATATATAAATATAAACTAATAGATAAAGTAATTGAAAATTTTAAAAAACTTAATAATTGTAGATTAATTATTGCAGGTACAGAATCTAAAAATGCTTTTGTTAATACTAAAGAATTAGTTAAAGGTGATAATAATATAATTTTTATAAATAATTATATAGATATTCATGATTGGGAAAAGATAACCAAAATAACTGATTGCTTTCTAAGTCTATATGATTTAAATTTACCAGCTTTTAAATACGGATTCTTTCCATCTAATTATACAAGTATAGCAAAGACAGGTATAAAATGTATTTCTCCAAAAAGTAAGATAATCGAAGAAATGATGTATTCAGATCAAATGCTATATTATGATTTTGATTCTAAAGATGGTCTAGTTGAAGCAATGAAAAAAGCAACTAGACTAAGAAAGAACAAAGTCGTAATTAGACATAAATATAATTATGAATGGAATAAAGTATTAAAAGTATTTACTGATTCTTGTAATAAACTATTTAAATAAGATACTAAGATAATAAGATATAAGTGAGAAGACAAGATGAAAGATATAATAATAATTGGAACAGGAAAAGCAGCTTTATTGCATAGTAATTCCTATAAAAAAATAAAGAAAAAAGGAAAATTATTCTTTGTAGATATAAAAAAGAATAATAGATATAACTTTAAAGATACTATCTATAATAGTATCGAAGAATGTATAAAAGAAAATAATTTAGATGTTACTAATTTAATTGTAGATATATGTACACCTAAAAGTGAATTTTTAAATATAATAAAAGAATGTGATAAGTTAGGTATTAAAGATATATTAGTAGAAAAACCTTTTGTTATAGATAAGAAAAATGAAAAAAAATTATCACATTTAAATATAATAATGGTTGAAAATTATTTATATTCTAAATTAACTAAAGCTATTAAAGAATATATTGATACTAATAATAAAGATATTAGATTAATATATACTAACTTTTCTAAGAATAGAGTTGATGAAAGTTTATCTAATAGAGGATTTAATGATGTTGTAACTTTAAATTATGAAATAGAAATGCCTCATCAAGTTTATTTAACACAATATTTTTTAAATAATAAAAGAGTTAATAATTCTATTACTTGTTCAAGAGACTTACATATTGGTCCAAGAGTATTAGAAAATCATGCTTATGGTTTAATTGTATCTAAATCTGGTAATATAGATATTATTTATGAAAGTAATTTAGCATCAATAATTACACAAAAAAGAATAATAATTACTACTAAAGATAATTATACTATCGAAGGTAATTATGCTATTTATTCAGACGATTTAGTTTTACTTAAACCAGCTAATATGACAGTATATCATAATGGTAAAGTAATAAGCTTTGAAACTATTGAAGTAGATGATAATTTTGCATACTTTATAGAAAATGCTTATAAGTATTTTAATAAAAAAGGTAATAATCCTAATATCGTAGATATTCCTTCATTTTCTAAATTAATGACTTTATATTGTAATAATTTAATAAAGAGAAAAAAGAATATATAAGTTATATGGAAAATAAAATATATAGAATTAGTGATTATTTATCTTTAAAAATAAATGCACCAATACATACAATAGAAAAAATAAAGAAAAGATTTTCACTTATTGAAAGTGATAATGATACTTATGATTATGAAATCAATTATAAAGATACTGAATTAATTGAAGGAATATATGATGGTTCTATAAAAGTACCATTTAGAAACTCTAATTATATTGTTTATAATGATTCCTCAAGAACAGTAGCATATTGTCCTAAACAAAAGTATTCATGTGAACATTTAATTATTAATAATGGTTCTAAAATAGATACTTACGTACATGATGATAGAGATTCTAAAGTTTTAATAAGATTAATAACAGAAATTTTAATTAGAAAACTTTTAGAAAAAGGATTCTTTCCAATACATGCATCATGTGTAGATTTAGATAATGAAGGAATTCTTTTCTTAGGAAAAAAGAATAGTGGTAAATCTGTATCGTTATTTAGTTATGTGTTTTTTGATAAAGCTAATCCAGTATCAAATGATATTACATTCGTAGGAATTGAAAATGGTAAATGGGTATGTGTTGGTATACCATATGATTATACTTTTGATAAATCCTTATTTGAACAAGTTAATCTTAAATTAGATAGATTTGATTTAGGTAAAAACTTTGATAGTGATAAATTAAGATTAAGTGTTAATGACTTTGATGAAATATTTAATACTTCTTGGATTTGGAAATCATATTTAAAAGAAGTAAATATCGTAGATTTAAGTAAAGAAGAAGTATTTAAGATATTTAATAATATAAGTAGAGATGAAGCTTATAATTACTTATTAAATAATGGTAAAGATAAAAACTTCAACTTTGATGATTATTTAAATATTAATAATTTATATCCTGAATATAGATATGACTTATTAGTTAATGATTATGTTTTTAATAGAACAACTGGAAATATAATTAAATATAAATCTAAGGGAGGTAGATAATGAATACTCCCAAAATAGAATATAGTGCAGTAAGCAGAGGCACAGAAAAATATAATAATAAAGGTTATATTGCAATAACTAATATTATTAATAATTATAGATATATAGTTAATGAAGATCATGGTATTGAATATATTAATAATACTAATGATTCATTAAAAGCAAATAAAAAATATAATATTTATAATGTGGTATTATCTAGATTTGAACTTATACCAGCTTTAATGTTTTGTAAGAATAAAGATATTCAAGATAATATTTTATTATGTGGATTAGGTAATGTTGGTTTTAGTACTCTTTTATACTTACTTGATAATAGTTATAAAAATATAACAATATATATAAGACATAATAAAAAATACATTAAAGAGTTGATAGATATTATATATAAAGAATATAAAGTAAAACTTAATATAGTTAATAAAATAAATATTTATAATAGTATTAATACTTATATAGATACTACTGGTAGTTCAGAAGTATTAGAAAGTATTTTTGATAATATTACATTTAATAAAACAGTACTTATATTAAGTACACCAAGAGATGATGATTTTAAAATATCACCTCTAATAATTAATAGAAAAAGTATAAGAATAATTGGAAGACATGAGTTTAATGGTATTGAATTTAAAGAAAGAGAAAAGTTATACAATAAACTATTAAAAATAAATAAAAATAAATCATATTTAAATCTATTTTTTAATGAATACAATTATTCAAAAAATAGACTAAATAGAATAAAAGATAAAAAGAATAATATAATTGAGATATTTAAGTATCAATAAGGAGGATTATGGATAGATTAATTGTTTCGGATTATGATGGAACTATAAAACCTAAAGATAAAGAAATCTTTAAAAAAAATATTGATTCAATTAATAACTTAAGAATTAACGATAAAATAATGATATCAACAGGAAGAGTATATCCTTCAATCAAAGAAGAAACTACTAAATATAATATTCCATATGATTATTTATCATGTGCGAATGGTAATATATTATTTAATGATAGAGATGATATTATTTTAAATTCATTGGTTAGTTCGTATGTATTAAATGAAATAAAAGAAATGAATAAATATATACTTGAAATTGAGGCTTTAGATGCTTATGGTAATAGAACAGATAAACCAACTGAATACTTAATTCATTTAATAGAAGATTTAAAAGTAAGAAGAAAACTAGTAGATAAAATATTAAGTTTACCAAATGTAGATTATTGTACAGATGGTGGTAGTAAATTTCAAATTCATGTATTTAATCAAGCTGATAAAATTAAGACTATTGAAATCTTAAAAGAAAAATTAGAATTAGAAAATAATGATATTATCACAGTTGGTGATGGACCAAATGATATTGGAATGATAACTCATTATAACGGTGCTATTATAGGTAATAATTTAGATGAATATGAGGAATTAAGTAATATACCTAGATATGATACTTTTTCTTCTTTAGTACATAGTTATCAATCAGCATCAAAAATGAGGATAAAGAAATGATAGATAATACATATAAAATATGTAACTATAATTTACATGTATATTGTAATATAGATGAGTATTCTAAGATCATAAGTAATTGGTTAAATCCATTTAGTATAATAAAAAGTAAAAATAGTGATGCTTATATTAAAATAGAGAAAGGTTTAGTTGCTTGGAAAATTGGAGATAAAGAATACTCACTTGATAAAACGTTAGTGCATACAGACCTTTATCCACTTTTTTATAATGTTATTTCTAATTTAGTGTTAAATGATAATAAATTATTAATGCACTCAAGTGTAGTAAGTTTAAATGGAAATGGAGTTTTAATTCTTGGAGATTTTAATTCAGGCAAAACTACATTATCTCTTGAAGCTAATGATTCAGGATTTGAAATATTATCAACTGATCAAAGTATAATTAAAATTATTAATAATGATTTATATTTAATTAAAGGTTCTACATATATAAGAAATAGAGATAATAAAGATACTTTTATTTCATCTAAGATTAATAAAACAAAAATTAAATTAATCATTAATCTTGTAGGTTTATCAGATAATGGAGATTTAGTATTAAATGAAGTAAGTGACACTAATCATATTATTAAAGGTATGTTTAAGTATTGTACATGGCATTCAGATATACCTTTATTTAGTAAAGATGTATTACTTGATATAAATAGAATTAAAATAAAAAAAATGTTATCAAAAATTATAATTCCATTTTATAATATAAGAGGAGATAAAGTTTTAATTGTTGATAAATTAAAGGAGTTGTTATAATGATTGAAGATACAATATTTACAGAAAAAACTATTAAAAGTGTAGTAAAACAAAAATATGATATAGATGTAACGAGTATTAAAAAGCTTAATAGAGGATCTGCTAATATATATTCACTTAATAATGATAAATATATATTAAAAGAGTTTCAAGCTAAATATACTAAGAAAGAAATAGATAAAGAAATAGAAATTATTAATCATTTGAAGAGTGATGGTATTCCAGTACCAGAATATATTTCTACAGTAAATGATAAATATTGCTTTAAATATAAAGGTAAAGTAATAATTATGCAAAAGTATATTAATGGATATACTATTGATTCTAATACTGGTAGTGATGAACAAGTATTAGAATCAGGTTATTATTTAGGTAAGATTATAAAAAGTTTAGAATCTTCTAATATTAAACTTACATCTAATGATATTACTGATTGGTATAGTAAAGATACTTTGGAAGAAAGTATTCAAAAACATAAAGATTTATTAAAATTAGTTGATAAAGCTAAAGAACCTAAAATCTATCAAGATTTTATGGATAAATTAGAAATGCTAAACTATGTAAAAGATAAAATGGATTTTACAGATATGAAACATGTTTCAGTTATGAAAACACATGGAGATTATAATGTATTACAATTTATGTATAAAAAAGATAAGATATGTGCAATTATTGATTTTGTTTCAGCTTGTAAGATGCCTGTTATTTGGGAAATAATTAGATCATATAGTTATATTGATCCAAAAGCTCAAGAAGGAAGAATAGATATTGATACATTCGTTAAATATGTTCGTGAAGTAAATAAAAGTATAAGTTTAAATAAATATGATTATAAATATATGCCTTATTTATATATGATACAAATTTTAACAAGTACATTTGGATACAAACAATATTTAAAAGATAATTCTAAAACAAGTTTATTAGAATTTGGTTTCTTTAGAACTAGATTATGCAAGGACTTATTTAAGAATGCTGATTTAATTTCACAAGTATTAATTGATGAGTTTATTAAAGAATAAAAAGGAAAGGAGTAAACTATGGAAGAATTAGTATGTCCAGTATGTGGATCTACTGACCTTACTGTTATGCCAGATGGTAAATATATCTTTTGTAATACGTGTAAAAGATATTTTAAATATGAGAATGGTGTAATAGGGGAAGAAGTAGAAAATCCATATCCAGAAGACTAGGTAAAAACCTAGTTTTTTTTATTTTATAAAAAAATTTTTTAAAAAAATAAAAAAAGTAGTTGACTTTTATAAATGTTTTTAATAAAATGTTAATAACAGATGAGGAAAACATCTGATTTAAAATAACATTTGTTATTAATAAAATGTTAAAAAGAGAAAGAAGGATAAATAATGACAGAGGAATTTAGATCAGAAATGAGTGAAGCATCAAAGTTTGCATTTAACGAATCTTATAAAAAATCTTATGAAAATAGTAAAGCACTTTTAAGACCATATAAATTATTGATTTTAGAAGCTATTAAAACTTATAACTTTTTTACTGAAGAGTATGATACAAAAACATTGCTAGAAAAGAAGGAGTTAGTTGGAACCCCAAGTGAAATAAAAATATATAATGATACTTATGCTGAGTTTAATAATCATTATGGGATAATTTATTTAAATTATGATCTTCGTTTCATTCATAGAGAAAGAATTGAACCTGAATTTATTGCTAATAGAACTTTTAAAGGAAATGTTATGAAACTATTCCTTGAAGAAGAAGGTATTAAAGTTGATTTCCATGAACATAGTGATGAAGATTATGGTACAAATGAAAGAGTTACTATCACATTTGATAATACAATATTACTTGATTTAATTAAGAATACTGAAGAAGAAATTAAGAAGAGAGAAAAAACACAAAAAAGAAACAATAGATAGGAAGAAATAAGATGAATGTAACATTAACTGAAAAACAAACAAAAGAATTAATTAAAAAATATTATGAAGAAGTTGAAAAGATTCAAGTAGAAGTACAATTTTCAAAATATCAAGACGATCCATTTATAGATATTATTCCAGTTATATCTAAGGAAATAGTGCTTGGTGGAATAAAGCTAACTGGAAGCGAAGAGGTATCAATGATGAAGATGACAGAGATATTTAATCATTATTTACCAGCAGATTATAGTTTTAAGAAAGCATCATTTAGTATTCATAAAGAATATGATAGACCTGGAGATTATATAGAATATGTTAATACTTCAGTTGAATTTGAACCAGTTGAACAAAAAATGAGAGAAAGAAGATTTTAAATTTTTATTTAATATTTGATATTAACAAAATGATAATAATACAAGAAAGAAGGAAGAAAGAATGAAAATTGAATTAAAAGAAGATCAAGCACTAAAAGTTATTAAAAATTATTATAATGAAGTTGAAGGAACTGATATTAATGTTTGCTTTAAACGTGATGAAGTAGAGAAAGATTTAAATGTAACATTAATGTCTTATTCATATGTTGAATTTGCAGGTATGAATTTTAAAGTAGAAGAGGAGATTGATAATAATAAAATAGAAGAAATAGTTAATTATTATTTATCAGCTGATTATAATTTTAAAGAATTAAGTTTTAGTTTATATAAAGACTATTATAGACCAGATGATTATGCTGAAAGAGTTAAGATGGTAATAGAATTCGAACCAGTTAAACAAAAAACAAGAGGATTAAATAAATAATTTTTTATTTAATATTTGATATTAACAAAATGATAATAAGAGAAAGAAGGAATTTAAAATGAAAAGAGAAGAAAAATTAAATAATTATAAAGAAATTAAAAATATGTTAGTAGTAATAGATATGGTAAAAGGATTTGTTGATGAAGGAGCACTTGCTGCACCATCAATTAAAAGAGTAATCCCAAGACAACTTGAATTACTTGAAGAATATAAAAATGATGAATATGGAATCAATGTATTTGTTAGAGATACACATGATGAAGATTCAGTTGAATTTAAAACATTTGGTAAACACTGTGTAAGAGGTACAGCAGAAACAGAAGTAACTGATGAGTTAAAAGCTTATACAGAAGATGCATTAGATTTTGAAAAGAATTCAACTAACTTTATGTTAGCTCCTGGAGTAATTCAATTCTTAGAAGAGTTAACAAATTTAGAAAAAGTTGCATTTGTTGGATGCTTATCAGAAGTATGTGTTAAGAATGCTGCAATTACTGCAAGAAATTACTTTGATGAAGTAAATAGAAATGTTGAAGTTGGAGTTTATGAAGATGCAATTGATACATTTAATGCACCTAATCATGATGCAGATCAAGTTACACTAAATGCTTTAAATGATATGAGAGCTAATGGTGTAAAAGTATATGAAAGAAAAAGAGGTAATAAATAATGAGAACTTATAATGGACATGAAAGATTAACTAGAAACTATACTCTTATGAGTGATGAATATGAATTTACAATGGCAAATGGTTATTTAAATAATCATAAGGAAAATGAAGAAGCTGTATTTGATATTTTCTTTAGAAAAGTACCAAACAATGGTGGTTATGCAGTAATGGCAGGAATTGATAAAATTATTCCTTACATTCAAAATTTAAAATTTGGTGAACAAGAATTAGATTACTTTAGAAGAAAAGGTTATCCAGAAGAATTTATTACATACTTAAAGAATTTTAAATTCCATGGATCTATTTATGCTATCCCAGAT